>Ga0302325_10012744_pt1 | contig 18006 bp, 19 predicted proteins | sample Palsa_T0_2_FD_201948 | JGI IMG/M metagenome (GOLD analysis project Ga0302325, IMG submission 201948) | Peat permafrost microbial communities from Stordalen Mire near Abisko, Sweden - Palsa_T0_2 | ecosystem: Environmental > Terrestrial > Soil > Palsa > Peat permafrost | place: Sweden: Abisko...
CTGGGTGTCGTGAAAGTACTCGATGTCGACGACGAGGCGATTGCGCTGGGTGTACGGGGCGAGCCGATCGCACCAGTGCTGGACGTAGCACTGCTCGTCTACCGCAAAGTCGAAAGCGTCGCCAAAGTCCTTGATCTGTGACGGATCGTTTTTCTGATCCACAGTGAGGCCGCGGTCGTGGCTCGCTTTGGCAACCCAGCGATCGTAGACGAGCTGCTCGGCGCCGGTCAGCGGAAAACCGGTCTTGTTCTGGTAGCCGTCGATGTTGTCGGGATCGACGCCGTCGAAACCCTTCTGTTTGCATAGATCGAGGCGATGCGCCATCAACGGCTCGAGAATCGCGGTCTGGCGGATGTCGAGCCAGCGTTCGCCCTTCCAGTGCCCGTCGGGATGTCCGAGCACGCTCTTGGGAAACTTGCGGGCGTCGGGGCGCCAGTTCTCCCACGTTCCAACGTCAACGTAGCAGAGGACGCGGCGTTTCATCGCGTGCAGTTGCGCGACGACCGATGCCGGCGTGTCGAACATGTCGAGGTCGAAGATCGTCGCCGCGACGTGGAGATCGAGCTTGCCGTCGTATTGGATCTGAATAGAGTCGCCGGTGGAAGGAATCCAGCGGCTCTCTGGGCGGGCCGCCGCGGCCCCAACGCCGTTCGACGAGGGCGGCAGCGATGCACCGCACGCCGCGAGTGCCGCTGCGAACGTCCCGGCGATACATCGCTGAAAGAGGCGCCGTCCGCTCATAGAAAGGCAGGCTTCGTGAACCGTGCCTCCCTTCTTCTTCCTGCGGCGCTGCTCGCCGCATGCAGCACGCCCGCGCCGTACGTCACCACCGTGGGAGCCTTGCATCCCGGCGCCACCCTGGCGGTGCGCGTGGGCTCCGGCGTCGTCAACGCCTATCAGCCGGCGCAGAACCAGGCGCGCGATCTCTTTACCGTCTCCGCGACGGCGCTCGCCCGGGGGACGCCGCCGCCGGCACCGCGGCTGCACGCCGCACCGCTGGGGGTCGTGGTTCGGGCGCCCTACGCGTACCAGGCGCTGCTCGTCCGCGTGCCCGACGGCGTCAACCTCGTGATCGACTCACAGCGCGGCAACGTCAACGTCACCGATATCTCCGGCAACGTTCGCGTCGCAGCCCGCCGCGGCAACGTGGACATAAAGATTCCCGGCTACGCACAGGCCGCGGTGGGCGACGGGAATCTTTCGGTGATGATGGGCGCGATCCAATGGCCGGGCACGCTGCACTTCGTTGCGGCGCGGGGCGATGTCGAATTATGGATCGAAGCGAGGGCCGCGTTCGGCGTCCACTTGCATACCGACAACGGCGTGCTCTTTACCGACTTCGGTCTTCGCGGCACCGCGAACGGCTCGGCGGAAACGATCGACGGCATCGTCAACGGCAACGCCGCGCAGCGCATCGACGTCGAAACGCGCGACGGCGCGATTCGGCTTCTTCGCCTGCAGCCGCAGCCCTAACGGGCGCGCAGCGCCTCGCGGGCTTTGATGAGGCGCACCATCGCCTCGTTATAGGGCGTCGGCGTCCCCGAGCGCCGGCCAAAGGCAACCACGGCACCGTTGAGGTGGTCGACTTCGCTCGGATGGCCCGATTCGAGGTCGTAGGCCATCGAGCTCTTGGCGTCGGCGCCGAGAGCCACGACCTGGGTGACGTATTGCCACGGATTGACGAACGGCAGATTGATGCGCAGCGCCGATGCGACGCTGGCGGTTTCCTCGGCCAGCGCTTCCGCGAGTCGGGCGGCGTTGGGATCGCGGACGATTTCGCCCGCGTTGCAGTCGAGCAGCGCCGACAACGCGTTGACCGATGCGTTCGCGACGAGCTTCCCCCACAGGTGCGGCTTGATGTCGTGAACGACGGCCGCGCGTAAGCCGCTGTGCGTCAGCAGCTCGGTCACCGTGCGCGCGGTCGTCGGTGACGCCGTCGTCGAACCGATGATCGTGTTGCCGTGCTGCGAGCTTCGCACGTGTCCCGGCGCGATCGTCTGCGACGACTCCGTCGTGATGCCGAGGATCACCGGAACGGTTCCCCCGAGCGCCGTCTTAATGGCATCCTCGTTGCCGACTCCATTTTGCAGCGAAATCACGGGCGCGGCCGGATCAAGCTCGCCGGCGAAAGCGCGCAGCGCTTCGAGCGTATCGACGGCCTTGACGAAGAGAAAGAGCATTTTCGAACCGTAGAGATCGCGTGCCCGCGCGGCCACCGCGACCTTACGCGCGGGCTCGTCGTTGACGCGCAGACCGTCGCGCGCCACCGTCGATGCCACCTCGGCGTTGTCGTCGAGGATCGTCACGTCGCAGTTCGCGGCGAGATGAAACCCGAAAAGCGTGCCCATGGCACCGGCCCCGATGATGCCGACGCGCGGCCGGCCCGGCTCGCTTCCCACTAGAACTGATATTGGAGGCCGAACGTGTTGCGGCGCGAGGCGTGCGTAACGTCGCGCTGCCCGAAGAACAGGGAGGCACCGGGCGCGAGATGCAGGTTGCCGTAGAGGTCGATCATCGGATAGGTGAGATCGTAGATGCGCGTTTCGAAGCCGAGACCGCGTACCGGCGCGTACTGCCCCAAGACGCCGATCTGCGAGTAGAGAACGCCTGCCCCGAGGTGGAAATCGTTGGCGTTCTTCTCCAGCACCGCGTTCCACGTCGTGTTCGTGCCGATCGCGTTGGCGCCGACCATAACGCTGGTGCTGCCGTGCGGCAGCAAGACCAAGTTGATGTCGCCGAGCGGCCCTTGGCTATTGGTCAGCACCGGATTGAGGCCGAGATTGTGCGCCGGCGAAAGACCGCTCAACCGCACTTGTACGGCAATCAGGTTGCGTGCTAGCGAGGCGAGCTTGCTTTGGAGCTTCGCACGCAGCTCGGGCGATACGCCGCCGGGCGTCGCGGTGCCGGCCGGAATCGGGGCCGTACCGGGATACGGCGAGCTGCTCGGCACCGTCGGCGGTGCCGGCGTCGCTCCGGCGTCGACGCCGTAGACGCTGCTCTTGCCGCCCAGCTCGCCCAACAGCGAGTTGGCCTTCTGCATAACAGCGTCCAGGTTCGCGATCGTGCTGCGCATCTGCGCCTGCGTCTGTGGATCGCCCGTTACCGTGCGCAGATCTTTCGTCATCGCCGCGAGGGTCTGCGTGGTCTCGGCGATGCTCTCGGTCGTGGCGAGAATGTTGGCCTTGAGCCGCGGATCGGTTGCGAAATCTTGCAGCGCGGTCATCGAGCGGTTGAGGGAGACGGCCGTCGATTGGAACTGATCCAGCAGCGCCCCCACTTTCTTCGAGTCGAGCGTCGCGGAGTTATTGAGCGTCGCCGAAAGCTCGACGATGTTCGCGCTCGCGCTCGTCAGGCTGCCATTGAGGTTGGATCCGAGCGCGAGCAGCTCGTCGGAAAGACGCGCGAGGGAGCTCTTCGTGCTGAGCGTGAGATCGTTGGCGTTATTGAGCGTCGCCTGCAGGGTGTCGAGCAGTTTCGGCGTGCGTTGTTCGACGAGCGCCATGACCGTGTCGAAGCGCTTGAGCTCGCCCTGTCCCTGCTCGAGCAAATCGCCGACCGAGGCGCCGTTGATTCCGTGCGGCTGCTCCGCGATCGGCAAAACCTCCCGCGGCAACAGCGGCAGCGGCGGCTTCGAGCGCGGCGGGATGATGACGACGACCGGCGAGCCCGTCAGCGGGGCCTGAATTAAAAACTTCGATGCGGATGGGACGTCGATATCGCGGTTGACGGCGAGGATCACGTCGACCGTGTTGTCGTCGAGCAGCTTGATGGAGTCGACCGATCCGACGTTCACGCCGCTAAAATAGACCAGCGCGCCGGGCGTGACGCCGGCCGCCGATTGGAAGCGCACGCCGATGCGATAGCCGGTATGCCGCGTCCCAAAATCGCTGAGGACGTAAAAGACGCCGAAGAGCAGCAGCAGCGCGATGATCGCGAACGCTCCGACCTGTGCTTGCCTGGTCATATCAGATTCCTATTACCCGCATCCTTAGCGATGGCCTGGCATGTTAAATCGGGATGGGACCGACCTCAGATCCCTCGAGAAACTGAACCACGATCGGATTGGTGGAGTTGCGAATCCGATCGGCGGTGTCGTACGCGATGATCGCGCCTTCGAAGAGCATCGCGACGTAATCCGCCATCGCGAAAATCGACGGTAAGTCGTGAGAGATCACGACCGCCGTCCCCTTCAGCTTCCTCTGAAGTTTGATGATCGTGTCGGTGATGAGGTTCGTGACGATGGGATCGAGCCCGGTCGTCGGCTCGTCGTAGAGCACCAGCTCCGGACGCGTGACGATCGCCCGCGCGAAGCCGGCACGCTTGAGCATCCCGCCGGAGAGCTCGGACGGAAGATTGTCGTACGAATTCGCGAGGCCGACGCTGTCGAGCGCATCGACGACGATCCGGCGGATCTCCTGCTCCGAGAGCTTGGTGTGCTCGCGCAACGGCAGGGCGACGTTATCGCCGACGCTCAGACTATCGAGCAGCGCGGAGAATTGAAACGAAAGGCTGATCTTCTTGCGAACTTCGTTGCGCTGCTCTTCGCTCATGTGGCAGATGTCCTTGTCGCGCACGTACACGTGGCCTTCGTCGGGGAGCAGCAAACCGTCGATCAACCGGAGGATCGTGGATTTTCCGGCGCCCGATAGTCCGACGAAACACGTGATCGCGCCTTCGACGATCTCGAACGAGCAGTTCTTCAGCACGACCCGGTCGCCGAACGACAACGAGACGTTCTCCATGCGAACGATCGTGCGCGGGCCGTTGGTCGCGTCCATCAGCTGAAAAGCAAGAACGAAAGGACGAAGTTGGCAACGAAGATCAGGATGATCGAGATCACGACCGCCGCCGTGACCGACTGACCGACGCCGGCTGCTCCGCCGCGCGTCGAGAGCCCTTGATACGACCCGACCATCGCGATGATCGCCGCGAAGACGAACGACTTGGCGACCCCTTTGAGCACGTCGGTGATGTCGATCGACTGGCGAACGGAGGCGACGAACGAGTCGTACGAGATGTGCGCGTACGAATGGGCGACCCACATGCCGCCGCCGATCGAAACCACGTCGGCAAAGATCGTCAAGAGCGGAAGCATCAGGAGCAGCGCCGTGAGTCGCGGGACGACCAGGAAACGCGCCGGCTGCAAGCCCATCGAACGCAGCGCCTCGATCTGTTCGGTGACCACCATCGAGCCGAGCTCGGCGGCGATCGCGGAACCGACGCGTCCCGCGACCACGACCCCGGTGAGCATCGGGCCGAGCTCGCGCACCGACGCATAGGCGACCGCCCCGCCGACGAACCCGCCGAATCCGTATGCGACCGCCTGCTGCGCGGATTCGAGCGAAATCACCATCCCGGTGAAGAGCCCGGTGAGAATCACGATCACCAAAGACTGCACGCCGAGAATCGCGGATTGCGCGAGCGTTTCGCCCGCGCGAATTCGCAGCCGCGCCATGAACCCGAGCGACTCTGCGGAGAGCAGCGTGACTCCGCCCGCGTATTCGAAGAAATCGTTCGTCGCGCGGCCGAACCGGTCGAGCAGCTTCACGATTTCTGCGCCCGCAATGGCTGCAATGCGTCGAGCACCGACTGCGTCGCTTCGATCCGCTTCACGGCGACGCCGCGCTCGGCGGTCAAGTTAAAGACGATCTGATTCGTCCGCTCGAGGCGGCGATCGACGTCGCGCAGATGGGCCCGCGCTTCGGAATCGAAGCCTTCGAAATAGCGGCGCACTTCGTTCAGATACCCCGCCCGCAGCCCGTCGTCGAGCGTGCCGTTTACGAGGGCATCCTCGACCCGCCGCTGGGCGGCTGCGAGCGGGCGATTCGTGATGTGGAACGCACCGACGCGCGCCACGAGCTGCGCAAATGCCGCGTCAGCCGGCATGCGCGGAGGGCGTCGCGTCCAACGCAGCGCGCTGAGCGACGAAGAGCCGCCGAATGCCCGACTCGGCCAATGCCAGCAGCGAGTCGAGCTCGCGGCGATCGAACGGAGCCGCTTCGGCGGTGCCCTGCACTTCGACGAATCGGCCCGCGTCGGTCATGAAGACGTTCATATCGACGTGCGCTTGACTGTCCTCATCGTAGGCGAGGTCCAACAGCGGCGTTCCCCCGACGATGCCGACGCTCGCCGCTGCCACCATCGCGGCGAGCGGCCACCGCGCGCGGTCCGCGGGGTCGAAGCGCGTCCGCAGCGCAAGCGCCAACGCCACCCACGCCCCGGTTACCGCGGCGGTGCGAGTGCCGCCGTCCGCCTGTATCACATCGCAATCGAGCCATACCGTGCGCTCGCCGAGCTTCGCCGTATCGGTCACGGCGCGCAGCGCGCGCCCGATGATGCGTTGAATCTCCTGCGTTCGGCCGCCGAGACGTCCTTTTGACGCTTCGCGCTGCGTGCGTTCGTGCGTGGCGCGCGGCAGCATGGCGTACTCCGCGCTTACCCAGCCCAACCCTCGGCCCTTCATCCACGCCGGAACGCGCTCTTCGATCGAGGCCGCGCAGATCACGCGCGTATTCCCGACGCCGATCAGGACGCTGCCCTCGGCGTATTTGAGAAACCCGGGTTCTATCGTCACCGGGCGTAACTCGTCGGATGCGCGCCGGTCGCTGCGAATCATGATGCGCTATTCGACCGTGACGGTCTTGGCCAGGTTGCGCGGCTGATCGACGTCCTTGCCCTCGATGTCGGCGATGTGGTAGGCGAGCAGTTGCAGCGGGATGACGTTGACGATCGGCGAGAGCAGTTCGTCCACCTTCGGCACCCAAAACACGTGATCGGCAACCGCGGCGATTTCTTCGTCTCCTAGGTTCGCAACCACGATCACCGGAGCCTCACGCGCTTTGGACTCCATGAGGTTCGAAACCATCTTCTCTCGTACGCGGTCGTCGGTCGCCACGCCGATCACGGGCACCGTCGAGTCGAGTAGCGCGATCGGGCCGTGCTTCATTTCGCCGGCCGGGTAGCCCTCGGCATGGATATACGAAATCTCCTTGAGCTTGAGCGCCCCCTCCAACGCCGTCGGAAAGTTGACGAAACGCCCGATGAAGAGCACGCTGCGCGCCTTGCGCAGCTTGCGCGCCACGGCGCGAATCTGCGTCGAGGTCTCCAGCACGACGTCGACGGCGGCCGGAAGCAGCTTCGTACCGTCGGCGATCTCGGCTAAGCGCCGCTCCGGAGCGGTGCCGCGAAGCCGCGCGAGATAGAGTGCGAAGAGCGTCATCGCGACGACCTGGGAGACGTACGTTTTTGTCGCTGCCACGCCGATCTCGGGGCCGCCGCGTGTGAAGAGCATCCCGTCGGCGAGACGGGTGAGATGCGAGCCGAGCACGTTGCAGATGCCCAACACCCCCGAGCCGGCCTCTTTGGCGATGCGCACGGCCTCGATGGTGTCGGCCGTTTCGCCCGACTGCGACATCGCGATGACCAGCGCCGTTGGGTCGATCACGGGATCGCCGTAGCGAAACTCGCTCGCGAGCTCCATCTCGACGGGCAGCCGCACCAGCGAGCGGAGCAAATACATGCCGACCATGCCGGCATGGTATGCGGTGCCGCAGCCGGTGATCGCGATCTTACTGACGCTGCGAAGCCGCTCCGGGGTGATCCCGCCCAGCTCGGCCTCGAGATGCACGTGACCGCCCTCATCCACGCGGCCGCTCAAGGTCTCCTTGATGACCGTCGGCTGCTCGAAGATCTCTTTGAGCATGAAGTGCTTGAAGCCGGTCTTTTCGGCCGACCCCGGATCCCACGTAATCGAAATGGGATCGCGCTCGATGCGTTTGCCGGCATAGTCGCTCAGGGTGTATCCGTCGCGACCGACCACCGCGATCTCGCCCTCTTGCAGAATGATCTCGCGTCGCGTGTAGGGGAGGATGGCCGGCGTATCCGATGCGACGTACATCTCGCCGTCGCCGATGCCGATCACCAGCGGGCTTGCGCCGTTGCGCGCGAAGACCAGATGCTCGGGATCGTCGCTGGAAATCACGCCCAGCGCGTAGGCGCCGCGGACCTCTGCCACGGTCCGGCGCACCGCCTGCTCGAGATCGCCGTCGTAATGCAGCTCGATCAAGTGCGCGAGCACTTCGGTATCGGTTTCGCTCGCGAAGACGTGTCCCATCTCCAGCAAGCGCGCGCGCAGCGCGGCGTAGTTCTCGATGATGCCGTTGTGCACGACCGCGATCCGGCCGCGGCAATCCAAGTGCGGATGGGCGTTTGCGTCCGACGGCGGCCCGTGCGTCGCCCAACGCGTGTGGCCGACGCCGACGGCCCCTGACAGGGACTCGCCGTTTCTCAGCCGCTCGGCGAGCCGCGAGAGCTTTCCCTCTGCCTTGGAGCCGGCCAGGGCGCCGCCCGCATCGATGACCGCGATGCCGGCGCTGTCGTAGCCGCGGTACTCGAGCCGCCGCAGCGCGTCCATGATGATGGGTACGCTATCGCGTTTGCCGATGTACCCGACGATCCCGCACATGGTTTGACTACTTGATACCTTCGCGCGTCCGGCGGTACTCGATCTTGCCTTCCGCGATCTCGTCGAGGGCGATCGAAACCGGCTTGTTCGGGTTGATGGTCTCCTTGTCGACGAGCGGCTCGCTCGCGAAGTATTCGCGCCGGTCCGTCGGCGGGAGCTGCTGCACGCGGATCCAGTTGTTCAGCTGGCGCGCGCGCTTGGTGACGATATTAACGAGGCTGAATTTCGAATCGGCGTGCTCGAGCAGTGCGTCGAGGTCACCGAAAACCGATTTGCTCATGAGATTATGAATGATTCCTTTGCTTGACGATCGGTGATTTTATGACGTCTCGACGTTGTGAATCGAGTCGTCGGGATATCGATGGATGCGGAACCGCTCCGCCTGCAGGATTGCTTCCAGGTCTCGCACCGCCTCCTGCGGACGGTCTTGCGCGTTGACGACCAGATAATCGAACCGCCGGATGCACTTCATCTCCTGCTGCGCGATCTCGAGCCGGCGCGCGATCTCCTCGTTCGTCTCGGTTCGACGAGCGAGCAGCCGCTCGCGCAGATTCGAGAACCGGTCGGGCACCAGAAAGATCAGCACCGCGTCGGGATAAGCCGCCTTAACGGCGAGCGCACCGTTGACCTCGGGCTTCATGATGACGTCGTAGCCCTCGGAGAGACTTCGCTCAATGTAATCGCGTGGCGTCCCGTAGTGGTTGCCGCCGTACTCTCGCCACTCCAAGAGACCGCCGCTGCGCCGGAGCCGATCGAACTCGAGGTTCGTAACGAAGAAATAGTGCTCTTCGTCGCGTTCCTCGGCCCGGCGCGGACGCGTGGTTGCCGAAACGGAATAGCGCAAGGTCGGCCGCGTTTGCCGAAGTCCCTCAACGAGGGTGTCTTTGCCGGCCCCGGACGGCCCGGAAACGACGAAGAGCAGGCCCGGCCCTTTGGTCAACCCTCCCTCGGTTCACGCCCTGGGACGACAAGCCCTCGGAGCGGCCGGATTACCCGGGCGCGATGCACAACGACTCCCGCATCGCGTCGGCGACGTTCGGGTCGGCGGCCGACCCGGCCGGACGGGTGTACGTCGTGCGGACGGCCTGGCCGTTGCGCAGCGTAAAGCCCGCCTCGAGCGCGCTTCCTTCGGGGAGCGTAAAGGTAGCGACCCCCGCCGCGCCTGGGCAGGGCGCAAAGGGCACGACGCTGCCGTGCAGCCTGGCGCCGCGATGGTGCAGGAGCACGTCGATGGTCACCGTCGAGGCGAGGTCCGCGAGCGTTCCCTCAAACGGCGTGGTCAGATACCGGTACTCTTGGACCGCAGCCCCGCTGCCGCTGGTCCACGCGGTGGGCGCGCCGGGGATGGCCTGCCATCCCTTCGGGGCGGCGGCGCCGCCGCCGTGGCCGCAGGCGCTGAGCGCGACGGCCAAGAGCGGTACGAAGAATCGTGGCGTTCTCACGAATACCATCTTTTGATGCTAACCGATTGGGTCCTCATCGGCCGTCTCGCCGACGAGCTCAAGTTTCGCCTGCGCGGCGCACGCGTCGAGGACGCCGGCTTGCTGCCGGACGGCCGCACGGCGCTGCTCTTTCGTACGCACGGCGAGCGCGCGCTGCTTGCCGTCGACCTGTACTCGAGCCCGCCGATGGTAACGTTGGAGCAGGGCGAGCTCGGCATCCTCACCGAGCCGGGCTTCGTGCGCGCGCTCGCGCGCGGGCTGCAGGGCATGGTCTTGGTCGACGCCGCAGCGCGGCGGAACGACCGGCTCCTTCGATTGACGTTCGCGGCCCGCTCGCGCTTTGGCGTCGGCGATTCGCTCGATCTCTACCTAGAGCTGGTTCCGCGATTCGGCAACGTCGTGCTCGTCAAAGACGCGACCGTCGTCGCCGCATCCAAAGAGTTTTCGCCCTCGGAGAATCCGCGCCGGCCCGTGCAAGCCGGGTCACCATACTTCCCGCCGCCGATTCCGGAGAACCCGCGAACGCTCGACGCGCAGCCCGACGGATCGGTCTTGGAACTGTTCGCGCGCGAACGCGACCGTCAACTCGCACACCGCGGCGAAGAGCGCCTGGCAGTCCGGCGCCGCGCGGCGCTCAAACGGCTGGCGGAGCGCGAACGCAAGTTGCAGGGCGAACTCGAGGCGCTTGCGGAGAAGCGCCGGCGCGCGGCGGGTCGCGACGAACTGCGGGCTCAGGGCGAGGCGGTCTATGCCACGCTCCACGAGCTTCCGGCATCCGAGCGCGACGAGGCCAAGGAACGCGCGGCCGGACTCTTCGCGGAGTACCGCCGCTTTGCCAAGATGCTGCCGCACCTAGACGTACGCGAGTCGACGATACGCCTGTCGCTCGAAGCCGTCGAGACCTTCCGCTGGGAGACGGAGCGCGCGGCGGGTGAGGATTTCGACGCGGTCGTGAGTGCGATCGCCGAGCTGGGCGTGCGGCCCGACCGGCGCGCTCCCGCGCGCACGCTTCGCCGAAAACGGGCGCCGCTGGAGTTCCGCACCGCGCACGGGTCGCGCATCGTGGTCGGGCGTTCGCCGCTGGAGAACGCCGACTTGACCTTCCGCGTGGCGCGCCCGAACGATCTCTGGTTTCACACGCAGCGAATACCCGGCGCGCACGTCATTCTCTCGCGCGACGATCGCGCCGACGCGCCGCCCGAAGACTTGGAAGCCGCCGCGGCCCTGGCCGCGTTTCACTCACGCGCGCGTGCAGCGGCAACGGTCGCCGTCGACTACACCTTGCGCAAGCACGTGCGCAAACAGCGCGCGGCAGCTCCGGGGCTCGTGTGGTACACCCACGCGAAGACGCTGGTGGTCGAGCCTCGGGAGGACCCGTTCTCGGAGCGGGCAACCATGGGGAAATAGCATGACGCGCTTTGCGCAGGAGGTTCATAGGTGAAAAATCCGTTGGACTCGCTCTGGGGCACGGTGATCTGTGGGTTCTTGCTCACCGCGATCCTTTGGTACGTTGCGAAGCTCATCGTCTCGCACGCAGCGGGAGCCGGCGCATGAACCCCGCAAGCGATTGGTTTTTACGGTGGTTTCACATCATGGCCGGCATTATGTGGATCGGCCTGCTCTATTTCTTCAACTTCGTCAACGTCGCCGCGGTGAAAGAGGCAACCGCCGCCGGCGAAGCCGGCCCGATCTCGAAATACGTGGTGCCGCGCGCGCTGCTCTTCTTCCGTTGGGGAGCGGTCGTGACGTGGATTTTCGGAGCCGCGCTGCTTGGCGGCTACACCGCGCCCGGCGGCGAGAACGGCTTCGCCGCCGCCGCCACGCTGCAGGGCGCGATGGCACCCATCGGCTTTGGCGCGTGGCTGGGCACGATTATGCTCCTCAACGTGTGGGGGCTGATTTGGCCGAATCAAAAGCGCGTGCTCGGGATCGTGCCGGCGACCGACGAGCAGAAAGCGAAGGCGCGGCGCATCGCATTTCTCGCATCGCGAACCAACACGATGCTCTCGATCCCGATGCTCTTCTTCATGGCCACCGGCCCGACGTCGCTGGGGCAAGGCATCTACCACTAGGGCACGAGCACGATCTTGCCGACGTGCGCGCTCGACTCCATTCGAGCGTGCGCGCCGGCCGCCTCATCGAAAGAATACGTCGAATCGACGAGCGGAACGATCGGATCTCGCTTCGGCAATAACGGCCAGATGTGCCGCTCGAGCTTGCGCGCGATGGCGGCTTTTTCGGCGGCCGTCCGCCCGCGAAGGCTCGACGCCATAATCGCAGCGCGCTTGACGAACAACGCGCGCAAGTCGAGATCTACCCGGCTGCCCTGCGCGGTCGAGAGGCAGACGACCCGCCCGTCGAGAGCGAGCGCCTCGAGATCGCGCGCGATATACGGGCCGCCGACGATATCGAGCACGATGTCCGCGCCGCGCCCGTGCGTGAACGCACGGATTTCTTCGACGAAATCCGCGGTGCGGTACTCGATCGCATGCGCGGCGCCGAAGCCGATCGCCGCCGCGCGTTTCTCCGGCGTTCCGACGGTTACGACCGGCGTGGCGCCGAGCGCGCGCGCGAACATAATCGCCGTCGACCCGATCCCGCTCGTCCCGCCGTGAACGAGCACGACGTCGCCGCGGCGCAGGCGCGCGCGCGTCACGAGATTGTCGTAGACCGTAAAGGCATTCTCGGGCAGCGTCGCCGCTTCGACCCCGCTCCAGCCGTCGGGGATCGGCAAGACTTGTCCCGCCGCCACCGCGACGAATTCGGCGTATCCGCCGCCGTTGGTCAGCGCGCAGACTCTATCGCCGGGCTTCCAGCGCCTGACAGACGTTCCGACCGACGCAACCGTTCCCGCAACCTCGAGCCCGAGAATCGGCGAGGCACCGCGCGGCGGGGGATAGTGACCGCTGCGCTGCATGACGTCCGCGCGGGAAACGCCGGCGGCTTCCACGGCGATGAGCACCTCGCGGGCACTCGGGTGCGGCACGCCGATCTCGCCGACGCGCAGCACGTCCGCGCCGCCCGGCGCGTCAAAGACAACGGCGCGCATTGCCCTCACGAGACGACACGAACATCGCGTCGCCGAACGAAAAGAACCGGTAGCCATGGCGGACCGCCTCGGAGTATGCCCGTAGGATGCGTCGCCGTCCGGCGAACGCACTGACGAGCATCAGCAACGTCGAGCGCGGCAAATGAAAGTTCGTGATGAGAGCGCCGATTACGCGAAACTCGAAGCCCGGCGTGATGAAGATCTCCGTCGTATGCTCTCCCGCCGTCACTCGGCCGAATCTCTGCACGTTGCCTTCGAGCGCGCGCACGACCGTGGTTCCCGCCGCAACGATACGACGCCCCGATCGACGCGCAAGCTCGATCCGGTCGGCCGCCTCGGGCCCGATCGCGTACGTCTCCTCGTGCATGCGGTGATCGTCGATCCGCTCCGCCGAGACCGGCCGAAAGGTGCCTAACCCGACGTCTAACGTCAGGCGGACGATTTCAGTGCCCCCAGCGGCGATCGCCTCGAGCACTTCGCGCGTAAAGTGCAGCGATGCCGTCGGGGCGGCGACGCTGCCGGGCACGCGCGCGAAGATGGTCTGATATCGATCCTGCGCTTCGCGCGTCTCGTTACGAATGTACGGCGGAATCGGCATTCGCCCGGCCCGCTCGAGAAACGTCTCGAACCGCCCGGCGATCTCGAAGGCGACCTCCCGCATACCGCCCTCGAGCTCGCGCGCGACGACGCCTTCGCCGAGGCTGCCGAAGCCGATGCGATCGCCCGCATGCAGCCGCCGCGCCGGCCGCGCGAGCGCGATCCATGCGAGGGCATCGGGATCGTAGCGCATCCCGCGTGCCGGGTGCAGCAGCAGCAGCTCCACGGTAGCGTCGCCGGGCAGCCGGCGTCCAAGCAGTCGGGCCGGGATGACGCGCGTCTCGTTGAGCACGAGCAGGTCGTCGCGGTGCAGGAGCGTCGGCAGCGCGTCGAACGAGCGATGCTCCACGCCGTCGCCGTCGAGCACCATCAATCGGCTGGCGTCGCGTTGCGCGGCGGGTACCTGGGCGATCGACTCCGTAGGAAGCGCGTAGTCGTACGCGCCGATCGCGCGCTCGTCGCTATCGCAGATCGTGTAACGCCGTCCCGGGAAAATACGCACTCACGATCGCGGGCGCTTCGCTTCCGGCCAGTGCCATTCCGCGCGCTCCCCACTGGCAGAGACCGACCCCGTGACCCAATCCACCTCCGGCGATGGCGATCGCGCCGCCGCCGCTTTGCTCGACGCTCGCGAGCAGCAGGCTCGGCAGCACGCGGGTTCCGATGCCGCGCCGGAAGGCACTTCCGCCGACCGCTACGCTTCCACGATCCGTGTTCATCACGAGCGACCGCGCGCGGCCGCTCGCATCGCGTTCGCCGATGGTAACGCCCGTCAAACGCCCGAGCGGTGGCAGGGACGCCGCAAGCCGCGCGCCGATAACGTCGAGCGCGAGCGTCCGGCTCCAGCGATAGTTCGGCGACGCGGTGCACGACGTACAGACGACGCCCGAGAGATAGGGGACGCTCACGCTGCCCCATGCATCCGACGACGATTCCGTATGTCCGCCGCAGCACGACGAATAGGCGACCTGCGCGAACGCGCTGCCGTAGGTGAGAACGCGGCCTTCGGTCGCATCGACCGCCGCAACGCCCGACGGCGTTTCGCCGGCGATGCCGTCGTAGACTTGGTCCAGCTCGGAGGGCACGAGATCGTATTCGCGCCGCGGATCGCTTCGTTGCAGCACGTAGGTGCGCGCGCAGATCGCTTGCGTTTCCAGCGCCGCCGGCGGCCACGCCGGCGGCATCTCGCGCGAAACCACGCTGTACAGATACTCTTCGAGATCGACGAGGTTGACGATGCGCCCGTCCGCCGTTCGCTGGTACGTTCCGCGATAGAGTCTCCCGTCGAACGTAAACGTGTCGCCGGGAGCGTTCGCAGCGTCACCGCTTCCCAGGAGAACGCGGAGCGACTGATGCGCCGACTCACGCGACGGATCCACGTCGTCTTGCGCGCGCGCTCGGGCGGCAATCGCGAGCGCGGCGGCGCCCGACGCGAGGAACGTCGAACGTCGCATGAGTTCTAGAGCAGCCGCTCCTGCGACGGCGCGCCGGTGCGGATGCCGAGGTGCGCGTAGGCACGCGCGGTCGCGCGCCGGCCGCTGGCCGTGCGCGTGACGAACCCCTCCTTGAGCAGATACGGCTCCACGACGTCTTCGAGCGTTTCGGCGTCCTCGGTCAGCGTTGCGGCGATGGCGGCGATGCCGACCGGACCGCCCCGATACTGTTCGACGATCGTCCGCAAGAACGCGCGATCCAAGCGATCGAGTCCCAGCGCGTCGACGCCTTCGCGTTCCAGCGCTTCGCCCGCGACTGCGGGCGTGATCCGGCCGTCGCCGCGGACCTCGGCGAAATCGCGGACGCGCCGCAGCAGCCGATTCGCCACGCGCGGCGTTCCGCGGCTTCGCGCCGCGATCGCCTGCGCGGCCTCGGCCTCGATCGGCACGCCGAGCACGCTCGCCGAACGGTAGAGGATCCGCTCCAACTCCGCATCTTCGTAATAATCGAGATGGTGGACGATGCCAAAACGCTCGCGCAGCGGGGCCGTGAGCATGCCGGCGCGGGTCGTCGCACCGACGAGGGTAAACCGTTTCAAGGGCAGCTTGAGCGTTTTTGCATACGCGCCGCGATCGACGACGAAGTCGATCTGAAAATCCTCCATCGCCGGATAGAGAAACTCTTCGACCACGCGGCTGAGCCGGTGAATTTCGTCGACGAAGAACACGTCGCCGCGCTCGAGCGACGTCAGCACGCCGACGAGATCTTTGGGCTTTTCGAGTGTCGGGCCGCTGGTCGGCCGAAAGTTCGATTCCAGCTCGTGCGCGATCAGCGCGGCGAGCGTGGTCTTTCCCAGACCCGGCGGCCCGTAAAACAACACGTGCTCGAGCGGCTCGCCCCGGCGCTTCGCCGCGTCGATCGCGATGTGGAGGTTTTCGACGACGCGTTCCTGTCCTACGTACTCGTCGAACGAGCGCGGGCGTAAGCTCGCGCCGTAGACTTCGTCTTCGAGCGTATCCTGCGGATCGACGACGCGTTCGTGCTCGGCTTCCGCCGCTTCGAGCGAAACGTCCGCGGGACCGAGCAGACGTTTGCGAGTCATGCCGAATCCTTCGCCTTACCGCGATAGATTTCCGCGAGCAGACGCTCGGCGTCGGCAATGGTCGCGTCGCTTTCGAGCGTGGTGCGGATCATCGCCTCACCTTCGCTCCGCTTATATCCGAGCTGGAGCAGCACTGCGAGCGCCTCGTCGGCGAAATCCGGAATCGGCGCGGGCGGCGCGGCGGGGGCGTCGCGAATCAGCAAGAAGCGCGCGACCTTCCCCTGCAGTTTCGCGACGATATCGCGTGCCTTTTGCTGCCCGATTCCCGGCAAACGCTTCAAGAACGCGTAATCCCCGCGATCGATCGCGTCGGCGATCGTCGACATCGGCGCGCTGAACGCGCGCGCCGCGGAGCGCGGCCCGATCGATGCGACGGTCAAGAGCGCCTCGAAGAACTCGCGTTCGACCGCGTTTGTGAATCCGTAGTACGTGAAATGCCCGGTGTTCCCGTCGAGATTGACGACCGAATAGATCTCCAGCGTCACGCGCTCGCCGGGCGTCGCGGGAACCTTCTCCGCGATGCACGGCGGTAAAATGATTTCGTAACCCAGGCCGCCGGCCTCGATGACGGCGCTTTCGCCGCTGCGCTCCACGAGGGAGCCGGAGATCCTAGCGAACACCGAACGTGTCACCCCGCACGGCCACGTTCATATAGGCGAGGGCCAGTGCCAGCGCGTCGGATACGTCGTGCGGCTTCGGCGGCCGGCGCAGGCCGAGCAGCCGGGCCACCATCGCGGCGACCTGCTCCTTGCGGGCGCTGCCCGAGCCCACGAGCGCCCGCTTTACCCGTGCGTGACCGAGCGAGTGCACCGCGACGCCGGCTTGAGCGCTTGCGAGGCAGAGCACGCCGCGCGCATGACCCATCTGCAACGCGGTGCGAGGATTTACGTTGCTATAAATCTCCTCGATCACGACCAAACTCGGTTGCGTCTGGGCCAGCACTTCGCAGATTCCGGCGTGCAGCTCGCACAGCCGCTCCTCGAGCGTCGCGCCCGCGCTCGGCACCACGACGCCGGCTTCGATCAGCCGAACCCTGCCGTTGCAGTGCTCGATCGCGCCGTATCCGGTGGTGCGAAGGGCGGGGTCGATGCCCAGAATGCGTAGCGGCGGCGTCAGGGCGGCGTTCCGTTGATCGTGAGCGTGACCGGCGAGCCGGGCGCGAGCGCCGATCCCGCCGCGGGCTCGGTTCCGACCACTTTACCGCCGGCGCCAAGGCTGGTCGTGTACTCCTTCTTCGCAACGTTATATCCGTACGAACGAAGAAGCTTTGCCGCATCGTCAGGCGAGAGTCCGACCGTGTCGGGGACTTCGCCGGAGACCGAGAGCATGAGCGTCACGGCCTGCCCCTGCGGCGCTTGGCCCGCCGGCGGCAGCTGCGCCACGACTTTCCCGTTGTTCGCGCTCTGCTGCACGTAACGTACGGTAAACGAGAATCCCGCCTGTTGCACGGCCTGCACGGCATCGTCAAAATCCGCATTCACGACGTTGGGAAGCGTCGCGGTGGGCGCGTTGGGTTCGCTGCTCGTCTGCGCGTTCGTGCCACTGTTCACGACGACGTGCACGATCGCGTTGCGATCGAGCTTCGTTCCCGAGGCCGGATCTTGCGAGGCGACCGTGTCGGGCGGCGTCCCCGGAACGCTCTGCGACGTGTCGAGCGTAATGCCGAGCTGCTGCGCGCGCGTCTTCGCTTTGTCGACCGCCATCCCGACGAAGTCCGGAATGACCACCGGCTCGGGGCCGTTCGAGACGACCAGCGTCACTCGGCTGTCTTCTTGAACCTTTGAGCCGGGCTTGGGCATCTGATCGATCACGGTGTTCGCAAGCGTGTTATCGTACCGACGCACCAGCGTCACCGCGAAGCCGGCCTGCTGCAGCGTGCTCTGGGCGTCGTTGACCGTGTAGCCTCGCACGTCCTCGA
>Ga0302325_10012746_pt1 | contig 18004 bp, 14 predicted proteins | sample Palsa_T0_2_FD_201948 | JGI IMG/M metagenome (GOLD analysis project Ga0302325, IMG submission 201948) | Peat permafrost microbial communities from Stordalen Mire near Abisko, Sweden - Palsa_T0_2 | ecosystem: Environmental > Terrestrial > Soil > Palsa > Peat permafrost | place: Sweden: Abisko...
CGCTCGACGGCACGCTGGTGTTCGCGGACATCTCCGGCTTCACGCGGATGACCGAGCTGTTCGCGACCGCCGGGAAGGTCGGCGCCGAGCAGGTGGCCGGACTGATCGACACCCTGTTCGAGCACCTAGTGTCGGCGGCGTACGACTACGGGGCGGGAGTGATCAAGTACGGGGGCGACGCGGTCCTCGTGCTGTTCCAGGGCGAGGGTCACGTTCGCAGGGGCTGCCGCGCCGCAGTCGAGATGCAGGCGGTGATGCGGCGGGAGGGCCGCCTGCAGACGGGTCGCGGCCCGGTCCGGCTGCGGATGTCGGTAGGCGTACACAGCGGCAGGCTCGAGTTCCTGCTCGTCGGCTCGCTGTACCGGGAGCTGGTCGTGACCGGCACCGCCGTCTCGACGATCACCCGCATGGAGGCGATCGCTCAACCCGGGCAGATCGTCGTCAGCCCCGCGACCGCCGACGCGCTCGCCGACGCCGGCGAGCGGCGGCCGGACGTTCCATCGCAGGAAGGTCTGCTGTTGCGCGCGAGACCGGGCGCCGAGCGCCTGCACGCGCCGCTGCTCGAGGTCGACTACGGCGATTTGGATCTCGGGGTGACGATGTCCGCGTCGCTGCGCGATCACATCTTGAGCGGCGCGATCGAGAGTGAGCACCGCCTCGTCACGACCGCGTTCATCAAGTTCTCGGGCGCCGACGAGCTGCTCGCCCGGTGTGGTCCGGACGCGCTCACCGCGGCCGTCGAGGAGATCGTGAGCGCCGCCCAGGACGCAGCGACCGCGAACGAGGTGACGCTGCTCGGGTCCGACATCTACGCCGACGGCGGCAAGCTGATGCTGATCTCGGGCGCCCCTCGGGCGCTCGGCCACGACGAGGACCGGATGCTGGCGACGGTGCGCGCCGTGGTCGAATCCGGCGGCCCGCTGCCGTTGCGCGCGGGCGTCAACTCCGGGCGGGCGTTCACGGGTAGCTCCGGGCCCTACTACCGGCGTACCTACTCGGTGCTCGGCGACTGCGTCAACCTCTCGGCGCGGCTGATGGAGCATGCGCCCGCGGGCGAGCTGCTCACTACCGGGCATGTGATCAAACGGGCGACCGGGAGCTTCGCGGTCACCGTGGTCGCACCCTTCCTGGTGAAAGGCAAGCGGGCGCCGGTCCAGGCGTTCAGCGTCGGACACTCGTTCGAGCGCGGCGCCGCGAGCACCGAGGCCGATCCGATCATCGGCCGCGAGGCGGAGCTGGAGGTGCTGCTCGCGGCCGCGGCCGATGCGGCCGCGGGGAACGGTCGCGTGATCGAGCTCGTGGGGCCTCCGGGGATCGGCAAGTCGAGGCTGCTGGCCGAGCTGCGCGCTCGCACGAGTGGCGAGTACCTCCAGGCCGACGGGGACATCTACGCGGCCGCGACGCCTTACGTGCCGTTCGAGCGGCTGCTCCGCGAGCGGCTGGGCCTCGGCAACGCGCCCGCTCCCGAGATCGTCAGCGCCGCGCTCGAGGCGCTGTGCCGCGAGCGCGCGCCCCAGCTGACGGCGTGGCTGCCGCTGTTCGGGATCGTCGCCGGGCTGGATCTCCCGAGCACGCCCGAGGTCGCGCAGACCGACCCCGCAATCCGCAAGGAGCGGCTCGAGGAGCTGGCGAGCGAGTTCCTCGCCGCGGTGCTGGACGGGCCGGTGACGCTCGTCTTCAACGACCTCCATCTGATGGATGACGCCTCGGCGCACCTGATCGCGCGGCTCGCCGCCGATGCCGGACCGCGCCCGTGGCTCGTGGTGATCACCCGTCGCCCGGCCGAGGATGCAGGTGCGGTCGCCGACGGCGTGACCAGGATCGACCTGGAGCCGCTCGGGCCCGAGGCGGCCGAAGCTCTGCTAGCGCAGATCACCGCCGACTCGCCGCTGCCCCCATACAAGCTGTCGATGCTCGCGCGCCGTGCAGGCGGCAACCCGCTGTTCCTGCGCGAGCTGGTCGCCCAGGTGCGCGACGGAGGCGATCCCGACGACCTGCCGGAATCGGTCGAGGCGGCAATCGCGGCGCACATCGACCGGCTCACTCCGGATCACCGCCGGCTGATGCGCTCGGCGTCCGTGCTCGGAGTGCTGGTCGATGTGCCACTGCTCGCGGAGGTGCTGAGCGTCGACGAAGACGGCGGCGCGAACGTGCTCCGCGAGCTCGACTCGCTCGACGAGCTGCTCGAGCCCGTCGACGCTACCTACCGGCGCTTCACCCACGAGCTGGTGCGCACCGTTGCGTACGAGGGGCTTCCGTACCGCCGGCGGGAGGTGCTGCACGCGCGAACGGCGGAGGTGCTCGAGCGAATCGCGGCGGTCGACGTCGACCAGCAGGCGGACATCCTGTCGCTGCACTGCTTCCACGGCGCCCAATTCGAATCCGCCTGGCGCTACTCGCGCACAGCGGCCGACCGCGCGCGGTCGCGCTACGCGAACGTCGAAGCGGCCGGGTGCTTCCAGCGCGCGCTGGCGGCGGCGCCCAAGGTGTCCGCGCTCGGGCTGATCGATGTCGCCGAGGTCGACGAGGCGCTCGGCGACACCTACTTCGAGCTTGGGGACCTCCGGGCGGCGGAGGTGTCGCTTCGCCGCGCCCACCGGCGGGCAGCCGACCGGCCGGCTGCGGCGGCGGGACTCGGCATCAAGCTGGCAAAGCTGCGGCTGCACGCCGGTCAGCACGAAGCGGCGCTCCGCTGGCTCACACGGGCGACACGGGCGATCGACGCGAGCGACGATCCGGCGGCGTGGATGTTGCGCGGGCGATTGCTGGCCCGCCGAGCCCGGATCAGGTCGCTCCAGGGACACCAGGCGGACGCTCTACGGTTGGCTTCAGAGGCGATCGAGCTCGCAGAGAGAAGCTCCGATCTGCCGGCTTTGGCCGAGGCGCTCGAGTGTGCCGACGTGGCCGAGACGGCGATCGGGGCGCCGCATACGAGCGCGCGCGCCGAGCGGGCGATCGCGATCTACTCCGAGCTGGGCGATCTCGGCGGCGAGGCGAGGGTCCGAAACGCAATCGGAATGCTCGAGTACTTCCTCGGACGCTGGCCGCAGGCAGTTGCGCACTACCGCGCCGCCGAGGATCTGTACGAGCGCTCGGGCCTGCGCTGGGGTGCAGCGATCAGCGCTTGCAACGTCGCCGAGATCCTCGCGGACCAGGGACACCTGAAGCAGGCGGAGGCGGCGCTCGAGAAGGCGATGCGGACCATCCGCGGCGTCGACGCCGCCTGCGAGCTGGCATTCGGCGAGTCCCAGCTCGGCCGCGTCGCCGCTCGCCGAGGACACGTGGAGGAGGCGCTCATGCACTTCGGTGCTGCGCGCGCGTACTACAGCCGGGCCGGCGAGAGCACCGATCAGGTTGTCGTCGACGGGCTCATCGCCGAGTGCCACGCGCTCGCCGGCGAGCACGATCAGGCGCTCGTGGTCGCTGACAGCGCGCTGCGCCATGCTCGCGGGCTCGACGGGATCGCGGCCGCGACGCCGCTGCTGCAGCGGGTCCGCGGGGTGGCGTTGCTGGGGCTCGGGCGCCGAGCTGAGGCGGAGGCCGCGCTGCGGGAGAGCCTGACGGCTGCCCGTGGCAGAAAGGCAAGCCACGACATCTGCTTCGCGTTGGAGGCGTTGCTTGCCGCCGGGCCGGAGGTGGGCGGCTCCGAGCGCCGGGCGTGGGGCGCCGGGCTCGAACGGCTCAGGCGGCAGCTCGGGATCGTGACCTGAAGCAAAGCTCCGGGCGCCCGGTCCAGCCGACCGAGCGCCCCGAGCGGATGATCGTCTAGGTGCTCGTGGTCACGGCCCGCCGTGCGGGTCGGTGTCCACCGACGCCTCGCTTTGGTTCGGCGCTACGAGCGCTACGTCGATCTCGTAGTCGGGGCCGCCCTCACCTGAGGTGAAGCTCGCGCCGTCGATGCACGGGAGGTTCGTCTCGCCGTCATTGCATACCGGAAGCGCACCTTCGAACATGCCGTCCACCTCGATGGCGGGCGCTCCCGAGGCTGTGGTGAACGGCGTTGGTTGGGCGAGGCAGAAGTGGCCGTCCGAGCTCTCGGTGATCGGATTCGCGTTCTGTGCGTTCTGTCCGGCCGTTCCGAACGTGTCCATCACGACGAGCTCGGGGACGGTCGGATCGGAGACGGTCCACACGCCGATGTCGCCGGTGTTGGGCGTCGAGCACGACAGCGGCGTGGTCGTGAAGCCGATCGCTACCGACTCGCCGTCAGGGTTCTGCGACGGACCGGCTCGCACGTCGAGCGCCGCCGTCCCATCCGCGCTGGTTCCGTACGCCTCGCAGTAACTGCCCTGGCCGCAGAGCGTCAGATACCCGATCCCGACGCTCGGCTTCGACAGAAGGTCACCGCTGTAGGACGCCTGGATGGTGTTCACGCCCGAGCTGAGACTCGCGGCGGAGATGTGGACCGTCGCTTCGCAGGATCCGATCGAGAACAGGCACGGCCCGCTCAGCCGCGCCGTTCCGAGCGGCGTGTTGTTGCTTTGGTCGGTGAACGAGACCGTCCCCGTCGGCGTCAGCAGCAGCCCGGTTCCAACCGTTGCTGACAGTGTCGCGCCCGAGCCGGTGACGGCGGACGACGTCACGACGGTCTTCGTCGGGATCAGCCCCGACGCCGCCGCCGACCCGACCGCGGGTCCGAGGCACAGCGCCGCCGCCGCGAAGATGGAAGTCAATCCGAGCCGGCGCGTGGCTCGACCGAGAGTGTGCATTGGGGGAAAAAACCCTACCATCCCGCCGCGCGGAGCACCAGGGGCGCCGGCCGGCCTACCCCCCCAGATACGCCCGCTTGAGGTCCTCGCTGGCGAGCAGCTCCTTGGCGGTGCCGGAGAGTACGATCTCTCCCGTCGAGAGCACGTAGCCGCGGTCGGCGATCGAGAGCGCCATGGCCGCGTTCTGCTCGACCATCAGGATCGCGACGCCCGACTCGTGCACCTCCTTGATGATCCGGAAGTTCTGCTGCACGAGCGCGGGCGAGAGACCCATCGAGGGCTCGTCCATCAGCAGCAGCCGCGGTCGCGACATCAGCGCGCGGCCCATCGCGACCATCTGCTGCTCACCACCGGAGAGCGTGCCCGCGAGCTGGTCGCGGCGCTCTTGCAACCTCGGAAAGAGCGTGTGGACGCGCTCGAAGTCCTCGTCGAGGTTGGCGCCTCGCCGCAGTACCGCGCCGAGCTCGAGGTTCTCGCGCACTGTCATCTGCCCGAATAGGCGGCGGTTCTCGGGCACGATCGCAAGGCCGCGGGAGATCCTGGTCGGGACGTCGCAGCCGTTGACCTCCTGACCGTCGATCAGGACGCGCCCCGACCGCGGGCGCACGATCCCCAGCACGGTCTTCAGCGTCGTCGACTTCCCTGACGCGTTGCCGCCCAGCAGGGAGACGAGCTCGCCGGCGTCGACGTTCAGCGAGATCCCCTCGAGGATCCGCATCTGACCGTAGTAGGTGGTCACGTCCTCGAGGCTCAGCAGCATGCTCACTCCTCGGCCAGCGCCTCGGGGTCGCGGCCCAGGTAGGCCTCGACGACGGCCGGGTGCGTGGCGACCGACTTGTAGCTCCCCTCGGCAATCTTGACGCCATGGTCGAGCGCGACGACGCGGTCCGAGATGCCCTCGACGACGTGCATGTCGTGCTCGATCACGAGGATCGCCAGGCCGCGCTCGTCGCGCAGGCGGCCGATCAGCTCGGTCACCTCGTGCGTCTCGTTCGGGTTCATCCCCGCGGCCGGCTCGTCGAGCATCAGCAGCCGCGGCTTGGTCGCGAGCGCACGCGCGATCTCGAGCCGGCGGCGATTGGCGTAGGAGAGCACGTACGCCGGCTGGTTCCAGCGGTAGCCCGTCAACCGCTGCCCGAAGAACGACAGCACCTCCTCGGCGAGCGCGTCCACCTCGCGCTCCTCACGACGTGCGCGCGGCAGCCGCAGGATCGACTCCAGCGGGCTTGCCTTGGTGTGCCCGTAGGTGGCCGATTTGACGTTCTCCTTCACCGACATGTTCAGGAACAGCCGCAGGCTCTGGAAGGTCCGAGCGATCCCGAGCTGGGTGATCTTGTGCGGTCGCTTGCCGGCGATCGACTGACCGCCGAGCCGCACGTCGCCATCGGTCGGCTCGTACACGCCGCTGATCACGTTGAACACGGTCGACTTCCCCGCGCCGTTGGGCCCGATCACGCTCACGATCTCGTTCTCCTCGACATGGAGATCGAGCTCGGATATCGCCCGCAGGCCCCCGAACGAGAGGGACAGATGGTCGAGCTCGAGGAGCACGCTCACGCCTGCACGGTCTCCACCCGCGGTGTCCCCAGCAGTCCTTGTGGCCGCGCGGCCATCGTCACGATCAGGATCGCCCCGATCATGATCTGGGTCGTGATCGACGGGTTCACGATCAGCCGCGACTCCCAGCAGCAGGCGGCGATGTAGACCGTCGGAATCACCGCGAGCAGGCGGCGGGTGCCGTGGAGGCGCACGATCGCGACCAGCGCGCAGATCAGCACCACGTAGAGGATGTTGCCGTAGGTCGCCGGGTTGGCGGGAACGATCACGTAGTCGCGCACCGCCGACCCGATCCAGCCGCCGCTGCCCGGACTGCCGGCGACGGCCGAAGACGAGATCGCGCCCACGATCGCGTGCGCGGCGAAGCCGAAGGCGAGAACGGCCGCGAGCACCGCCGCAAGCTGGCGCCAAGGACGAATGCGCGTCACCAGTGCGATCACGATCAGTCCGTAGAAGAGGTAGCCGGCGTCGTTCGGGCTCGAGAGCAGCTGCTCCCCGATCGTCACCACGAGCCCGCCCGCGATCGCCCCGGCGATGCTGCCGACACCACCGAGCACGAGGCAGGCGTAGATCAGGATGAGGACGTTGGCGGTGAAGTTCGTCGGGAACACGGTGTCCTGCTGAGCGGCGAACAGGGTGCCGGCGAGCGCGCCGACGACGGCACCGAAGCTGAACGCCATCACCTTGAGCTTCTTCACCGGGATCGTCATCGCCGCGGCCGCGAGCGGGTCGTCACGCAGTGCACGCCAGGCGCGCCCCGTGCGGGAGGTGTCGAGCAGGTGCAGGATGCCCGCCAGGGCGACGGTCATTGCCAGTGCGAGGTAGTAGAAGCCGAGCGGGCTCTCGACCCGCCCGCCGAAGCTGTGGAGCGGGTCGAGTCCGAACAGGCCGTTGACGCCGCCGAGCGTGCCCGGATCGACGTTGTTGACGACCTCCATGAACGCCTGCCCGACGAACAGGGTGACGATCGCGAGGTAGTCGCCCGACAGCCGCAGGGCGATCAAGCCGATGATCACGCCGACCGCGCCGGCGGCCACGAGGACGATCGGGATCGACTCGATCGCCGGCAGGTGCACTCCGCCCGAGCCGTCGGAGCCGAACGCGGTCGAGGAGAACACGGCGTAGCCGTACGCGCCGAAGCCGAAGAACGCGATGTAGCTGAGATCGAGCAGGCCTGCCCAGCCGACCGCGATGTTGAGCCCGAGCGCCAGGATCGCGTAGAGCAGGCTGTTGAAGGCGACGGTCTGCACGTTGACGTTGGTCAACAGCTGACCGGCGATCAGTCCGATCAGCGTGACGAGCGCGAGCCGCTGCCACCAACCGACGCGAGCATCGGCCCGGGCAAGCAGCTTCCGCCAGCCCGACCCGTCATCACGGCGCTCGCCGCTGCGGGCGACCCAGTCGTCTGTCCCGATCTTTGCCACGGCTCACACCTTCTGCAGCGGCCGTTGTCCGAAGATGCCCTGGGGCCGGAGCAGCATCACCACGATCAGGATCCCGAACACAATCAGGTCGGAGTACTGCGTGGAGATGTAGGAGAGGCTGAATGACTCGCACAAGCCGATCACGATGCCGCCGATCATCGCCCCCGGGATGCTGCCGATGCCGCCGACGACGGCGGCGGTGAAGGCCTTCAGCCCGGCGAGGAAGCCGATCGTGTTCGTGATCTGATCGAAGGCGAGCCCTGACATCACGCCGGCGATCCCCGCCATCGCGGAGCCGATGAAGAAGGTCAGCGCGATCGTGCGGTTGACGTTGATGCCGAGCATCTCCGCCGCCTCCCGATCGGAGGCCACCGCGCGCATCGACTTGCCGAGCGTCGTGCGGTGAACGATCTGGATCAGTCCGAGCATCATCAGCACGCTGACGACGATGATCATGATCTGGACGGTGTCGATCGTCACGCCACCCAGGTGGATCCCGCTCGCCGGAGACACGAAGCTCTCCGTCTGATAGCTGCGAGTGAAGCCGCCGAACAGCAGCAACACCGTGTTCTCAAGCACGAACGAGATCCCGAGCGCGGTGATCAGCGGCGCGATCCGCGGCGCATCGCGCAGCGGCCGGTAGGCGAACCGCTCCATCGCCATCCCGAGCAGTCCACACCCGATCGACGCGAGCGCGAACATGACCAGTAACAGCAGTGGCACCGGGATCGCGATCGCCGTCGGACCGCCGAACCAGTGCATCACGAAGTAGCCGATGAACGCACCGACCATGTAAACGTCGCCGTGGGCGAAGTTGAGCAGCTTCAGCACCCCGTAGACCATCGTGTACCCGAGCGCGATCAGCGCGTAGAGACAGCCCGTGGTGAGGCCGTTGACGATGGTTTGAATGAACTCCGTCATGCGTCCGTTGCGTGTGCGGAGCACGCCCCGGCGGCGCCGCCCACCCGAGGGCGAGCGGCGCCGCGTGGAGCGCTAACCGTTATGCATCAGTGATTCGGGATCGGGTCGTACTTGCCCTTGCTGCTGATGTTGAACAGGTAGCCCGGGTTACCGACGAGGTTCCCGCCCGGCTGGAACGCAAGCAGCACGCCCATCGGGTTCTCCGACGCGGGAATGTCCGTCTTCTTGATCGCGGCCAGGACATTCGACCGGCTGGGCGTCTGCCCCGCCTTGCAGACCGACGAGATCGCCTGCATGACGACCTGGGTCGCCGCGTAGGTCGGCACGCCGAAGGCGCCGTAGGGACCGTACTTCGCGACGCCGGTTACGAGAGACTTGTCGAGCGGGCTCGTAGATGTCGAGATGTCGGGCCCGAAGGTCGACAGGTAGCTGCCGGGGATGTTGAACTGCGACGGCGAGTTGTCACCGTCGGTGCCGAACAGCACCGTCGTCTTGTGCTGCTGCTTGGCGTCGAGGCCGAACGTCTGCGCACTGGTGGCTGCCTGGAACGGCACGACAGTCACCGTCTCAGACGGGTTCAACTGCGATGTCACCAGCGAGCTGAGCGCGTTCGCGAGCGTCGCGCCGGTGTCGGTTCCGTTGAAGGTCTGATGGTTGACCTTGATGCCGGCCTTCTGCAGGATCGGCGTCATCACCTTGACCAGGCCCTGCGAGTAGGCCTCGTCATCGTCGATGATCAGCACCGCCTTCGGCTTCAGGTGCTTGACGATGTAGTTCGCATCCTGCGGCCCCTGGATGTCGTCGTCCGGGACTGCGCGGAAGAACGTCGGATTCTTGCCACTCGACGCGAGCGCCGGGAGCGTGGCCGATCCGGACACGAACCCGATCCCCGCCTTGGCGAACAACGGACCGACCGCCTCGACCTCCTGGCTGCCGGCCGGCCCGACAACTGCGACCGCGGACGAGGCGATGATCGCGTTGGATTTGGTTACCGCGATCGACGGCGTCAACTGGGTGTCGTCCTGCGCGAGCGAGACATCGGTCGCGTTGGCCGCGTTTTCGTTGGCCACGGCGAGCTGGGCGAAGTGCAGCTGCTCGAGGCCGACCTGGGCGACCGGACCGGTGAACGGACCCTCGATCGCGATCGACGCCGTGCAACTGACCTTGGCTGCTTTCTGCGTGGTGCTGCTGCTGGTCGTGTTGCTACTGCTGCCGCAGCCCGCCGCCGTCAACGCGGCGAGCGTGACCGCGAACGCGAAGATGCGTTTCATGCCTCTCCTCCTCCTGTTTGGAACATCACTGTGGTGTCTGTGTATGCCGGCGAGCCATCGGGGTAATACGCGGCCGCCGGCGAGCCGGCGGGACGGAACACCGCCACGATGCGCATCACGCCCTCGCCCGTGTTCTCGAGGCAGTGCACCCTGCGCGCCGGCAGCTGGATGCTCGACCCAGACGTGAGGGGGTAGCCGGCCCCGTCCACATGCATCACGCCCTCGCCGTCGAGCACGTAGATGACCTCGTCATAGGTGTGGAAGTGCTCGGGCGCCCGGATCGGTGGGATGTAGCCGACGAACTGCGTCGCGGATCGCAACCCGCTGGCGGGGTCGCCGACGATCCGAAACTCGCGCTGCGTCGTTGCTGCCGCGCGCTCCTGGTCGGCGAGCCGCCGGACGACGGTCCGGGTGGCCGTGGCGTCGGGCGGCGGCCCGGGCCCGGCCGCGGGCGCCTCGGGCGCCGGGTCGGGCACGCGCACCGCGACGATCAGCAGCGGCGAAGGGCCGCGATTCTCGAGCTCGTAGCTCTCGCCCGGGGCGAGGTAGGCGCCGGTCTCCGGCTCGAGCGCATGCGCGCGAGCACCGCTGTGCAGGATGCCCTCGCCGGAGAGCACGAACAGGGCCTCCTCGCCGTCGCCGGTAGCGCGCGGGTGAGAGCGGCCCGGCGCGCACTCGAGCAGGGTCTGCTCGAGGCCCGCGAATCCGGTGTGCGGGCCGAGCAGCGGGCACGCGCCGATCGTGTCCCCGGCTTGCGCGGGCGTCGGCGGCGCGGGCTGGGAGACGACGCGGGCCGGCACTTCGGCCAGCGCCATCCCTTCTGTTCGACCACGGTCCGGTGGGGAGTTCATATCTCTGTCAGCTCACATCTGGTCGGGTCCCCACCCCGAACGACACCAGACTCCCAGATTCGCCCGATCCCGGTCAATCAACTTCCGTGAGCGTTGCCTTAAGCGTGATCTCTGTCCCGGCCAGCGCCAGCGACACGGGGCAGGTCGACTTGGCCTGCTCCGCCATCGTGGCGAAGGTCGGCTCGTCCATGCCCTCGGTCTCGCCGACCGTGTCGAGCTCGATCTTGGTGATCCTGAAGCCCGCGTCGAGCTGCTCGAGGTGTACGCGCGCCGTCGTCTGGAGGTCGATCGGGGGATGCCCAGCCTCGCTCATCAGGTTCGCGAGCGACATCGTGAAGCAGCCCGCGTGTCCGGCTCCGATCAGCTCCTCGGGGTTGGTCGCGGGCATTCCATCCTCGACGCGCGCCCGGAGCGTGAAGGTGCCGTCAAAGGCGCCGCTGCCGACGCCGATCCGCCCCTCGCCGTCGGCGACGCTTCCCTTCCAGCTCGCATGCGCGATACGCACTACGTGAATGCCCACGTGCCCTCTCTCTGGTCCTCGCCGTTGAACGCGGGCGCGCGGCCACGCCGGCAAAGTTTGATTTTGTACTCTTGATCAAATCACTTTCAACCGGTCGTTGTCGCCCACGAAACACTTGCTGCACGCATTCGCTCACGACGGCCTAACGGGAGAGGAAGTGCGCATGGCGCAAGTGCTCGGTCTCGGTGATGTCACCGCCATCCGTGGACGTTTCTCCTCGCTGCAATCGGGGTTCGCGTTCTTCGACGCGCCCGGCGGCTCACAGGTTCCCGACGAGGTCGGCGACGCGATCGCCCGTACCCTGCGCGAGGCGAGCGCGAACGTGGGCGCGCTGTACGAGACCTCGCGGCGCGTCGGCGAGATCGTGCTCGAAGCGGAGGGCAAGGCCGCGCGCATGCTCGGCTGCCGCGCGCACGAGGTGATCTTCGGCGCGAACATGACCTCGCTGAACTTCATGCTCTCGCGCACCGCCGGGAGGGACTTCGCGCCCGGCGACGAGATCCTCGTCTCCTCGCTCGACCACGACGGAGGCGTCGCTCCGTGGCTCGAGCTCGCCCACGACCGCGACCTGGTCGTGCGGCACGTCGAGCTGCTCGACGACACCACGCTCGACTACGACGACCTGCAGCGCAAGCTCTCCGAGCGCACGCGAGTAGTCGCCTTCGCTTGGGCGTCGAACGCGATCGGCACGGTCCTCGACGCCCAGCGCGTCTGCTCGCTCGCCCACGAGGCAGGCGCGCTCGCCTGGATCGACGCCGTCCACTACGCCGCACACGAGCCGATCGACGTCGGCCAGGTCGGCGCCGACGTTCTGATCTGCTCCCCATACAAGTTCTGCGGCCCCCACCTCGGCGTCGCCTTCGGCCGCGAGGAGGTACTGGAGCGCTGGCGCCCCTACAAGGCGCGACCGGCGCCGACGACGCCGCTGGGGCGGCGCTTTGAGACAGGCACGCTCCCGTACGAGCTGCTCGCCGGCTTCAACGCGACGATCGACTATCTCGACTCGATCGGCGGCTTGCAGGCGATCCGCCCCTACGAGCGCGAGCTCGGCGAGCACTTCCTCGCCGCGATCCCCGAGCGCGTGACCGTGTACGGGTTACCGGGGATGGAGGGCCGCGTGCCGACCTTCCTGATCAACGTCGAGGGCGTGCCCGCGCCCCGCGTCGCGCAGCACATGGCGGATCGTGGGATCGGCGTGTGGGCGCACGACTCCTGGTACTCGCTGAACCTCTACCGGCGGCTCGGCTACGAGGATCAGGCCGTGCGCCTCGGCTTCATCCACTACAACACGACCGACGAGGTCGACCGGCTGGTGGGGGAGCTCGAGGCGGTGGAGTAGGCGCCCGGCCCGCCTGCCGCCGCGCTCAGCCCTCGTGCTGCTCCGCGTCGAACAGCTCCACCAGCCGCGCACGCGCCTGCCACAGCTTTGGCAGCCCGCGCTGGGAGACCAGCTTGCCGAGCACCTGCACGGGCGTGCCCTGGGTGCCGACCGTCTCCTCCCCGATCGCGCGGGCGACGACGCTGTAGTGCCTGAAGCGCCACACCCAGACGCGCTCGTCCCACTCGGTGAGGAGCTCCGCGAGCTCGTGTAGCTGCTCGAGCTCGCGCCCGTGGCGGTAGACCTCGATCAGCTCGATTCCGGCCCGCGCGAGCAGAGCGTCGAACGCCGCGGCGATCCGCCGCGTGTCCCGCGCGACCTGGCGGAAGCCGGGCGAGTCGAAGCCGCTGCCGTGGCCCAGCACGACGCGGATCTGCTGGTACTCCCAGGGGTCCATGTGGCCGAGCATGTCGAGCTGGGTGGTGATGTATTGCATGCAGAGCACCGAGCGCCGGAGCAGCCGCAGCGCGGGATCGATCGCGTCCTGCTCGAGCATCGCCGATGCCTCCCGCAGCTCGCTCGTGGCCAGCTTCAGCCACAGCTCCGAGGACTGGTGCACGGTCTGGAACAGCAGCTCGTCGTGGTGCGCTCGCTCGTGCGCGGGCTTCTGCAGCGACAGCAGCTCGTCCGTGCGCAGGTAGCGCTCGTAATCGCTCGCGCCCTCGCCCGGCAGGACGGGGCCGTCAAAGTCCTCCACCGCTCACCTCTCGCTCACGGAGTCGCGCCGGCGAGGATCTCGGCCAGCGTGCCCAGGTTGATGTTGCCGCCGGAGACGATGCACACGACCTTGCCTGCGCCCGCCTGGCCCGACAGCGCAGCCGCGACCGCGAGCGCACCGGCGCCCTCGGCGACGACGCGGGCGCGCCCGGCGAGCATCCGCACCGCCGCTGCCGTCTCCTCGAGGGAGACGGCGAACGCACCGTCGACGAGCTCGGATACCCGGGGCCACATCGGCTCGAGCACCGAGCGACTGCCGGAGCCGTCGACGAACGAGGCCCGGTAGTCGACCTCGGTCGGACCGCCGGCGGCCAGCGCCGCCCCGAGCGCGGCTCCGGTCTCGGGCTCGACGGCGTAGATCTTCGTCTCGGGCCGGAGCGCCCGGATCGCGCTCGCGATCCCGACCGTAAGCCCGCCGCCGCCGTATGGAATCAGGATCGCGTCGGGGTCGGGAAGATCCTCGAGGATCTCGAGCCCGATCGTGCCGTTGCCCGCCATCACTGCTTCGTCCTGCACCGGGTGGACGAACAGGCCGGGCACGCCGTCGACGGTACTCGTGACGATCACCTGCCACCAGTCCTCGTAGGGCATCTTCAGCACGCGCCCGCCGAGCCGCTCGATCGCCGCCAGCTTGGCCTCCGGGGCGTGCTCGGGAACAGCGATCGTCGCGGGCAGGCCGAGATCCCGCGCGGCCCACGCGACACCCTGCGCCATATTGCCTGCGCTCGCGGTGACCAGCCCGGCCGCGCGTGCCGCAGCCGGGGCCTTCAGGATCGCGTTCGTCGCGCCGCGGATCTTGAACGAGCCGATCGGCTGCAGGTTCTCGAGCTTGCACCAGATCTCGGGCTGCGCATCGTCCAGATACAGACGGACGAGCGGCGTTCGTACCGCGGCGCCACGGATCCGCTCGCGCGCCGCCTCGATCTCCGATAGCTCGATCACAGCTCCACCTCGATCCCGCGCCCGAGCCGGCGCGCGCCGGCGAGCGCGACCTCCGCGGCGGCCAGGTCCTCGACCGCGAGCCCGAGCGAGCGGAACAGCGTCAGCTCGTGATCGCCGGCGCGCCCCGGCCGCAATCCCGCGAGTACCTCTCCGAGCTCGGCCCGCACGTGGTCATCGCCGGAGATCGCGCCCTGCTCGAGGGCGAGCTGGTAGTCGCGGGCCTCGTTGCGTAAGGACTCCCGGCTGTCGGCGAACAACGCGGCGGCCGCGACGGTCTCGACGTCGAGCTCACGCCACGCCGGGGTGCTCGCGCCGACCGCGTTCACGTGGGCTCCGGCGGCGAGCCATTCCCGGCGCAGCACGGGCTCACGCGAGCTGGTGGCCGTGACGACGACATCCGCCCCCCGCACCGCTTCCTCCGCGCTCGCGGCGGCGGAGATTGGCGGGGCGTCGGTCGCCGCGCCCTCGATCAGCGCGCGGACATGGTCCGCGGTCGGCGCGTACACGCGCACGGCTTCGAAGTCGCGCACCCGGCGCAGCGACTCGATGTGCGCCGCCGCCTGCACGCCGGCGCCGATGATCCCGAGCTGGCGAGCGTCCTCGCGCGCGAGCACCCGCGTCGCCAGCGCGGTCACCGCCGCGGTACGGATCGCCGTGATCGCCGACGCGTCGAGGATCGCCGTCGGCTGCCCGGTCTCGCCGTCGAACAGGGTCACCACGCCCTGGTGCGCGTCGAGCCCGCGCGCCGGGTTCCCCGGCATCAAGCAGACCGCCTTCAGCGCGAATGTGGCGCCCGGGGCGGCGTGGTCGCTCTCGCCGTCGCGGGCGACCACGCCGCCGCGGGCGCGCGCGCCGTCGCCCCTCCAAGCCGGCATCAATCCCATCAGCCCGGCCGCACCCGGGGGGCGCATCACCGAGCGCAGGGGCATGTAGGCGTCGCCGCGGGCATGCGCGGCGAGCACCTCCGCCATCGCGTCGATGCATGCCGCGGGCGTCAGCGCCGCGCGTACGTCGTCGTGCGAGAGGACCAGCACCCGCATCAGCCGAACGCCTCCCCGAGCTCCTGGCGCTCGGCGATGCTCAACGGCGCCGACAGCGCCTCCCGCACCGGCTCGAGGTGCTCGGGCCGGCCGGGCCCGACGACGATCTGCCCCACCCGCTCGTCGGACAGCAGCCACGCGAGCGAGAGCCCGGCCATCGAGATCTCGCGCTCGCGCGCGAGGGCTTCGAGGCGCTCGAGCGCGTCGAACGTGCTCGGGCTCACGAGCCGCTCGTACGGCTCCGGTCGCTGCGTCATCCGCGACCCGGCCGGGAAGGGCTGACCGCGGCGGTACTTGCCGGTCAGCCATCCGCCCGACAGCGGCCCGAACGCGAGATACGCGACGCCGCGTCGCGCGCACAGCGGCAGCAGACGCTGCTCGTCGTCGCGCTCGAGCAGCGAGTGGGCGTTCTGGATCGCCTGCGGCGACCCGGCGTCGAGCGCGGCATCGAGCTGATCGGCGTCGAAGTTGCTAACGCCGTAGACGCGGATCCTCCCAGTCGCGACGAGCTCGTCGAACGCGCCGAACGTGTCGGGGAGCGGCACCTCGGGATCGAAGTCGTGGGCCAGGTAGAGGTCGACGTGATCGACGCCGAGCCGCTCGAGGCTCGAGCCCAGCTGGCGCTCCACCCGCGCCGGCGCGAGCCCTTGATCGGCACCGGCCGAGATCGGGTTGTAGGTCTTCGTCGTCAGCAGCGGACGCAGGCCACGGGAGGCGATCCAGCGTCCGATCGCCGCCTCGCTGCGGCCGCCCCCGTACGCATCAGCCGTGTCGAAGTGGGTGATCCCCAGCGCCCAAGCCGCGTCCATCAGCTCGAGCGCCTCCTCCTCGGTCAGGCCGCGGCCGAAGAATGCCGGAGCCGAGCCCACGCCACCGAAGTTGCCGCAGCCGAGCGCGACCCGCGGCAGCTCGACGTCGGAAGGCTCGAGCCGCCGGCACTCGATCTCGAGCGTCGCGGTCACCGCAACCCGCTACGAACCCGCAGCCGCGCGCAGCACCGTGTCGAGCAGCCCCGGGAAGCGCGCCTCGAGATCCTCGCGCCGCAGCGAGTTCAGCCGCGAGGTCCCCTCGTGACGCTGACGGATCACGCCGGCCTCGCGCAGCACCCTGAAGTGATGCGTGCACGTCGACTTCGTGACCGGAAGGCTGAGGCTGCCGCAGCTGTGTTCGGTGCCGTCGCTTAGTGCGGCGACGATCTGCAGGCGCACGGGGTCGCTGAGCGCGTGCAGTACCGCCGAAAGCTCGAGCTCGTCTCGGTCGGCCCGCCCGGCCGGCCTAAGTGACTCTTCGTCTACAAGCTCAGTCTCGCTCATCTATCGCCCTCGATTGTACGACGATCATCGTACATCTGCTAGCCTGACCGAGATCATCGTACAAAGGCACCGGACAAGCACATGACCGAGCCTAACGCCACTGGTAGTCCGGGCGCCAAGGCAACCTCGGCTCACCTCCGCGCGACCCTGATCCTGGCCTGCCTCGGCCAGTTCATGGTCATCCTCGACGTCTCGGTCGTCAATGTCGCGCTCCCCGCGATCCGCCACGGGCTCGGGTTCTCAGAGCAGGATCTGCAATGGGTCGTCAACGCTTACACGGTCACCTTCGCCGGGTTCCTGTTGCTCGGTGGGCGCGCCGCCGACCTGCTCGGCCGCCGCCGCGTGTTCGTCGGCGGCCTGATCCTGTTCGCGCTGTCCTCACTCGCCGGCGGGCTCGCGCAGAGCCAATGGATGTTGATCGCCGCCCGTGCGATCCAAGGACTCGGCGGTGCGGTGGTGGCACCCGCCTCGTTGTCGATCCTGACAACGACCTTCACCGAGCCGTCGGAGCGCAACCGCGCAGTCGGCATCTGGGGCGCGATGGGCGGCGCCGGCGGCGCGGTCGGAGTCCTGCTCGGTGGCGTCCTCACCGACCTCGTCGGCTGGCGCTGGATCCTCTTCATCAACGTCCCGATCGGGCTGGCCGCCGCGTTCTTCACGACGGTGTACGTCGCCGAGGGGCGAGCTCGCGAGCGCGGCAGGAACTTCGACCTCGCCGGCGCGCTGACCGCGACGATCGGGCTCTCGCTACTCGTACTCGGGATCGTCCGCACCGACGTGACCGGCTGGGGCGCTGGCTCGACGATCGGCCTGCTTGCTGTCGGACTCGCGCTGCTCGTCGTGTTCATCGCGATCGAGGGTCGCTTCGCGAAGGCGCCGCTGATGCCGCTGCGGATCTACGCGTCGCGCACGCTCAGCGCGGCGAACGTCGTCGTCCTGTTCGTCGGCGCGGCCTCCTTCGGGATGTGGTTCTTCGTCTCGCTGTACCTGCAGGAGGTCCTCGGCTACTCGCCGATCAAGGCCGGACTCGCGTTCCTGCCGATGACGTTGTGCATCGTCGCCGGTTCGGTCATCGCCTCGCGTTCGGTGCTCAAGATCGGCGCCAAGCCGATGCTGATCGCCGGAATGCTCGCGCAGACGGTCGGCCTGCTGCTGTTCACCCGCGTCGCAGTCAACGGCGACTACGTCAGCAACATGATGATCCCGTCGCTGCTCGTCGCGATCGGCATCCCGCTGTCGTTCGTGCCGTCCACGATCTGCGCCGTGCAGGGCGTCGCGGCACCGGAGGCGGGGCTTGCCTCAGGACTCGTCAACACGTCTCGGCTCGTCGGCGGCGCGCTCGGGCTCGCGGTTCTGGCGGC
>Ga0302325_10012748_pt1 | contig 18002 bp, 16 predicted proteins | sample Palsa_T0_2_FD_201948 | JGI IMG/M metagenome (GOLD analysis project Ga0302325, IMG submission 201948) | Peat permafrost microbial communities from Stordalen Mire near Abisko, Sweden - Palsa_T0_2 | ecosystem: Environmental > Terrestrial > Soil > Palsa > Peat permafrost | place: Sweden: Abisko...
CCCCGCAGCAACCCCCCGCAGCAACCCCCCGCAGACCCCCCCGCAGCAACCCCCCGCAGGACCCCCCTCAGCAGGATGACCCCAAGATCGGAGCACCAAATGAAGATTCACGCCCTCACCACCGGAACCGTCAGCGTCAAGCAGAGCTTTCTCTTCCCCGCCTCCGGGCCACGTCGCCAGCTCGGTCTGTTCCTGCCCGGCGCGTGGTCGGCTCCGCTGCCGATCCATTGCTGGGCGATCGAGCACGATGGAATTCTTCGGCTCGTGGACACCGGCGAGATCGCAGCCGCGCGGGACGTGTCGTTCGCTCGCATGCACGTGACGGCAGAGCAGGAGCTCCCGGCGGTGATGGCCGCAGCGGGCCTCGCGCTCGATGACGTCGCCGAGGTCGTACTCACCCATGCCCATGGCGACCACATGGACGGACTGGCCCACGTTCGCGGGCCGGTTCTGGTCAACGAGGACGAGCTGCGCTTCCTCGCCTCGCCGATGGCGCGCGTGATGCGCCGCGTGCTACACCAGCCGCTGCCGGCCGGCTTCGCGCCCAAGCCGTTCGCGCTGGACGGCGGCCCGTTCGGGGCATTTGCCAGAAGCCGTGCGCTCAGCGATGACGGACGTATCGTCGCGGTCGCCACGCCGGGGCACACTCCCGGTCACATCTCCGTCATCTGCGTCGATGACTCCGGCAATCACGTGATGCTCGCCGGCGACGCGACCGACTCACTCGAGCAACTCCACGCCCGACGCGCCGACGCGGTCGGACCCGACCCCAAGGTCCATGTCGCGACGCTCGACACGATCCTCGCTCACTGCGCGGAGCACGCGACCGTCTACCTCCCGTCGCACGACCCGGAGTCGCTCGCCCGGTTCGCCGCCGCAACGACGGTCAGCCCCGACAGTGCCGATCAGCCCACCGGGGTCGCCGAGCTCCTGGCGAGGTAGCGAGCACCTCCGACCCCCCACCACCACAAAGGAAAACATCATGCACGCAGTCGTCGTCAACGTCACGATCAACGACTCACTGGCCGCCGAGCGCGCATTGCGCGAGCAACTCGTGCCGCGAGTCTCGCAACTCCCCGGGTTCGTCACCGGATACTGGACGCTCAAGGACAACACCGGACTGACGATGCTCATCTTCGAATCTGAGGATGCTGCCAACGCCATGAGCCGGCAAGCAGAGGCAACGGTGCCGCCCGCGATGACGTTCACCGACGTCGAGGTGCGGGAGGTCGCCGCGCACGCCTGAGAGCTCCTGGCCATCCTCACCGAACAACCCGGCAACGGTGAGGATCAGGACCCCGGGCCGGTCCGGCGCCACAGCTCTCGGCGCGCCGCTTGCGCCGGCGACGTGGGGAGAGTACGTTGCCGAGAAGCCGTTCCGACGCGATGTAGGTGTTCGCGCCGAGATAGCGCCGGTCCGCTGACTGCGAAGCGCGGTGACACGGTCGCCGTCCTGGTCGGTCCGTGTCCAGTCTTTTCCGCCGGACCGACTGCCGTCGCGTGCACGCGATCGGCGCCTCTCTGTTGAAAGGTAGGTAGCGATGCGGGGTCTTGCTCGATGGTGCATCGTCCATCGCCGTCGCGTCGTGGTGGCCTGGATCGCAGGAGCGGTCCTGATCACCGTCGTCTCGCACGCGGTCGGTCCGAGCTACGTCACCAGCTTCGGTCTCCCAGGGACCCAGTCCCAGCAGGCGCTCGATCTGCTCAAGCACGACTTCAAGGCCCAGAGCGGCGATGCCGACGCCGTCGTATTTCACGTCTCGCGTGGAACTGTGGAGTCACCGGCTGTCCGCAGCGCGATGACGCGGCTGCTGGGGGGCCTGAGCGCACTGCCACATGTGGCGGGGGTCGTCAGCCCCTACGGGCCTGGCGGATCCGTCCAGGTCTCCGCGAACCGGATGACGGCGTTCGCGACAGTCAATTACGACCAGCCCGCGAACGTGCTGGCAAACAGCACCGGCACGCCGCTGCTGGCCCGGGTAGCCGCGGTCCACGTCCCGGGCCTGCAGATCGCGGCCGGCGGCCAGGTCGTCGAGAACGCCGAGGGCTTCAGCACCGGCCCCGCGACCGAGGTCGGGGTCCTCGCAGCGCTGATCATCCTGCTGCTCACCTTCGGGTCGCTCGCCGCGGCGGGGATGCCGCTGATCACCGCCGGTCTCGGCCTGGTCACCGGGGTGGCACTGATCGGCCTCGGCACCCATCTGACGAACATGTCGAACATCTCCCCCGAGCTGGCCCTGATGATCGGACTCGGGGTCGGGATCGACTACGCGCTGTTCATCGTCACCCGCTTCCGCGAGAACTACGTCGAATTCGCCGATCTGGAGCGGTCGATCGTCGAGGCGATGGACACCTCGGGCCGCGCGATCCTGCTCGCCGGCGCGACCGTGGTGATCGCCCTGCTCGGCATGTTCGCCACCGGCGTTTCGTTCATGTACGGACTCGCGATCGCAGCCGTGCTCGCCGTACTCGCGGTGCTCGCCGCATCGCTCACACTGCTCCCGGCTCTCCTGTCGCGCTTCGGCCCCCGCCTCGTCCGCCCCCGTGGCGCGCGGACGGGCCGGTTCGCTCGTCGCCGGGCGCCGTCGCCCGTGGTCGGCGCCGAAGGCCCAGCCGGGAGGAGCGGCGGTACCGGCGGGGTGCCTCTCACACCGCCGCCGTCGGCATGGAGACGATGGAGCGCGACCGTACAGGCGCGGCCATGGCCGCTGGCGATCGTCTCCTCAGCCGTGATGATCCTGCTGCTGGTGCCGGTCTTCACAATGCGGCTCGACTCGAGCGACGCCGGGAACGACCCCGCCAGCACCAGCTCACGTCACGCATTCGACCTACTCGCGAAGGGCTTCGGCGCCGGGTTCAACGGGCCGTTGCTGCTCGTCGCCGAGCTCTCGAACGGCGATCGCGCGGCGCTCCCGGCGTTGCGCGCCGAGGTCAAAGCCGCGCCCGGTGTGGTGGCGGTGACCGAGCCGCGGGTCGCGCCATCGGGCGCGGTCGCCGTACTCGAGGCGTATCCGGACTCTGCGCCGCAAGCGGTCGCCACGACGAATCTCGTCGACCACCTCCGGGATACCGTTCTGCCCGCACTGAAACGTCGCACCGGGGTCACGGTGCTCGTGGGCGGGTTCACGGCGGCCTCGATCGACTTCTCGCACGTGCTGGGTGGCAAACTGCCGCTGTTCTTCGGGCTAGTGATCCTGCTCTCGGCGCTGCTGTTGTTCGTGATGTTCCGCTCGCTGGTGATCCCGATCCAAGCCGCGGTGATGAATCTGCTGACGATCGGGGCGGCGCTCGGTGTCACCGTGCTCGTCTTCCAGCACGGCTGGCTCGCGGGTGTTGTTGGGGTGCAGAAAGGGCCGATCGAGGCGTGGGTGCCGGTGATCATGTTCGCGGTTGTGTTCGGGCTCTCGATGGACTACGAGGTGTTCCTCGTCTCCCGCGTGCGCGAGCAATGGATCAAACGTGCGGACGCCTCGGCTGCGGTCGCGGACGGGATCTCGTTCACCGGCCGGGTGATCAGTGCGGCCGCCGCGATCATGGTCTGCGTCTTCCTCTCCTTCACCCTTGGCGATGAGCGCACCTTGAAGGAGTTCGGGTTCGGTCTCGCCGTCGCTGTGTTCCTCGACGCGCTCGTGGTCCGCTGCGTGCTCCTCCCGGCCGTGCTCGAGCTGCTCGGCCCGACCACATGGCGGCTGCCGCACTGGCTCGATACCCGGCTGCCGCGCATCAACATCGAGGGGTCGACCGCTCGCGCGCTCCCCGCAATCGAACCACTTCCTTCCGGGGCGGCCGGCGGATGAGTGAAGATCCGCTTCACGTTGTGTTCGGGGTTGGGCAGGTGGGGCGAGCGCTGAGTGCCCGCCTGGCCGAGACGGGGTTGACAGTCAGGGCCGTGTCGCGTAATCGGCCGGCGGATCTCGGCGACGGTATCGACTGGCGGGCGGCTGACGCGAGCGACCCGGCGGTCGCCGCGGGTGCGGCCGAAGGCGCCTCGGTCATCTACCAGTGCTTGAACGCGCCGTACACGGATTGGCCGAAGCGGTTCCCGCCGCTTCAGCGAGGCGTGCTGAGCGCAGCCGAGCGGACCGGGGCGCTGCTGGTGAGCCTCGAGAACCTCTACGGCTACGGCCCGACAGCGGGCAAGGCGATGACCGAGGATCTCCCGCTCGCCGCGACCACGGTCAAGGGCCGCACCAGGGCGGCGATGACCGAGGAGCTGCTAGCCGCGGCCGATGCCGGCCGGGTTCGGATCGCGATCGGTCGCGCGTCTGACTTCTTCGGTGCCGGCGTCACGACCGGAACGACGCTCGGTGAGCGGGTCTTCGCCAACGCGCTTACCGCCAAACGGGCTGACTTCATCGGCAACCCGGATCTGCCGCACACCTACAGCTACGTCCCTGACATCGCCGCCGGCCTGGCCACGCTCGGCGCCGATCAGCGCGCAATCGGTGAGGTGTGGCACCTACCGGGTCCGGAGACCGTCACCACCCGACAGCTCCTCGATCTCCTCGCCGGCGATGTCGGACACCCGGTTGGAGTGCGCTCTCTGCCGAAGCTGGCCGTGCGTGCTTTCGGCCTGTTCAACCCGATGCTGCGGGAGCTAGTCGAGATGTCCTACCAGTTCGACGAGCCCTTCGTGCTCGACACAACCAAATACGAATCCACCTTCGGGAACAGTGCCACGCCCCTCAAGACTGCGATCACCGCGACCGTCGACTGGTACCGCGACCGCAGCCGCGCGGCGTAGCATCGTGAGCGCGCCCGTGGAGGTGCATGACAACCTTGGCGCGAAGGGTGGGTGAAGTCCTACCCTGGGGTGGGTTCTCAGGAGCGCTGGTTCGGTGGAGAGTTCAGCTCGAGCTGAACACACCATCAACATCAGGAGGACATCATGGCACCAGCAACCTTCATCGTCGATCATCTCCACACCGCGCGCCGGCGACTGCTCGCGCTTTCCCTGCTCATCGCACTGGTCTTCGCGACCGCCTCGCTCGGGCACGCATCGGTCGCCAACGCCGAGCCGAAGGGCGGCACCGGCTCCGGCGCGACCGGCTGCTTGATGAGCGATGGCAGCACGGTTCCGGTCGGGACGGTGGCGGTCGTGTACCACGGCTTCACCTACGACTACGTCTACTGCGGTAGCGACGGGAATTGGCATCTGACCAACGCGCGGGCGTAGTGGCGAGAGGAACATCCGGCGGCCCGGGGGAGCTTGGCTTCCCCGGGCCGCTCGCTTGCGAAGCGGATACCCCCTTTAGTTCTAAGATGCAACGCACTGATGGCGGACCGCTTCTACGCCGGCCTCGCGCGCTCGGTGGTCCGCTTCCGCTGGCTGGTGCTCGCGGCCTGGATCGTCCTCATCGTGCTCACCTCGGCCTCCTTACCGAGCCTGGGTAGCGAGGTCAACAACGACAACAGCCAGTTCTTGCCGGCCAGCACGCCCAGCTCGCGCGCCGCGACGCTCGCGACGCCGATCCTCGGCTCGTTCACCGACAGCAGCCAGATCAACATCGTCGCGGCCCAGACCGGGGGTGCGATCAGCGCCGCCGACGAGGGGGCGCTGGCACGCCTGATCGTGGCGACGCGCTCGGTCCCGCGCGTCACCGCGGTGCGTGCGCTCGCGGTCTCGGCCGACGGCAGCGCGGTCCAGATCCTCGTGCGAGCCCGCGTCAACCAGGCGGACATCACCCACCAGAAGACCCTGATCAGCAATCTCGAGCGGGCGATCGTCGACGCCCGCCCGCCGCCTGGCCTGGCGGTCAAGCTCGCCGGCGCGGTCGCGACCAACGTCGCCCAACAGGTCAGCTCTCAGAAGACCGGCAACGAGACGCAGATGTTCTCCTTCATCTTCATCATCCTGCTGCTGCTGGTGATCTTCCGCTCGCTGCTGGCGCCGCTGATCACGCTGATACCCGCCGGTGTGTCGCTGCTGGTGTCGACGCGACTGATCGGAGAGCTCGGCGCCCACGGCTTGAAGATCTCCGAGATCACCGAGCTGCTGCTGATCATCCTGACGCTCGGCGCAGGTACCGACTACGGGCTGTTCCTCGTCTTCCGCGTCCGCGAGGAGATCCGCGGCGGCATGGACGGCCACGCCGCCGTGGAGCGTGCCCTGGTACGCGTCGGGGAGTCGATCACCGCGTCGGCGGGAACGGTGATCCTCGCGCTGCTGACGCTTCTGCTCGCGAGCTTCGGCATCTACCACGACCTCGGCATCCCGCTCGCGATCGGGATCGCGGTGATCCTGCTCGCCGGGCTGACGCTGCTACCGGCGCTGCTCGCGATCTTCGGCAAGGCTGCGTTCTGGCCGACGCGCGTGACCGCCGGCGGAGCGCGCGACGGAGCCTGGGGAAGGATCGCCGCCCGCCTGATCCGCCGCCCCGGGCTCACGCTCGGCGCGGGCGTGCTGCTGTTCGGCGTGCTTGCCCTGTTCGCGCTCGGCTACCGATCGAGCGGTTTCGGCGGCGCCGCGAGCGCGCCGAAGGGCACCAGCGCCGCGGCCGGCAACGCGCTGGTCGCCCGCCACTTCCCGCAGTCGAGCGCCAATCCCGCGAACCTGATCTTCCGCTACCGCACACCGGTGTGGGACGACCCCTCCGAGGTGGCGCGCGCCGAGGCCTCGCTCAGAGCCTCGGGGCAGTTCACGGCCCTGCTCGGGCCGCTCTCACCCAACGGAACGGCGCTGAGCCCGGCGACCTATGCGCGCCTGCACGCACTGCTTGGTAATCCGCTGAAGCTGCCGAGCATCCAGCCGGCCGCGGGCCGTGCGGTCCCGACCGCCGACTACAACGCCTACCGCTCGAGCGCCGCCTTCGTCGGCGCGGACGGTCACGTGATCCAGTTCGAGGCCAGCCTGCGCGCCGGCGGGCAGCAGAGCACGGGCGCGCTGAATGCGACGCCACGGATCCGCAGCGTGATCGCACAGGCGGCCAGAAGCTCGGGGGCCACGGCGTCCGGCGTCGCGGGCGAGGCCGCGGCGCTCTACGACGTCAGCGCCACCTCCAACCACGACCTGGTGCACATCGTGCCGGTCGCGATCGTCGCGATCGCGATCCTGCTCGCGATCGTGCTGCGAAGCCTCGTTGCCCCGCTCTATCTGATCATCAGCGTGGCGTTCTCCTATCTCGCCGCGCTCGGCGTCTCGACGCTGATCTTCATCGACATCGCCGGCGATTCGGGGCTTACGTTCATTCTGCCGTTCCTGATGTTCATCTTCCTGCTCGCGCTCGGGGAGGACTACAACATCCTCGTGATGACCCGCATCCGCGAAGAGGCGAAGACGCTCCCGCTGAAGGACGCGGTCGTGCGGGCGGTCGGCCGCACCGGGTCGACCGTGACCTCAGCGGGGCTGGTGCTCGCCGGCACCTTCGGCGTGCTCGCGGTGGTCGCCGGCTCGAGTGCGTCGGGCAGCCAGGTCAGGGCGATCGGTTTCGGGCTCGCGATCGGCATTCTGATGGACACCTTCGTCGTGCGGACGCTGCTGGTCCCTGCCACGGTCACGCTGCTCGGCCGGCGGAACTGGTGGCCATCGGCGATGAGTCGCTGACCGTTAGCCGGGGGTTTACGACAGCGGTACCGCCGATTACGACAGCGACGCGACCAGATGCTGGTAGACGGCGAACGCGGGCTTCGGAACATACGCGTCGGTCATCAGCCCGTACTGGGCCTCGAAGCTCGTGCTCGAGGAGTCCGCGTCACGCAGATCGAACCAGCGATACCCGTTGACGTTATAAGTCCCGCTGTAGTCGACGACCGATTGGACCTCGGCCTGCATGACCGTGGCCTGCATCGCGTAGGTTCGTCCGGGGCCGGTGGGGTACCCACTCTCGGAGAAGTGGATCGGCACGCTGGCGGGAATGCCGGCCAGCGGCATGTACGTCTGGCGCATGGCGCTCAGTGCGTGCACGGTTGCCTGCGTAATCGCATCGCCGAGCGAGAGGCCGCTCGCAAGCGGCGGGCCCCAGGTGCCCGGGTACGCGTCGATCCCAACCCAGTCAAGCGCGTTGACGAACGCCGTCCCGCCGTGCTGACGGAGGTAGCTCCAGAAGGACGTCTCCGATGGGTCGGTCGCGTACGCCCAGTTGAAGCCGATCTTGAGCTGCCCGAAGTGGTCGGCGTTGCGCTCGTTCGCGGCTGCGATGACACCATTGATCAGCGCATCCTCCGCGCCCGGGTAGTAGCCGTCCGATGCGTTGGGGGCGCCGCCGACGTTCGCCTCGTTGGTCACTTGCAGCGAGACGACGCCAGGGTTCGATCCGAGCTGGTCGACCGTGGACTTGACGAACTGGACGAACCCGGGAACGTCGACCGCTGCGTCCATGTCGGAAGGGCGGTAACAGAGGACGAGCTCGACCTTCAACCCGGCCGCCGTATACGAGCTGATCTCCGCCCCGACCTGCGCCTCGGCGGAGTAGCCGCCGCTGCCCGTATACGAGGCGTACAGGTGAAGGACGAACGGGGCGTTGGCCGGCTTGAGCTGCTCGAGCGCGGCGAGCCGCTCGGCCGGATCCTCCGGTGCCACCGGGCCACTCGGGCCGACTGTCCCCGCCGCTCCACCCGGATAGATTCCGAACACGACCGGCTGCTTCGACGGCACCGGAGCGGGGGTCTTTGACGGCGCTGAGCCGGCTGACTGCTGCTTCGACAGATTCACAACAGGGGGCTTCGCTTTACGGGTGGTTTTGGTCGACCGCGGGTGCCCGTGGCGCCGGTCGTGCTTGCTGACGGTTCGCGCATGCTTCGAATCATGGTGCCGGTTGGTAGCGATAGCTCCCACCGCGTGCCCAGTCGCCGCGTTAGCGGCCGGCGTCAGTGCCGAGCCTCCCGAGATCGCGAGCAGGCACAGCGCCACGAGGACGACGACCGAGGCGAAAAGTCCCCAAGTCGAGCGCAGATGCGACGAAGCCGTCATTGCAGGAATGTCGGGCTCCGAGCGAGCTTCGACGATTCAAACCCTACTTCCAGGACGAATGTTAGGAAAACCCTGGGTATGCGTCCTCGCCGAACGCGGAAGCCTGCCGGTAGCCTCCCGGTCATGCCGACGCTAGTGCTCGACCCTCAGCCCGTGGAAGTCGCGAGCCTGATCGAGCGGCGCCGCAAGCTGGGTCAGGATCTGTTCGATGAGGTTTGGGAAGGGGTACTCCATATGAACCCGGCACCCCGTGGACGGCACGGCGTGCTCGAGACGCAGCTCGCGGTGCTCCTGGATCCGCTCGCGCGCGCAGCGGGACTCGTGCCGACTGGCCAGTTCAACGTCGGCCGGTCCGAGGAGAACTACCGCGTCCCCGACCTGGGGCTGCATCGCGAGTTCACCGACCGCGTCTGGTATCCGACCGCCGCGCTCGTCGTCGAGATCGTCTCGCCGGACGATGAGAGCTATAAGAAGTTCGACTTCTACGCTGCGCATGCCGTCAACGAGGTGATGGTCGTCGACCCGCAGGAGCGGACGGTCAGATGGCTCGGGCTCGAGGCGGGGAAGTACGAGCCGCTCGATGCAAGCGGCCTGATCGAGCTCGGGCCCGACGAGCTGGCGCAGCGGATCACCTGGCCGTAGGCAGCCTGTCGTCGTCAGCTGAAGGTCGTGGCGACGTCGTGCTGCTCGACCACGTCGCGGAACGCTGCCGCGACCGCCGCGGGGTTGAAGCGCCGGTGGATGTCGGCGGCGATCGGACGGGCGAGGGTCGCGGCGCCCTCCGGGTCCGCAGCAAGCTCGCGCATCAGCGTCGCCGCATGGTCGACATCGGGCTCTGCCCAGCGCTGGTTCGGGGAGTAGCAGTCGGCGTGGGCCGGGTCCTGCACCGAGATCAGCTCGAAGCGCACGAGGTGCCGGCACATGGCCAGATAGTCGAGCTGCCCGCCGTAACCGGTCGTCACGACCGGGTTGCCGTGCGCGGCAGCATCGAATGCCCCGATGCCCCATCCCTCACACCGGGCGAGCGAGACGTAGCAGTCGCCGCGGTGATGCAGGCCCGAGATCTCCGGCTCGGTGAGCTCACGTGTGACCAGCCTGACGGCGGGCGGATCACGGTGCGCGGCGAGTAGCCGCGCGACTGCCCAGGCGCTCGTTCCCTGACCGGCCGCGCCGCCGGCAACGGTGCGGGCGCGGCGGTCCCAGTGCGAGCTCTTGACGACCAGCAGCACGCGGTCTCGGGCGCTGAACGCACGCAGATACGCCTCGATCGTCAGGAACGGCGCCTTGCGTTCGTTCCATTCGGCGATCGTGTAGAAGACCTGCACGTCGTCCGGAATCTCCGTCCAGGCCGCTGGTCGCACGGCGCTAAGAGTGGGGGCGACGTGCGGCACGATCGCGACCGGCGGCCTGACGTCTGAGCGTGCGAGCGCGTCGGCGCTGAACTTGGACGGGACGACAACAAGGTCCGCCTCGTTCAAGCAGTCGCTCCAGTGATCGGGGATCCTGTCGGTGTCCCAGACGGTGTGGGCGACGAGGAAGGAGTCAGGGGCGGCTGCCCGGACGAGCGGAAGGTATTCGGCGACGAGATGCGCGATCACCACGCGCTCGGGGTCGGCGCCGGTGCCCGCGGCCGGCTGGTACCCGAGGCCCAATGCCGGTCCGCTGACGAACGGCGTCCAGCTCACCGCGAGACCGGACTCCTCGAGCGCCGCGACGCAGCGCTGACCCGCGATGCCGTAGCCCGATTTCTCGTCGAGTGACAGATAGCTCCAGGTGGCCGAGCCGGCCGCTGGGGAGCCGCCCGCCTCAGACGCCGGTGCAGCCGTCGCTTGCCGGCGCGGCGCGGAGCGGGGTGGACCGGGCAGGTACTGGCGTGTGATGTCCGCGAGCGTGGTGCGTGCCCCGCGAACGAACGACGGGAGATACCGCTCGCCGTGGACCTCGCTGAAATCCCGCCGCGACCGGTCCCACCACAGATGCGCCCAAAGGTGGACACTGAGCGCTTCGTCCGCAATCGCGTGCTGCTGCTCGAGCAGCGCCGACAAGCCGGCCGGCGTCGACGGGAAGGAGAAGAACGTCGCCTCCGGTTCGACGTGGACGGCGGACGGGAGGAGCCGGGTCAGCTCCTCCGACAGAAAGCCGCTGTGGTTGCTCCAGGTCCCGTTCAGCGACGCGGCCATCCGCTCGCGCCACGCGCGCGCGAATTGCGCGCCCGGCTCGGCCATCATCAGCGCGTTGCACAGCGACGGTCGCAGCTCGCCGGACTGCTCGTCCCGCACTGCGGCCTCGCGGCCGATCACGAACTGGTGCGCGAACAGCTCCTCCGGGAACGGGCGGACGAAGATGGTGTCGATGTCGGCATAGACACCACCGTGCGCGAGCAGCGCATCGAGACGGACGAAGTCACTGTGTGCCGCGTAGCCGTAGACGGCCGGCACATGGCCCTGCGAGTAGTCAGCCGCCAGCACCTCTGGTGCGAGATCCACTTCGACAAGCGTGAGATGAGGCTCGATGCGTTCCCACCACGGGCCCCAGGGGCGGTGCTTGTGATGGAAGAAGATTGTGTCCGGCTCCAGCACGCGGCGGCAAGACTCGAGCGACGCATAGCGCAGGAAGTGGAACGGCTCGTCCTGCTCGTAGAGCCCGAATACGAAGTGCGCAGTGCGGGGGATCATCGGCGGGGATGCTAGGACAGCCCCCCTCTCGCTTCGCCCGGTCCGGACTCAATCTAAGCCGGGGCGTCGCGGAGATGCTCGTCGAAAAACGTCAGGATCCGCCGCCACGCGTCCTCGGCCGAGGCGTGGTGGTAGCTGAATCCGGTGAGCCTCACGACCGTCCCTAGCACCGGCCCCGCGTTGATTCGGTTCAGGAAGCTGTGCCCGGCATCGGGGTACTCCTTGACGTCGTGCGGGATGCCCAGCTCGGTCAGCGCGCGCTCGAGGCGATCCGCGCGGCGCTTGAGCGTCACGTCACGGCCGCCGAAGCTGCCTACGACTGGACAACCGCCGGCGAGCCTGTCGGCGACATCCTTGGGGACCTCGCCGTAGTTGACCGACGATGCCGCGAACTGATACTGCGGCGCGCTGAGCATCATTGCGAACCCGCCGCCCATGCAGAAGCCGATCACGCCGATCCGGCCGGTGCAGTCCTCACGGGCCGCGAGCACGTCGCGTGCGGCCTCGATGTCGCCGTAGGCGGGGCCCTTGCCGGTGCGCGAGGCTTGCAACGTGGCGAGCACGCAGCGGACGCCACGACCGGAGTAGAGGTCGGGCGCGAACGCGAGGTAGCCGGCCGCGGCGAGCCGGTCAGCCTGCTCCTTAATATCGTCCGAGAGGCCGAGCGCATCCATCACGACGATCACGCCCGGCCACGGCCCCTCCCCGCGGGGCGTCGCGAGGTAGGCGTCGAGCTCGGGCGCGGATGACGCGGGGTAGGTTATGTCGGGCACGGCGGACCTCCAGGTCGCAGCTCCGGGACCGGGAGGTTCGCACAACCCGGTGCCCCAGCATCAGCCCGGCGCTCCCGGCATCATCGCGGTGCTCATGACCCGAACCCCTCTCTCAAGTCGTCTGTTCGGATGGCCAGTGAGCGGGCGTCCAGTCCCCTTCCGGGTCGGTGGTCTGTCCGACTTCGATGATGTGTCCGTCGGGATCGCGGATGTAGCAGCGAATCTCGTACTGGTGCTGTTTGGGCGGCGTCAGGAATTCAGCGCCACGGGCGCTCCATTCGGCGTAAACGGCGGCGATGTCTTTGACCCGGATGTTCAGGAAGCTGCTGACCCGGTCGGGATCGCGTGGCGTCTCCAGGGTGACCGACGGCTTATCGTCAGTCGGCCCACCGCCTGAGTTGATGACGATGAACCCGTTGGAGAGAGCAATATTGGTCGGCTCTCCGGAGAAGACGGCCGTGCCGCCAAGTACTTCGGTGTAGAAGCGCCGAGAGCGCTCGACATCGTCGGAGACGATGAAGCGGGTCAGCACAGTTCCCTCTGGGCCCGACGGCAGCTCGGCCGTCGTCCCGCCGTACGTGCTCGATGGCCAGTGAGCGGGCGTCCAGTCCCCTTCTGGGTCCGTGGTCTGTCCGACTTCGATGATGTGTCCGTCGGGATCGCGGATGTAGCAGCGGATCTCGTACTGGTGCTGTTTGGGCGGCGTCAGGAATTCAGCGCCGCGGGCGCTCCATTCGGCGTACACGGCCGCGATGTCCTTGACCCGGATGTTCAGGAAGCTGCTGACCCGGTCGGGATCGCGTGGCGTCTCCAGGGTGACCGTCGGCTTGTCGTCCGTCGGGCCGCCCCCGACGTTGATGATGATCCAGCTGTCAGGTAGCGCGACGTAGGTCAGCCCTCCGGGGCCGGAGAAGGCCACCCTGCCGCCGAGTACTTCGGTGTAGAAGCGCCGAGAGCGCTCGACATCGTCCGAGACGATGAAGTGAGCCAGCGCAATCCCCTCCGGGGGCGGTGGGAGCTCTGCCATCTGGCACCTCCACTGGTTGGGCCTGACACCCCGCTCGCGACCGGGTCTGGAGCCGATGTCCTATCGAACGCGCATTCCATCGCCTTACACGGCACGCGTCAAGAACCCGTTCGATTCGCGTCGGCGTCGGGTGGATGGATGTCGCCGAGTGCGCGTCGGCGGGTGCGTTGGGCGGCGGGTGTCGCTGGGGTCGTGATGAGTTATCGACAACTGTTGTCGTGTTCTCATCACGCCAGATTCTGGTGTGGGGCGATTCGGGGTAGAAGTCACGCGGATGAGACATGGCCAAGTCCTGTTAGCCGGGTGCGAGGCCTGCGCCGATGCCCCGCGATGCGCCGGTGACGATCGCGACCCGCGTGTTCATTGGACGAGGTAGGTCTCGTAGATCACGCCGCCCGGCTGGCGTCCACCGACGCTCACGAACACGCCCTTGTTCAGCCAGTCGAGGTGGGGGGCGGCCGTCTCGATATGGGTCGAGGTACGAAACGTGTACTCGCTTGCATCGACATCCTCACCTCGCGCCAGCCGGGCCAGAACGTCGGCGCTCCCGTGCCGTACACCGCGCCCCTGGACATAGAGCACGTCGCCGCCCTCGGTCTGCAGGGTGTAACGGATGTCGCCGATCGCCGTGCCGTCGGGCAGTCCCGTCTGCCAGTCAGCGCTGGCGCCGGGAAGCAGCTTGCCGCTGATCGCGGGGCCGGCGAAGATTCCTCCGGTCAGAGGCACGATGCGCCGGTGACCGTGGTCGGTGTCGCCCAGGTCGATTGGTTCACCCAGTGTCGCCTCGAGGCGGTAAATGGGCGTCAGGCGTGGATCGGGAAGCTGAAAGCTGCTCGGCCGCGGACTCGTCGGGTCGTTTGGGTGCGGCTCGAGCGGAGTGACGGTGATCTGCATCCAGCCGTTGAGCGGCAGCGCGCCGAGGAGGCCGTCAAGCTCTGCCTCGCTGCCGGCCCGGTACAGGCCGACGGCTTTGCTCTCTCCGGGACCGACGGGCGGGCTCCAGAGTCGCACCAGATGTCCCTGGCGGGCCAGGGCGGCAGCGGCACTCGCCTCGGCACCCACACGCTCCTTGATCTCGGACTCCGGTGTCCCATCCGGAATGGTCACGTCAAATCCGACGAGGAATTCCATGGTCGGCTCCTCGCTCATCGCGACCCCGCCTCAACCGCCTGGCGTCCCGCAGCGATCTCGTGTCGGAGCGCCTTCAGCGCCGCGGCGTGGATCTCCGAGAAGCTCGGGAAAGGCTGGATCGTGTCGCGCAGCACCTCGAGCGGGACGCGGGCGCGGATCGCCAACGTCGCCTGCTGCAGCCACTCCCCGGCCTCCGGACCGAGCGCGTACGCGCCAGTCAGGCGCTCCCCGTCGCTGAGCACGGTCATGAACCCTGTCGACTCCGCGTACGCGTGCGTGTAGGTCGCGGTCTTGGCGATCTTGGACAATGGCGCGGTGGCGCTGAACTCGGCTTCGGTCGCGCCCACGGCCGCAGCCTGGGGATCGGTGTAGGTGACGCGCGGGACCGCTTCGTAATGGGCCTCGCGTCGTTCTCCGAGGATGTTCGAGGCGGCTACCTCGCCCTGATACTCGCCGACGTGCGTCAGCTGCAAGATGCCTGTGACGTCGCCGATCGCCCACAGCCGATCGCCCGCGCGCATGTGCGTGTCGACCGGGATTCCTCGGGGGGCTGGGGTGATGCCGACGGTCTCGAGCCCGATTCCCTCGACGCGCGGGCGCCGTCCGGTCGCCACGAGCAGATGATCCCCGCGCAGCTCCCGTCCATCCTCCAGCCGCAGGATGAAGTCCTCGCCCTCGCGGGACGCCGCGATCGCTTGCACCCCGAGCACGAGCTCGATCCCGTCCCGACGCAGCGCCTCACCCAGCGCCTCCCCGAGTGGTGCTGGCTCCCGCGCAAGGACGTGCTCGGCCGCCTCGACGAGCGCCACCTCACCTCCCAAACGACGCACGACCTGTGCAAGCTCGACACCGGCCGGCCCACCTCCGAGCACGATCAGCCGTCTGGGCACGGCCTTCATCCCGGTCGCCTCGTTCGTACTCCAGACGCCCTCGAGCTCGCGCAACCCGGGAACCGGGGGAACAACCGGATCGGCGCCAGTGGCAAGGACGACATGGTCGGCGGTGTAGCTCACGCCTTCGACCTCGACCACCCCGGTCCCTGCCAGGCGACCGCGACCACGTAGCAGAGCGATCCCTCGATCCGCCAGCCACCGCGCAGCTTCGGTGTCGGAGTAGTCAGAGACCATGAAGTCGCGCCAATCCAGCGCCACCCGCACGTCGACCTCAGCCTTGGCGCCCGCCTCACGCGCGCCGTACACGGCCTCACCCGGGCGCAGCAGCGCCTTCGATGGGATGCACGCCCAGTAGGTGCACAGGCCACCGACCAGGTCGCGCTCGACGATCGCAACCCGCAGACCGCCCTCGGCGATCGCAGCGGCAGCGTGCTCGCCCGGAGCGCCGCCACCCAGGACGATGACGTCGTAGTGGGTGGTCATGACGGGAGCTCCTCGCCCGCTTGCTCGCGGACTATGTAGTCGGCGTACCAGTCCGGCCAGTCCGGATCTTCCCGGCCGATTCGCGCTTCGTGCATCCCATGCGCCGCCGAAGCGCGGCGCAGCGCCTCCGACAGATCGCCGGCTGAAGCGAACGAAGTCGCCGCGGGGTCGACCCGCCCGGGCAGCCGCGTGGTGACTTCCTGAAGCAGCCAGCCGTTGCCGTCCGGATCGCTGAACGAAGCGAACGAGCCATAGCTTTGGCGGTCGGGGGCCGGGCCGCTGACGCGATCGTCCGCGCCGGCCGGATGGAACCGCCCGCCCAGCCCCTTTTCGTGGAACACCTCGCTAACCTCGACGCCCTGGGCGAGGAAGCCATCTCGTACCGCCCCGACGTCGGAGACGATCAAGTACAAGCCCCGGGCCGAGCCAGGCGGAGCGGAGGTCAGGTTCGTCCCGAATTGGATCGAGCACCCCGAGCTGGGAGGTGTGAACTGGATCAAGCGCAGCTCCTCACCGATAGCGACGTCTGCGTCGAGTCTCCACCCGAGGCGTCCGTAGAACCCCTTGGCGCGGTCGACATCCGAGACGGGGATGACGATCACCTCGAGATTCGTGCGCATGCTCCCGACGGGCGCGGTCGCACCCGCGTCGTCGCTGCTGACCTGGCTTGAGCTCATGTCGACCTCCACTGGTCGCCGGTGGGTGCAGTAACGATCCCATCATCGAAGGCGTGTGGCAAACACATCCGGAGGTCGCCGATTGTCGACGGAGACGACTGGCGGCTCACCCGATCGCTGGCGAGGCGGTCGGGCTCAGCCGGGCGGTCCGCAGCTAGCGAGAGCAGCGGCCGAATCTCCGGCATTTGCTCCAGCGGAGGAGCAGAGTGCTGGCGGCCAGATAGTCGGCGGGCTACCCGGCAGACCTGACGCTTGTACAGCGCCATCCGGGTGGTACGACTGGTGGTACGATTGGAGCGTGGCCAGTGCTTACGCCAAGGTCTCGGTGAGTCTGCCCGTTGGTCTGCTCGAGCGCACCCGCGACCGCGTCGGGAGCCGGGGCCTGTCGCGCTACGTCGCCCAAGCAATGGAGGCGCAGGAACGCAGAGACGCTCTGCGGGACTGGCTCGCCGGTCAGGATGCCGAGCACGGCTCGATCCCCGAGGAGATCATGCAAGAGGTACGCAAGCAGTGGCTCGGCGACGCCGACGGCTGAAGCTGGCGCGCGTCCCGTCCGCCGTATTGCTTGACGCTGGCGCACTCAGCGCGGGAGCGCAGGGCGATCCGCGCGTACGAGCCGAGCTCGTACTTGCGGAGCAGGTCGGCGCGGGCGTCCACGTCAGCAGCGTAACCCTGGCCGAGGCGCTCCGGGGTCACCGTCGCGACGCCCGAGTGCACGCCCTACTCGCTGCCGTAGAACAGCATCCGGTCAACCCGCACGTCGGCCGGGCCGCTGGGGAGCTGCTCGGGCGGACCGGACGGGACGACACCATCGACGCCATCATCGCGGCCACGGCGGAGGCCCTGGCCATGCCAACTCGGCTGCTGACGGGCGATGCGGACGATCTGCGGACGTTGACCACCGGAATGGCGGCGGTGACCGTCGTCCCCGTCTGAAGCCCGAAGCGGTCGGCGCCGCTACCCAATTCCTCGGGTGTCGCGCCGGCGGCGAGCTCGTGATTGTCCCGGACACGTCGATCGAGGCGATCCGCGACGAGCTCGGCGTGCGGCCCCTCACATCCGAGGAGTGGGACCAGGTTCTCGAGGAGCGCTTGTAAGCCGGACCTTCTGCGTCGCTAGGTAGCCTGGGCGGGCATCGCTTTCCGCTCCCGGAGTCGTCGGATGCCGCGAATCGCCTTGCCGACTTCCTTTGACCAGTCCAGCCGAGCACCGGGGCCGGCGAGGCCGTTGCCGTTGCCCAGCGAGCGCCGCGAAGGCGGCGGTCGCGCATGTGCTCGTGGCGCTCACGTCTGAAGGACTGCGCGCACGCCTACTTGATGAAAGTGACGCTACTGCCGGCCTGATCCCGCGAGATCCACGGACGGCCGGGTCCAGATAAACGGGCGATGCTCATGCGATCGGCAGTGATCGTCGATGGTTGGGAATGAGCCAAAGC
>Ga0302325_10012749_pt1 | contig 18002 bp, 18 predicted proteins | sample Palsa_T0_2_FD_201948 | JGI IMG/M metagenome (GOLD analysis project Ga0302325, IMG submission 201948) | Peat permafrost microbial communities from Stordalen Mire near Abisko, Sweden - Palsa_T0_2 | ecosystem: Environmental > Terrestrial > Soil > Palsa > Peat permafrost | place: Sweden: Abisko...
CCGTCTCTCGATTGCATTTAACACCAGCGCTGAGAGCTGGCTTAACCAGCAGCTTCAGTACGACCTCTGGCGCGCTGAGAAAGGCCGGAAGCGGCTCCACGTGGAGAAATTGTCTGCTGCCTGATGTCCATAGCCGACTGGCCGTCTACACTGAAAGAATGCAGCTTGAACCGCCGCGCGGCATGCGCGACTTCTACCCCGAAGACCTGGATCTGCGCGACCGCATCTTCGCCGCCTGGACGGATGCCTCCACGCGCCACGGGTTCCAGCGCTTCGAACCGCCGGTGGTGGAGTCGTTCGAACTCCTGGCGCGCAAGGCCGGCGAAGAGGTCGCTCAGCAGATCTATCACTTCGAGGACAAATCCAACCGCCAGCTTGCCCTGCGTCCGGAGGTGACGCCGTCGCTGGTGCGCATGATCAGCGCGCGCCCGCAGCAGATCGTCTTTCCGGCCAAGTGGTGGACCATCGGCCAATGCTTCCGCTACGAGCGCATGACCCGCGGCCGCAAGCGCGAACACTTCCAGTGGAACCTGGATGTCGTCGGCGAACCATCCGTGCAGGCCGAAGCCTGGATTCTGGCCACCGTCACCAGCGCCCTCGGCGCGCTCGGACTGGGGCCGCGCGAGGTGCGCATCCACGTCAACAATCGCCAGGTGGTGGCGTATCTGCTGTGCGAGATGGGTGTCCCGCAGGAGCGCCATGTGGACGTGTTCATGGTGCTCGATAAGAAGGGCAAGGTGCCGGTGGAGACGCTCAAGGAAATGCTGGCCGAAAAGGGACTCGCGGCGCAGGCCGCAGACGATGTGATGAGTCTGCTCGGCGGCGAAGGCGTGGACAACTTGTCGTCGGGTCCGCTGGCCGCCAGTCCCGCCGCCGAGGATGTGCGCCGCCTGCTCGATCTGGCCGACGCGATGGGGTTCGCCGATTATCTCAAGTTCGATTCCGGCGTGGTGCGCGGGTTGTCTTATTACACCGGCACCGTGTTCGAAGGCTTCGACGCCGAGCGCCGCTTCCGCGCCATCTTCGGCGGTGGCCGGTACGACAACCTGTTCGGCGACATGACCGGCGTCGGCCGCCCCGCCGTGGGCATGGGCTTCGGCGACGTGGTGATCGCCGAGATCCTCACCGAGTTGAAGGGATTCGTGCCGGCCAAGCTCGCCGTCGAAGTGTGTGTGGGCATGTTCGACGCGGCATTGAGCCGGGAGGCCGCCCAAGTAGCCGCGGAACTGGTGGCCGCTGGGGTTCAAACGGACCTGGCATTCACTGCCGCCAAGCCCGGAAAGTTTTTTGGATATGCCGACAAACGCGGCGCCCGCTTCACCGTCTTCCTGGCGCCGAATGAACTGCGGGATGGGGCTGTGGCGGTTAAGGAGATGGCTAGCGGGGAGCAGGTCACGGTGTCACGGACGGAACTGCCGCAATGGCTGCGGGCGCGGTTGGGGCGGGGGAATTAGCTCGCTCAGACGATACAGCTTCTGCCCTGCCAACCCACCTCGACCACCCGGCCGTCCTCAACTAAGACGGGAACGGCCCGCTGTCCGCCGGCCAGCGCTTTCATGCGCTCGAATGCGGTGGGGTCGCTCTCCACGTCGTACTCCACGAACTCATGGCCGCGGAATTCCAGCCACTCCCGCATCTCCCGAGTATAAGGGCACCGGTCAGTTCCGAATAGTTCGTACTTACTCACGGGCGATGGCCTCCACCGTTTCGCGCAGGATGTGATAGACGGATGCCTGCACTTCCTGAATGCGCGGAATGTAGTCCGAGCGAACGACGATGGGGAAATCCGCCAGGCCGCGCCGCAACACTTCGCCGCCGTCATAACCCAGCAGCGCTACGGTCGCCAGCTTGCGCTTGCGGGCCTCTTCCAGGGCCATCACGATGTTCCGCGAACCGCCGCTGGTCGAAATCGCCACCGCCAAGTCGCCGGGGCGAGCCTGCGCGATCACTTGCCGCAGGAAAATCGCATCGGCGCCGATGTCGTTGGCAACCGCCGTAATATTGGCCGGTTCCATTGCCAGAGACACCGCCGGTATGGGCCGGTAACCCTCGGGAGGGCAGACGCAGTCGAGTGCCCAATCGTTGGCATCGGTAGCCGAGCCGCCGTTGCCGAACAGGATCAGCTTGCCGCCGCGCCGGACACATTCGTAGATGGCCTGCGCGGCTGCGCCGATGGCTTCGGATTGTTCCGCGGCCACCTGCGCGCGCAGGCCCGCGTCGTCGTGCACCTTGAGCCGGATGGATTGAGCGACCTCGGCGATCACCTCGTCGGTCTGCTGCTTCTGCTGGCCCAGGAACGGATAGAGAAAACCGGCATCGCCGGTGTCCAGGCCCAACTCGCGGTGCTCGAAGAATACGTGCACGGTCTCCCACAGCACGTGGTAGAGCATCTCGATCGTTTCCTGGTGTATAAATGGATGCTGCGTGTGAGCGGCGACGGCATAATCGCCTTCGAGTCCCGGCAGAGCGAATGTCATGGCGCGCCGCGCGCGTGCCATTTCGAGCGCGGACCACACTTCCGGATCGCCCTGCGGCGGGCCAAATCCCATCGCCATATCGTCGGCGCAGAGGACGGCTTCGAGCCAGGGCCGGTAGAGCATCGACAGGTCCAGAGCCGGCAGCGCGCGCTTGCCGACAATTACCGGGTGCACGAATTCCACGGAGACATGCTGCGCGTCGGTGGCATAGGGCCCGCGGCCGAATGCCAGCAGTCGGCCTCCGCGCAGGAAGCGGTCGGACATCTCGCGGCTGGCGTGGGCCAAGCGGCCGGCTTCGCGCGCGAAGAACTCCTCGCAGAGCTGGTTGCGTTCCAGCAGTCGATCTTCAACGCGCTTGGCCAGATCGCACTTGGCGGTCATGCGAGCACCATCCTAACAGATGCGGGGCAAGGGATCGCCCACCAGCATGTCGATCACGCGCGTGCCGCCGTACAACGTGGAGACCAGCACCGTGCCGGCGGGTTGCGCGCGCACCTCGCCGATGATGGCCGCCGCCTCGCCGCCCGGCGCGGCCTGCAATGCGTCCAGCGCGGCATCCGCGGCGTCCGCGGCGACTACGGCCAGAAATTGCCCCTCGTTGGCGATGTGCATAGGCTCCAGGCCGAGCAGTTCGCATGCGCCGCGCACGGTGTCGCGGATGGGAATCTTTTCCTCCGCCAGGCAGATCCCCAGACCGCAATCGCGCGCCAGTTCGTTCAGCGAAGTGGCCACACCGCCGCGCGTAGGATCGCGCATCCAGTGGATGGCGCCAGGCGCCGCGGCGGCCATAGCCTCCACCAGCGGCAGCACGGAGCGGGTGTCAGAGCAGATCTGCGCCTCCATGTCGAGTTCGCCGCGGGCCAGCAGGATGGTGATGCCATGGTCCCCGATGGGCCCCGACAACAGGACCCGGTCGCCGCGACGCACGGACTGCGGCGAAACTTGGACGCCCTCGATCAGCCGCCCGATGCCGCAACTGCTGATGTACATGTGGTCGGCTTTGCCATGCTCGACCACCTTGGTATCCCCGCCGGCGATGACTACACCCGCGCGCCGCGCTGCCGCGGCCATGGCGCGCACCTCGAACTCCAGAATCTCAGTAGGCAGACCGGCCTCCAGCACAAACGTCACCACTAGGGTTTCCGCGCGCGCGCCCGAGACTGCCAGATCGTTCACCGTGCCGTTGACCGCCAGTTCGCCGATAGATCCGCCGGGAAAGCGCAACGGCTTCACCACGAAGCTGTCGGTGGTGATGGCCAGGCGCGTGCCGTTCATCTGGACATAAGCGGCGTCGCCCAGCGCTCCGGGCGAAACGTCGCAGAGCAGCGGTACGAAGAGCCCTTCCACGAGCCTGCGGCTGGCCTTGCCGCCTGCGCCGTGGGCCATCTCGATCTGCGCGTCCCGGAACCGGATCTTGGGAACTGTGGCCGTCATGCCCCTACCGTAACAAGCGACGCCTTGCGATGCTCGTAGTTGTAGTATGCCGCACACGAGCCTTCGGAGGAAACCATCAGCGCGCCTACCGGATTTTCCGGGGTGCATTCCTTGCCGAACAGCTTGCATTGCGCCGGCTTCAACACGCCCTTCAGAACTTCGCCGCATTGCGCGGCCTTCGGGTCGGTGACGCGGATGCCGGGAATGTGGAAGCGCTGTTCGGCGTCGAACTCCGCGTAGCTGTCGCGAATCTTCAGCGCCGACTGCGAAATGAAACCCATGCCGCGCCACTCGAAGTAAGGGCGCAATTGGAAGACTTCCGCCATAGCCTTGAGCGCCGCGTGATTGCCTTCCCACGGCACCACGCGCCGGTATTGATTCTCGACTTCGGCGCGGCCTTCCTTCAATTGCCGCAGCAACATTACGACAGATTCCAGCATGTCCAGCGGTTCGAAGCCGGAGACCACGATAGGCTTGCCTTCATGCCGCGCGATCCATTCATAAGGCCGGCAGCCGATGACCGTGGACACGTGGCCGGGACCGATGAAGGCATCCAGGCGCATATCCGGCGAATCGAGGATCGCGCGGATGGCGGGAATGATCGTAACGTGATTGCAGAAGACGGAGAAGTTGCGGAGGCCCAGCTTGCGCGCGCGCATCAGCGTGAGCGCGGTGGAAGGCGCGGTGGTTTCAAAGCCGATGGCGAAAAACATCACGTGCCGGTCGGGATTGGTTTGCGCCAATTTCAGCGCGTCGGAGGGCGAATAGACGATGCGCACGTCCGCCCCGCGGGCCTTGTATTCGAGCGGGCTGCCGTGAGTGCCGGGCACGCGCATCATGTCGCCGAACGCGGTGAAGATGACTTCGGGCTGCTCGGTCATGGACAGCCCATCGTCAATGCGGCCCATCGGCAGCACGCACACCGGGCATCCGGGGCCGTGGATCAGCTCGATATTTGCGGGTAGCAGATCTTTCAGGCCGAAGCGGTAGATCGCATGGGTGTGGCCGCCGCACACTTCCATCAGCCGGTAGTGCCGTTGGGGATCGGCCAGACGGCGGATCTCCTGGGCGGTCTTAGAGATCAGTTCGGGTGCTCGGAATTCGTCGACGAATTTCATGACTTACTCACTAGGGGACTTAGTGGGGCAGGCCCGTGGCCTGCGCGGGTCCCTTGGACCCGCTCCTGTGGGCGGCCTACGAGGCCGCCGCAGGCCACGGGCCTGCCCCACATGACTACTCATCCGTAATAGCCTTCGACCTCGCGCATGGCGGCTTCGTCCTCGCCGAGCACCGCGAGTATCCGCATCTGATCCGCAGCCTCTTTCTCGCCGATCTTGCTCATGGCGAAACCCACGTGGATGAGGACCCAATCGCCCGCCTGGGCGGGATCGTCCTCCAGGAGACCCACATCGATCTTGCGGCGCACTCCAGCCACCTCGACCAGCGCCAGGTTCTCGCGCTCCGGCAATAGCTCAACGATTCGTCCTGGGATCGCCAGGCACATGCTTCCTCCTTACTCCGGTTTTCGCCGGGCCACCATGTCGAACGCGAACTTCAGCTCGTCTTTGAGCTTCAGCACGCCGCCGGCCACCGCCGCCAGCTTGATGCGATAGTCGCTTTGCATCACGGTAAACTCGCCGAACACGCGCAGCATATCGCCGGTGAGCGCCACCTGCGCGGTCAAGCGATGGGGACGCGTCACCCCATGAAGCGTCAGGTTACCATCGATCTGCACCCGGCCGTTGCCGTTTGCAGAAGCTTCGGTGCTCTCGAAGACGATCTCGGGATATTTGGAGATCTCCAGCACGTCGTCCTGCATGTTGCGCAGCATCTCGCGGCGATCCTTCTCGCTCATGTCGTTTTCAACGGTCAGAGACGCCGCCCGGATCTTCAGCCGCAGGGACGTCTGTTCAGGGTGCGCGGGATCGCCGTGAACCTCGCCACTAAAGTCGCGAATAGCGACCACCGGGTTGTGGCCCAACCCGGACAAAAGTCCGCCCGCGAAGCCACGGACTGTAAACCGGCTCATGCCGGGGTCGATCAGATAATCGGTTACGGCAGCCTCCTTGGCGATCACATACTTCTCAGTTTCATGTACTTCTCAATGTCCGGAACGGCCGTGGATAGCAGGCTGAGGCTGCTCATCCCTGCCTGTCCCATCAAGCGGCGTACGATGGGGTTGGACAGAATCAACCCGGCGCCGAAGATCACCAGAGACACACCCGCCATCATGAACAAGGTGTCCTTGGCTTCCGCCGATTCGTTATTAACCTGTGTAAGTTCCATGTCAGATCGTCTCCTTATCCGAAATTCTTCATGCCAACGCTACAGCCCGGTGCTCATCGATAACGTTTGCAATCAGCGACTCGACCAGAGCGATGGCCCCGCCGACAGCCGCCTCGACGGGAGCGCTCAGCCCCATGGCGCCCTCCATCTCATCTCCGAGCGAACCGGGCTCGCACCCGACCACCACCACCCGCTTGGGTTGCCCCCCCAATGCCCGCACCATCTCCAGCACGCGCAGGGGATGCATGCCGTGCGCGTCCACAAACGGGGCATCCGCAGTGCCCTCCGCGTCCGGCAATTCCGGCTCCAGGACAAAAAGGGTGCCCGGATCTTCACCTTGCTGCGCCGCGTCCACCAAGATGGCGGCATCGTAGTTTTCCAGCAGCGTGTACGCCAGGTCCAGGCCGCGGATTCCGAAATCCACCACGCGCACGCCCTCCGGCAGCGCCAGGCGCGACATACGCTGCGCCACTTCGACGCCGAAGCCGTCATCGCCCAAAAAAATATTTCCGATACCGGCGACGAGGATGCGCGGCTGGCTCACCTTGTGGGCTCCACTTCCTCAGGATCGAAAAAGAACCGGTGGCCGGGCTGGCGCAGCATCCCCATGTCGCGGCCCGGATCCTCATCCACTACCACCGCAAGATGGAACTTGCCCTCATAATCCTGCTCGATACATTCAATGGTGGCTATCTTGCCCTCCAGGGCCATGTCGAAAATGTCGCCACCCTTGCGTGGGCGCAGCCGCACGCGGCCTCCGGCCCGCAGCTCTCCTCCGACGACCGGGAGGCACTCCACGGGGGTCTTGTCTTCGAGGAGTTGCCATTCCCAATCGTTCATTTCCGCTCCTCAACCGGCCGCAATCCGCGGAGCGCGCCGTGCAGCTTCATCAAATGCTCTTCGGGCAGCGCCTCGGTACGTTCCAACATGCGGCGCGCGCGCTCGTCGCCCTCGCGCACTTCCTGTTTTTCTTCATCGGTCAGAGTCAGAATGCGCAGGGTCAGGATCTCATCGATCTCGGCGCCGTCGAACAGATCGCCGGGGCTTTCCGGCGCGACCTGCGCGTAGTCGTAAAGAATAATCGGCGACGACAGCATCACGTCGCGCTCGCCGGGTTGCCCCGCGAGGACCGGCCAGGTGCCTACGTTCTGGCACTGCGAAGCGGCCTGCCGGAGCTGCTCCGGTGGATCGATCGACGACACGAACTCGCCGTCCCGCACTGCCAACAGCGTGTGCGCAGCCACCAGCGAGTAAGGCAGCACTTCATCGCGGGTGAACTGTTCTGGATTGTCGAGCGGCGTCTGGTTGGCGACCTCCGCGACGATTTTGAAGAGTCCGTCCGCGAGGCGTCCGGCAGTCAGGGTGATGGTTCCGTGGATGGCCGGACCATACTGAAACTCCTGCCGTTGCGGTGATTCCAGAATCGCGCCCAGGTTACAGTCTAGATTCACTTCACGCTCGACGGCCTCCTGCCACGATCCCGGCATCACCTGCAGACACCTCACCTTCACATCCAGAGTGGTCCGCGGAGTGCCGCACACCAGGCACTCCGTGCGCATGGCGGACGCCTCGGTGCCGGACTGAGCCGCGCTGTAGTCCGGCGGAACCAGTACGCCGAAGTTGAACCGGCGCCGGTTCTTCACCGCCGAAGGCCGGTACGGATACAGCATGTAGCCTTCATAGAGGACCGCATTGGCAAGGCGCTCGACGGCTTCCATGTTCATCGCGGCACCACCTCCTCCGCTCCCAAAAGAAGGCTATCCAGCATCTCTTCCCAGGTGGGCGCGCCCATCTGCACCTTGTGTTGTTGCAGGCGCTCGAAGACATCGCGGCGCAGGCACAACCAGGCGCTGTTGGGATAATACAGGTCCATCATCTCCTTCCAGAGCTTTACAGGCAGGCGGAACTTCGCCTCTTTGTCCCAGGAGATGGGCGCCACCTGCAAGCCGCCGCCGGATTCATAAAATACGGTCCCGCTGAACTGAAAGCAGAGCGGAATGTCGCCTTGGTCGACGCCATGGAAGAACTTCACCGCGGCCACGTTGAAGTCGAAGGTGCAGGGCACCTGCAGCTCAACCTGCGTGTCGCCGCGAAATGTAGGCACCATGACGCTGGCGTGGGTCCACAGCAGGTTCCGCAGCGTCTGCCCCCAGCGATGCGGTTCGCCGAACAGATCCTGCAGACGCGCCTGATCCGCTTCCGTGTACTGGCGGCGGGTCACCTCAATCTGGATCTGGCTGCGGAGGGCAATGGTCTGAATTGTTTCGCTGCCGTTATGACTTACGTGCAGATCGAAACCCAACAGCGGTGCGGCCGCAAACTGAACGACTTTGGCTCCCTCGATCCGGAAGTTTAAATCAGGCATGCCGCGCTCCGGATCGCGCTTTCAAATCCGCGAAGAACGACTCTAACTGCTTCCACACTTCCGTTCCGCCGGAGAGTCCGCGCCAATGCGTGCGGATCAACCACACCAGCTTGTAGCACTCGTCGATGGGCAGCAGGTAATACTCGGGAACGGGATACCCACGGTTGGGGCTAAGCCGGTTCACCAGCAGCGCTTCGACATCCGGCTGGATTTCCCGGAGTTGCGCGTTCTCTTCGAGTAAGTCGCTCCAGGTATCCAGCGGCAATTGGGATTCGGTGGCGCCCGCCGGACTGGGATACAACGCCATCACGCGCGCGTCGATGCTGCTCTCGAAAAAGAAAGCCATATTGATGGGGATCATCAGGCCTTCCCATTGCGCGTCGGTGAGGCGGAACTCAGGCAGATAGTGAATCCTTTCGGGAACGCGCTTGTATCGCGATCCGCTTTGCGCCGAAAACAGCAGGGCACATGCGCGGCAAGTGCAGAGCAGCTTGTGCGCCTTGGGGTCCACCAAGTGCGGATGTTCACTTGCCAACTCCGCCCCGCACAGTTCGCAAGACTCCACGGAGCGGCGTTTGCCCGCGAACTGGCGCAGAACATCCAGGGAACTTACCACTCCCGCGGCGCTCATCCATGCACTCCTGCGTGGTGGCCCATCAGCTTTTCCAGAGGCACGAAGCCCGAGGCGGCGGTGTCGATCTCCTCGATAGTCACCTCGATGAGATCGGGTGCCGCCTCATACATGGCCTCCTCCACAAGTAACTTGAGAGAGCCGGACGCGCGCACGCGCAGCCGGAGGATACCTTCGCCGAGCGACAGCAAATCGATACTGCCGTGGGCGCCCAGGCGCGCGCGCAGTTTGTCCAGCGCCCGCCGCACGCGCCCTTCGAGAGCCTGCGGATGCAGCCCATTGGCGGCGAGCAGGTTGCCCGCCAGTTCATCGCGGCCGAGTTCTTCAAGGATCTGCCGGCCAATCTCGCCTTTGCGCGCGAGGATTTCAGCCACGCGCTCCAGGCCCGCGCTGTAGAGTTCCATCACCGACTGCACCAACTCCCTGGCGGTGGCCAGCGAATCCGGATCGGCGGACGACTCCAGCTTTGCGACCAGTTCTTCGATACGGCCGGTCTGACGTTTCATCTCTGTCATTGTATGCATGAGTTAGGGCCGGCTAACAGCCGGCTGCGGGCAAAATTGCCCGCCCCACGATAATCTCTACGAGTGTACGCCGAATGTGGGCGAGTGGACGGTCTCCAAGACCTTGCCTTTGCCCAGGTACATGTGTACACCACAGGGAAGGCATGGGTCGAAGCTGCGCACCGCGCGCATGATATCGATGCCTTTGAACTTATCCGGCCCGTTCTCCTCGAAGATAGGCGTGTTCTGCACGGCATCTTCGTACGGTCCGGGCGTCCCGTAGACGTCCCGCGGATTGGCGTTCCAGGGGGTCGGCGGATAGGGGTGATAGTTGGCGATCTTCCCATCCCGGATCACGACGTGATGCGAGAGCACGCCGCGCACGGCCTCGTGGAAGCCGCAGCCGATGGCCTCTTCGGGCACCTTGAACTCAGACCATGTCTTAGTCCGTCCGGCGTGCAATTCCTTAAGCGCCTGTTCGGCGAAGTGCAGCGCAGCCGCGGCGGAGTAGGCCTGGAAGTAAGTGCGGGCGCGGTCGCGTTCGATGGCGTTGCTCCATTTCGGTATCTTCCATTCGAACTCGACTTCGGGCAGGGAGACCGTCTTTGGCAGATAAATCTTGACGCTATGGCCCGTGGCCTTCACATAACCGATATCCACCAAGCCCGCTAATGCGGTGGCCCAGAAGCGTGCGATGGGGCCGCCGCCCGTGTCGAGCGCCAGATAGTCGCCGGTTCGCTTGTCGTACCAGCGCGGCGACATCACCCAGGTGTACTTTCCCGAGAAGTCGCGCTTCTGCGGCCGCGGGGTGGTTGTCTGATTCCACGGATGGCGCTGGTCGACCGGGTTGCCCAGCGGATCGTGCGAGACGAACGTTTCGCCGTGCTCCCAGTCGTCGTAGTAAGAACTGCCCAGCAGGATACGGATATTCAGGTTGATGTCCACCAGGTCTGTAGTCACCAGCTTGCCATCCACCACCACGCCGGGAGTGACATACATGGCGCGGCCCCATTCAGTCATTTTCTTGTAGGTATAGTCGCAGACAGCGGGATTGTTGAAAGATCCCCAGCAACCCAGCAGGATGCGCCGTTCTCCGACCTTTTCGTAGCCGGGAAGAGCCTCGTAGAAAAAGTCGAATAAGTCGTCGTGCAGCGGGACTACTTTCTTCATGAACTCCACGTACTTCATCAACCGCACGATATAGTCGGTGAAAAGCTGCACGGTGGGAACGGTTCCCACGCCGCCGGGATAGAGCGTCGAGGGGTGCACATGGCGGCCCTCCATCAGGCAGAACATCTCGCGGGTCAGACGGCTCATCTGTAGCGCCTCGCGATAGAATGCGCCGGTGAACGGATTCAACGCGGTCATGATGTCGGAGATGTTGCGGTATCCGTGCAGGTTGGAATGCGGGGCATGGGTCGTCTGGGCCTTGGCCCACACGCTTGGATTGGTCTCCTTCACCATCTGCTCGCAGAAATCCACTCCCACCAGGTTGTCCTGGAAGATATTGTGGTCGAACATGTACTCAGCAGCTTCGCCGAGGTTGATAATCCACTCGCCCAGCGCCGGGGGATGGACGCCGAACGCCATGTTCTGGGCATAGGTGGCGCAAGTAGCGTGATTGTCGCCGCAGATGCCGCAGATCCGGCTGGTGATGAAGTGCGCGTCGCGCGGATCTTTGCCCTTCATGAAGATGCTGTAGCCGCGGAAGATCGACGAGGTGCTGTGGCACTCGGCGACCTGGCGGTTCTCGAAGTCGATCTTGGTAAAGATTCCCAGACTGCCCACAATGCGGGTGATGGGGTCCCAATTCATCTCCACCAGTTTCCGGGATGGAGCAGCCGTCTCTGTTATATTTGCAGTAATCGTACTCATTAGATGGCTCCTTTACTTAGTAAGTCCTCGGGTGATAACCGGTGGTCAGTTCTGCACGTGTGTGCCGCCATTTCGGTTCCTTATTGAGGCTCGCCTTGGTGAACGAGCGGAGCGAAGTAAGTGCGCGTCCATAAAGGCCTACGGCGTTGGTGGACATCTTAGCGCCCGGCGGTTCGTCCATGAACGGCATAAACTTATCGGGGAAGCCCGGCATGGTGCAGCCGATGCAGATGCCGCCTACGTTGGGGCACCCGCCGATGCCGGCCATCCAGCCGCGCTTGGGCACGTTGCAATTGACCACCGGACCCCAGCAGCCGAGCTTGACGATACACTTGGGCGAGCCATATTCGGTGGTGAAGTCGCCCTGTTCGTAATAACCGGCGCGGTCGCAGCCTTCGTGAACGGTCTTGCCGAACAGCCATTGCGGGCGAAGCTCGTCATCCAATGGGATCATGGGGGCGAGTCCGGCTACCTGATACAACAGGTAAAGAACCGTCTCCATGAAGTTATCTGGCTGGACCGGACAACCGGGGACGTTGACAATAGGCAGGCCCGCTTTGGATCGCCAGTCCCAGCCCAGATAATCCGCGAGCCCCATACAGCCAGTGGGATTTCCTTCCATGGCGTGGATGCCGCCGTAAGTCGCGCAAGTGCCGCACGCGACGACAGCCAGAGCCTTGGGCGCCAGCCGGTCGATCCAATCGCAGGTGGGGATCGGCTGGCCGGTATCCACATCGGTTCCCATGGCGGCCCAGTAACCTTCCTTCTTGATCTTCTCGTTGGGAATGGATCCTTCCACGACTAAGACGAAAGGATCGAGCTTGCCTTCCGCCGCCAGGTGGAAATGCCGCAAGAAGTCGTCGCCGCATTCGTAGGCGAGAACCGGATTGTGCAGGTGGACTTTGGGCAGCCCCGGTATGGCCCCCAGAAGAACATCCTCGATGCTGGGCTGGGTGGCTGCGGTGATGGATACGGAATCGCCGTCGCAACCCAGACCGGCGGTGATCCAAACGATATGCACTTCGGGAACCGGCGATGGTATCTGAGTCTTGCGGCCGTACGGGGCGGTTTCGGTTGGCATACTTGGCCTCCTTCTTTCTAAGTGTGTTGTAACTTACATCGAGGGAAGCATTCCGGTTATTTCGCTCACAGATTCGCCACCCTCTAAGTACTTTCTGCTTAAAATTACCCACAGGCATTATAGGAAACCCGGTGCAACACCTCAATATGACGATACCTGTATTCTGTATCGGGGAATCCCCGATGGGCTCACTGACGTGGCGCACGCCCCCGGCGTGCCGCGACGCCCCGGCGCTGGAGTTTGGACATTCTGCGGCCTGACGTGGCGCACGCTCTCAGCGTGGCGCGACTGCAAGAGTGCAGTCGCGGCAGGCAAAGTGCCTGCGCCACGTGGGTCCAAAGGGCCAAGCTCCAGGGCGAGCTTCGCTCGCAATGGCTGGTGGCTGGTGGGTAAGCGGTTAGCGTATGGCTGAAATCATGCAGTAAACTTGATTTCAATGCAGGATACACGCTATGCGCTGCGCGCCATGCGCGCCAGACCCGGCTTCGCCGCCGCTGCCGTACTCACGCTGGCGCTGGCCATCGGCGGGACCACGGCTATGTTCACGGTGGTGCGCGCCGTGCTGCTGAAGCCGCTCGAATACCGCGATTCCGATCGCCTGGTGCGGATCGAGGGAGGCGCCACCCCGTCGCGATTTGCGGAGATGAAGGCCGGCGCGCACGCCTTCACCGAACTGGGAGCTTTCACGGGCTCGCAAAACCTCACGCTGTCGGGCGCAGGCGAGCCGGAAGTGTTGTCTGGCGTTCGCGTCTCGCACAGCTTCCTCCGGATTCTGGGTGTCGACCCGCTGCGTGGACGAGGATTTCGCCCCGGCGAAGATTCGGCAGGCGGCCCGGCGGTGGCCATGATCAGCGCGGAACTATGGCAGGGGCGCTTCGCGGGGGATCCGCAAATCGCCGGTAAGACAGCCATGCTGGCGGACACCCCGTACACCATCATTGGGGTTCTTCCACCCCATTTCCGGTTTCCTTTTGCGGGCGTGGACATCTGGATGACAGACCCATCGGACAACCCCGACTTTCCCGCCAAGTCGCGCGCCATGAGCCCGTTTCTGACTGTATTTGGCCGCCTGAAGCCCGGCGTGAGTTTGGCGCAGGCGAACGCGGAACTGAAGGTGATGCGGCGCCAGTACGCGATGGCGCATCCCGCCATGCTGGACGCCAAGCCGAAATCCCCTGTGGAAGTCACCGCCATGAAGGACCGCCTGGTGGCGGATGTGCGCTCCACGCTGTGGATGCTTCTTGGCGCGGCGGGCTTTGTGCTCCTGATCGCGTGCGCCAATGTGGCCGGCCTGCTGCTGGCGCGCGCCGCGTCCCGTTCGCGGGAATTCGCCGTGCGCGCGGCGCTGGGCGCGGCCCGCGTGCGCCTGATCCGCCAACTGCTCGCCGAGAGCGTTCTATTGTCGCTCGTCGGGGGTGCGCTTGGCCTGCTGCTGGCCGCTTACAGCTTGCGGGCGATTCCCAAGATCACCGCTTTCGATCTGCCGCGGGTGTCTGAAATACAGCTTGACTGGATGGTGCCGGTATTCGCCGCGGCGCTCTCCATCGCAACCGGAGTGCTCTTCGGCCTGGCGCCCTCGCTGGGCGCGTCGCGGCCCGATTTGATGCGCGCATTGCGAACCAGCGGAGTAGCCTCCAGTCCGGGAATCTCCAAAGGGATTCTGGCGCGCTGGAATCTGCGGAGTCTGTTGCTGGTGGGGCAGGTGGCCCTCTCCATCGTGTTGTTGATCGGCGCGGCACTGTTGATGGAGAGCGTCGCGCAATTGCGCCGCGTGGATATCGGATTTAACCCGGCAAGCCTGCTCACGCTGCGCGTTTCTCTGCCGCCGGTGCGCTACAACACCAGCCAGAAAACCGCGTCGTTCTTTCAGGACCTGGTCGGCCGTGTGGGATCGGTGCCGGGCGTGCGCGGGGCTACCGCGGCTTGGTTTCTTCCGATGATGGGCTATCCGGGAACACCCGTGCAGGACGCCGCGAAGCCGCCGCTGCCGTTGAACCAGCGCCTCATCGCGACCCTCTTAGTCGTCACGCCGCGCTACTTTCACACCCTCGAGATTCCGTTGCGGCGCGGAAGGGAGTTTGCCGAACAGGACACGGAGAAGGCGCAGCGCGTGGCCATTATCGACGAAGCGCTGGCGCGCCGCTTTTGGCCAGCGTATCCAGCCGGTCAGGACCCCATCGGCCAGCGGCTATTCGTCGGCGGCGTGAACCCCAATGCCGCGGAAATCGTAGGTATCGCAGCGAATGTACACCAAAGCCTGGAAGGGAGCGCCTGGCCCGAAAGCGTGTACGTGGCCTTCGCGCAGAGCCCCCAGCAGTCCGCGATGATGGCCGTACGAACCGCGGCCGATCCGCTCTCGCTGACGAAAGCCGTCCGCGACCAGGTGCAGGCACTGGATCGGGATCAGACCGTGGCGGATGTCCGCACGATGGAAGGCTTGGTGGAAGACCAGGTGGGCGAGCGGCGTTTGCTGACCGTGGTGTTGGGATCGTTTGCCGGCATGGCGCTGCTGCTGGCTCTAATCGGGATCTATGGCGTGATCGCTTACTCGGTGACGCAGCGCACCCAGGAGTTGGGGATTCGCCGGGCATTGGGCGCGCAGCAGAGCGACATTCTGCGGCTGGTCGTGCGACAAGGCTTGGTCCCGACTCTGGCTGGAATCGCGATCGGCCTCCTTGGGGCGAGCGCATTGACGCGGGTTATGACAAACGTGCTCTTCCACGTGAGTGCCACCGATCCGGCGACCTTCACCGCCATCGCGTTGCTGTTCCTTCTGGTGGCGCTGGCTGCCTGCTACATTCCGGCGCGCCGCGCTACCCGCATCGATCCCATGGCGGCCCTGCGCATTTGAGCGGCACTTGGTTGTTACTCCGCTCCGCCGGGGAAAGTTCCAGAGTATCGGTCATTTTTCCGATCCGCGCTGCTTGATCTGCGTTCATCGCCGGCCGTATCGGATGCGCTATACTGGCAATGGCTTTATATTTGCCGGCGAACGCGAGGCAACGCGCCGTAGGCAAACCCAGCAAGGACAGTTCAGCGGAGACCCCGTAGCATCGCCAATGGCGGCGTAGCTCAGTTGGTTAGAGCGACGGTCTCATAATGTGCTTATCAGGATTCGGCTTCGTGTGTTTTCAGCGATTTACGGCGGCATACGCAGGGTCAGACGGCATCATTTGGGCGTAGTCGGCAAGGTTTTGGGCAAAGAAATGGGCAAAGACCTACTCCGCGCCCCTCGCCAGGGACCAAGGCACAAGCTTCCAGCTCTCACGAAGAAGCTTTCGGCACATCCGGCAACGGTTCACCGGCCAGTCGTTTTCCAACGAGCGCGGCGAGAAACTCCGCAAAGGGGATGATATCTTCTCCAACACTCGCCTTTTCGAGGGACTCTACATATGCTTTGCGGTCTTCAACGGGTATGACTGTCCAGGGGTATCCGCCCGATGCCATCATCACGTTCATCAAGAAACGCGCGACGCGACCGTTTCCGTCCATACAGGGATGGATGTAGACGAACACAAAATGTCCGAGAACCACACGCGCGGCAGGGTTGGTCTCTTCGCGCAAAAGATCAAAAAAAGCCGGCATGGCGTCCCGCACTGCTTCGCGGTTCAGCGGCACATGCATAGACTTCCGAATGTACACTTGGCTGTTGCGATACCCGGCAAGGTCGGCGGGTTTCAGCAAACCGGCCGTTACACTCGGCGCGAACAGTTCCCGGTACCATGTCCCGTGATCTTCGTCCGCGACCTCACCCGGATTCTCGCCATGTAGAACCCTGCCAACGCTTTTCTGCACAGCCTGAAACGCTAGCCAGTAGCCGCGCGCCGCCATGGCGTTCCGCTGTTCCCGATCGTCCTCGTTCTTCTCCGGATTCCATGTGCCGCTGCGGACACGTTCAATCAGCTCGCGGGTGACTCGATAACCCTCGATCGACAGCGAATGATAGGCATCCGTGAGATAGGCCTCGTTCACGCGCTTTATGTATGCCTCGATATTGCGCGGCCGGCCAGGCGCTCTCGGAAAGCGGTCAATGACCGGCTCCCGCATCTTCTGCCACAGCAACCGTATCCTATTCACATATGGTGAAGTTTCGCGGGCCGGGATGATCAGAGACGCCTTGTCAGTGAAAGGATCGTTTTCGCGCACATCATACCCGGCAGAGGACATTGTGTTCGCGATATCGGCCGCAATGCGATCTCGCCCGATGTTGTGGAACGCTCCGACGAGACGGCCGGCGATCTTGCTATGACCGCCCTCCAGGAGCCGGGCAAGAAGACCCGAGGCATCGCGGATCATCGACAGCACCGCACGGACATCTGTCGAATGGCCGGAAAAATAATTAGGAGAGCAAGCGATCAGCGCGGATTCCAACGAGAAAATACGCAAGCCCTCTTTTTCCTCGCGGTCTCCAGTACCGGGTAGTGCAGCGCGAAGATCCAGCAGGGATGTGTCGTGTGGAAGTTTAGTGACTCGGTTGCGCGCTCGTGGCGATCTCACCATGAGCTGTCGGGGCACCGTCCAGTTACCAGCGAGCAGAGACAGAGACTGTTCAGGCGAAAGGCACCACTTCGTGCCAAAACGCTCCTCCAGATAGGCAGCGCAAAAGCGCCAGAACGATGCATACCAGGCCGTGCTCTCACCTTTCACCTCGTCCGGGCGGCTCGGGATATACCAGCCTTTTATGACCTCCTGGAGAAAGCCATTGACCACAAGGCGCTCCCGGTGGGTACGCGACAGGTTCCCTGAGCGTATGGCGGCTGCGCCGCTGGATGTCTGGAGCTTCTCCAAAATTTCTAGAGACTGTGCGAGTTTCTCCGGCGGTGTGGCCATCGGCGGCTCCCAAAGTTAGCTTTTCGTGCTGTGCGTATATTAGCTTATTACGTTGTACCATTATTAGCTTATCCTGTCGAGCAAGAATTCGCTTTTTCTGCGGTCAAGTCCACTGGGATCAGCGATGTTGGTTGGTGGAAACCGGGATGCAACTCGCCGCCATCCGGTTGATCGGATCGTTTTGCGGCTCGGTTGGGGGTGCCTCTTAACCCGCCAGTTTGGCGGCGAGAGGCCCGATAAACGGCAGCGAGAAGCACTGGTTCCTGAAAGCTTTGTACATCAAAAAAAGCGACAGCGGGAACAAAGCTAACCGCAGCAGAATCCACACAGGAACGATCAGGCGCCAGATCAGGCGAAGGTCCACGGCAAACGTCTCGAAAATCCCGCCCCACGCCATAAAGAACAAGATGTAAAAGGCGCTGAGGAAGATCGACTGAAAAGCGTGAAAGCGGACGAACGGGTCCCTGTTGTAGGGATAACGCGAGAGAAAAAAGAGGCCAGTGATGAGCCCCATCGGGTA
>Ga0302325_10012750_pt1 | contig 18002 bp, 12 predicted proteins | sample Palsa_T0_2_FD_201948 | JGI IMG/M metagenome (GOLD analysis project Ga0302325, IMG submission 201948) | Peat permafrost microbial communities from Stordalen Mire near Abisko, Sweden - Palsa_T0_2 | ecosystem: Environmental > Terrestrial > Soil > Palsa > Peat permafrost | place: Sweden: Abisko...
CCGCACAAGCGGTGCCATTCGTCAGCCCATCCGGCTGCATTGGGCCGCACAAGCGGTGCCATTCGTCAGCCATCCGGCCTCATTCGTCCACCCATCGCGCGGGTTCACGCGCGCATCCCGGTGATGGATCGCACCCATCCAGCCTCCTTCACGTGCCCATCCGACGTGATGGATGCGCCCATCCACCGTCATTCGCGCCCGAATCCGTCGCCTGCGCGCCCGCATCGCGTATCGTTTCCATTGCCATCTCGAGCATTTACGAGGGGACAGCGGGCGGACTAGAGCGCAAGCGAGCAGGTCACGTGGACGTCGACTGCGGCGGAGGAGGCTTGGCCACCAAGGCCGCGGAGGGCCTCGACGAGGGTGCTCACGTCGGTCGACGCCATGCGCTTCAGGTCGGGGGCGGGGGCGGCACCGGTGGCGCCTGCACTCTCGTGGCCGCCAGGGTCATGCCAGGTGACCTGTACTTCGGCGCGGACGCGCGAAACGTCCTGATCCGGCACGGTGAGCGACACCTCGATCTCCACGGCGGCGTCGGCGGGCAGGCCGAGCGCCTCGGCGCGCTGCTGGAGCGGCTGGCATAGCTCGCGCGAACCGCGTCCACCGTCGAACCCAAGGACCAGGGCCGCCCACGTCCCCACGTCGACTCGGTGCTCGACGAGATGCCCGCCGGCCGTCACGACCGCACGGCAACCGCGGTCGTCGGGCAGAGAGCCAGGTGGGCAGCGCATCCAACGCTCGCACGCGGAGGCATCGAGGGCGCGACGCGATCCGCGCGGGCACGTGGCGTCCGGCGTCACGCACCTCGCGCGGCCGTCCTCCACGACGGGCCGTCCTGCATCGGCGCAAGCACCGGAGTCCGACCGTTGCACCGCCGCTGCGGGCAGGCAGCGACCGGTGACGACATCGAGCCGCTGACCCGCGACGCACGCTCGAAACGCGCAACCGTCGGCTTCCAGCACCGCCGCGGGCCCGCAGAACGCATCGCCAACGGCGGGCGGGACGCACGCGCCAAGGAGCAGCAACGTGCCTTCGGCGCAGGCGCAATGGCCGGAGCCATCGCGGACCGCGTCGCGTGGACACGCGGGCGGACACGACACCGCGTCGCATCGGACGGCGGCCGCACACCCGGGCGCGATCGCGACAGACAAGGGCGCCAGCGCGACGGCCATGCGCAGCGCCACGGGCAGCCATGCAGAGGGCCCGGACGCACGGCCAAGCGGGGCAGACGCGGCGGCCATTTGCGGGGCTGTCGCCGGGCGCGCCATCACGCCCAATGCTACAGAGTGCGACCGATGCTCGCGACGTTCGTCGAGGGGACACCCGAGTTCGAGGCGGCGCTCCGCCGGCTCGAGTCGCGCGGCGAAAGCGACTTCGCCCGCGCCGAGCCCATCGTCCGGGAGATCCTCGAGGCCGTGCGCCGCGACGGCGACGAAGCCGTGCAGCGGTACAACGAGCGCTTCGGCCGCCGCTCTCCCTCCCTCGTCGTGCGCGACTATCCGGGGGCGGCAGCGCTCGCGCGCCTGCCAGCCGACGTGCGCGAAGCCATGGTGCTGGCGGCCACGCGCGTGCGCGCGTTCCACATGCACGAACGCGACGTGGGCTTCCGCTACGAGGAAGCCGGGGTCACCCTGGGGGTGCGCGTTCTGCCCGTGGCGCGGGCGGGCGTCTACGCTCCGGGCGGCAAGGCGCGTTACCCGTCGAGCGTCATCATGTCCGCCGTCCCGGCCCAAGTCGCCGGGGTGAGCGAAATCGTGCTCGCGACGCCGCTCGCGGGCGACGAGAGCGACGACATCATCTACGCCGCCGCGCACCTCTCGGGCATCGCAGCCATCGTCGACGCCGGGGGCGCGCAGGCGATCGCCGCGCTCGCCTACGGGACGACGACCATCCCACGGGTCGACAAGATCGTGGGCCCGGGCAACCTCTACGTCGCGTGCGCGAAGCGGCTCGTCTTCGGCGCCGTCGACATCGACGGGGTCGCGGGCCCGAGCGAGATCGTCGTCGTCGCGGACGACGAGGCCGATCCGCGCGTCATCGCGGCCGACCTCCTCTCCCAGGCCGAGCACGACGAGGCGGCTTACCCCCTGCTCGTGTGCTCTTCGGATCTCATGGCCTCGGCGGTCCGCCGGGAGCTGGAGATCCAGGTCGGCACGCTCCCCCGCGCGGCGATCGCGCGGGCGGCCCTCGCGAACGGCGCCGCCTTCGTCGCCCCATCGGCCGAGCACATGGGCGCCGTGGCTGATCGGCTGGCGGGCGAGCATCTGGCCCTTCACGTGGCCGACCCGGAGGCGATGCTTGCGCGGGTGCGTCGCGCGGGCGCAGCCTTCGTCGGTGCGTCGACGCCGGAGGCCGCGGGGGACTACCTCGCCGGCCCATCGCACGTGCTACCTACGGGCGGCGCGGTGCGCTTCGGTTCGCCGCTCGGGGTCTACGACTTCGTGACGCGCACGTCGATCATCGGCTACACGCCCGACGCCCTCGCCCGCCACCAGAAGGCCATCTGCGCCTTCGCCCGCGCCGAGGGGCTCGAAGCCCACGCGCGCGCTGTCCAGGTGCGCCTCACTCGACCCGAAGATAAGACTCCTTGATCAACTTGAGCAGGATCTCGGCCGTCTCGAGGTCCGTCGCGAGGCTCTTGTTGAGCACAGTCTCGAACACCGTGTAGTTGTGCGCTAACTGCAGCACGTCGAGCTCTGCCGGCTTGAGGTCGCGCAGCGGCGGCAGGAGCGGCTCGCTCACGGTGACCCGGGCGCCGAGGTCGGGCATCTGTTCGCGGAGCCGGTTGAACTCGTCGAGCTGGCGCATGCCGTCCATCAGGACTTCCTGCACCGAGGCGTTCATCTCCCCCGAGAACTCGCGCTCCTCCGGCGGCTCCAGATCGAAGAGCCCCTTTTGCCACGTGAGCATGCGGTAGAGGGCCTTGAGCGGCGCGACGTCGTCGAGGTCGTTGATGATCGCGAACGAGATGTTGCCCTTCTTCAGGTGGATGCGGCCAACGTCGTCGTCCGTCCGGATGACGAGCACGCCGCTCTTCTTCGACGTGCCGAAGAGCTGCAGGAGGTCCGGGAGCGGGACCTCCTCGATGCTGCCGCTCATCGTGCGCTGCTGGCTGTTGCGCGCGCGGTGGGCCACGTTCTCGAGCTCGATCTTCGCGTCGGCGCTGTCGCGCACCGAGTCGCCGGCGATCACCTTGAGGATGCTCGTCCCGATGAGGACCCGATCGCCCTCCTTGAGGCGCGATCGTTTGATCTTTTCGCCATTGACGAAGGTCCCGTTGGTCGAGCCGAGATCCTCGATCCAGATCTGATCGCCCTGCATCGCGATCTTGGCGTGCTTTCGCGACACCATGTCCTCGACGAGCACCATGTCGAGGTCACTCGATCGCCCCACGATGATCTGGCGATCGACCGCGATGGGGAACTCGCCGCCCTGGTACTTCCCGCTGATGAAGCGAAGCACGTACGATCGCCCGTCCATCGAGGGGACGATCGGCGTGGGCACCTTGGGTGACGGTTCTTGCATCGACGGGGGCGTTCGGCGGAGGGCGGCGGCGGCGAGGACACGGGCCCCGTCGCACGCGGCGGCGCCGCGCGCCGGGGGGCGCGCGCGGAAATTCGGGCAAAAAAAGGGTAATGGGTGCGAAGCTGAACGGTCAAGTCGACGACCCCATGAGCCGTAGCCGACCAAGCTCGTGCCTTCTCCCGTAGCCGCCATCCGAGGGGGGACGACGGGCACGGGACGCACCGCGCGCTCGAGCCCGCCGGTGCGCTGCCGCAGCAAGCCACACGTGTCGACAACGATTTCTCCCGCCTGTTCGAAGGGCGGGAAAGATTGCTGGCGGTCGAGAAGCCAAACCTCGACTTTGCCAGCTTCGCACAGATGGGCGAACCTGTCCGCAACGACCCTTGCCGGCCCGGCGGCGGCAGGGCGCGCACATGCTCCTACGCAGCTCCTACGCAGCCGTAGAGCCTTGGCGCCGCTAGTTCAGGCGCCGAGCGCCGCGCCGGACAGGATGACCGCTCCGGCGAAGTAGTAGTAGTTGCAGAACGCTTGCTTGGCGCAGAGAAAGAACGCCATGTACGCGAGCGACAGGGCGATCGGCAGGCGCCACGCTGCAGCGCTCGCACCGACCTTCTTCCACGTGCCGGCGATAGCGGCCGCGGCGCCGAGGAGGGCGAGCGCACCTGGCGCGCGCCAGCCGGCGACGCGGAACACGAACGCCGGCAGGGACATCGCGTCCACCCGGAACGGCTGCCTCGTCTGAAAGAGGACGACATCGGCGAAAAAATCGGCGGGCCCCCAGAAGAAGAAGGGCAAGGTCACGATGGCGGCGAAGGCCAGCGCTTCGACCCACGCGCGCCGCGGCACACGGCCGTCGTGCGCGAGGAGAGGCAAGGCGAGCACGCTGTATTGCTTGAGCGCGACGAAGGCGCCGAGCGCGACGCCGAGCCACCGGGTGCGCCCGCGCTGCAAGAGCCACAGCACCGCCAGGAGCGCGCACGCGATGGTGGCGTCCGTCCACGCGCGGCCCACGATGAACAGCCCGCGGGGATGAAGGAAATGCAGCGTCGTAATCCCGAGCGCCAGCGGCCCTTCGCAGCCGTTGCCCCGCGCCAGCGCGAAGAGGAGCACACCGATCCCGAGCTGCGCGGCCAGAAGGATCCAGCGCACGTCGCCCGTCAGGCGATGTGACAGCGTCGTCGCGACGAGGGAGAGCGGGGGGTACGGGTACTCGCGGAGCGAGGTGCGGTCGTCGCCGAAGAAGGCGCGCGTCTCCTGCCCGGTGTAGCGGTTCGCGTAGGTCATCGCGTACGGGTTGCGCCCTTGCTCGAGGTGCGCGGCGCCCTCCTGCTGGAGGTCGCGCACGTCGATGTACGGCACGGGCGCGGCGGCGATCGTCAGCGCCCCGGCCCCCGCGTAGAGAATGACCGCCACGGCCAGGAGCCCACCTCCCGCGAGCCGCGGTCGCGCGATCGCGGCGAGACCGACGAAGGCCTGCGCCATCGTCACGGGCACGAGCAGGCCGAGGAGCCATCGCTCGGGCGGGTTGCGACCGAAGGCCATCGCTGCCGTCGACGCGATGACACAGGGAAGGATCCACGCGCCAATCGCGGAGCCTCGCACCCACCGGGCGATGAGCAGTGCCACCGAGCCGATGGCGAAGGGCAGGCCGTCGAGGTTGCCCTCGCTGAGGGCGATCGCCATTCCGAGTGCCCAGTACGCGACGAGTGCCAAGGGCGGGCGCCGAGCCTACCGACCTTGCCGCCGCCGCGCAAAGCGTGGCATCTACTTGCCGCCCGCATGCTGGACGGCAAGAAAGTCACTGTCGTCATGCCCGCGTACAACGCCGCGTCGACGCTCGAGCGCACCCTCGGCGGGATTGACCGCACGCTCGTCGACGACGTCCTGCTCGTCGACGACGCCAGCAGCGATCGCACCGTCGATGTGGCCCGGCGTCTCGGCGTGCGGAACCTCGTCCACGAGCGAAACCGCGGCTACGGCGCCAACCAGAAGACCTGCTACCGCGAGGCCCTCCGGACGGGCGCCGACGTGGTCGTGATGCTCCACCCCGACTACCAGTACACGCCCCGCCTCATCCCGGCGATCGCGTCGATGGTCGCCGTCGGAGAGTTCGACGTCGTGCTCGGCTCGCGCATCCTCTCCGGCGGCGCACTGAAGGGCGGCATGCCCGTCTACAAGTACGTCGCCAACCGGGTGCTGACGGCCGTGGAGAACGTCTTCACGGGCGCCAAGCTCTCCGAGTACCACACGGGCTACCGCGCCTTCTCGCGCCACGTCTTGCAAAGCCTGCCGCTCGATCGCAACAGCGACGACTTCGTCTTCGACGCCCAGATGCTCGCCCAGTGCATCTACTTCGGCTTCCGCGTCGGCGAAGTGAGCTGCCCCACCCGGTACGCCCCCGACTCGTCCTCGATCGGGTTCCGCCGAAGCGTGACCTACGGCCTCGGCGTCCTCGGCGTCACCGCGCAGTTCGCACTGGCCAAGCGGGGCCTCGCCACGACCAAGATCTTCGAGCGGTAGGCGCTCAGCCGCCGCCGATCGACGTCGAGTGGGCCCAAGGGTTGCGGTCACTCCTCTGCGCTACCCCCCCCGTCGCCCGCATCGCCACCTGCGTCGGTCGTCAGCCCAGCGTCCGACGCCGCGTCACTGACGGAGGCCGCCTCTGGGGCCGCGTCCACCGCACCCGCTTCCGGCGATGCCTCGCTGCCGGCGTCGGCCGCGCCCGCGTCGGGTCCCGGCTGGCAAGTCGCCTCGAGACTGAGACCGCTGCACACTTGCCCGCTGGGACAAGCCGTGCCGTAGCAGATCTCCTCGCTGCAGGTGGCCAGGCCGTCGCAGTCGCTATCGGTCGTGCACGCCCTCGTGAGCTCCTCCTTGCCGCACGCGAGCGGTCCGGGCGCACAAGAAAACGCCTCCGTCGGAAACATCGGCATCCCCGTCCCGCCGCACACCTCGCCGCTCGGACAGATCAAGCCATAGCAACCGACGCCGTTCGGCGGCACCAGCGTCCCGGCGCCGCACGGCGTCCCGCTGTACACCCCGCAACCATCGGGGCTGCTCGTGTCGGAATTCCAATCGCATTCCACCAACGGGGCCACGACGACCATCGTGACCAGCACCGTGAACCCTGCCGCAACCCACCGCCCTCGAGACACGGCAAGACCATCCAGTTTCATGCCTCGACCCTGTCTCGAGCCGACACACGCGTCAACGTGCTTGGCGTCGAAACCTCACAGACAAGGCAGCACGATGGTGAACGTCGTCCCGGCCCCTGGCTGCGAATGCACCTCGATGGTGCCCCCCGCGTTTCGCACGATGCTCTGACTGATCGCCAGCCCGAGCCCCGTCCCCTCCGTCTTCGTCGTGAAGAACGGAATGAACAGGTTGCGCAGCACCTTGGGCGAGATCCCCGGCCCCGTGTCCCGCACGCTCACCTCGACGAGCTCCGTCTCTTCCACCGGCGGACGGCGGACCGCCGGCGCCGGCCCGTCGAACGACGGCATCCGCGCCCGCCCCGACCGTCGCACCGACGTCGACACCGTGATCTTCCCGTGCCCGTCCATCGCTTGAATCGCGTTCTGCATCAGATTCATCAGCACCTGGCGGAACTTCTCCGGATCGATCCGCGTCCGCGGCAGCGGCTCGCTCAGCCCGAGCTGCACGTCGACGGCGCCGTCGGTGATCTGACTCGAAAGAATCTGGACGGTGCGCCGAACCGCCGCGTTCATGTCGACGGGGATCGGATTGCCCGCATGCGGGCGCGCGTAGTCGAGGAAGCTTCCCACCACGCGATCCAGCCGGTCGACCTCCTCGAGAATGATCCCCACGAACTCCCGCGACGCCGGCTCGTCGGGCGCCCCGGCCCCTTCTTCGAGCAGCTGCGCGGCTCCCTTGATCGCGCCGAGGGGATTCTTTACCTCGTGCGCCAGGCCCGCCGCCATCGACCCGAGAGCCGCCAACCGATCGCGCTCCTTCATCCGCGAGTACAGGCGGGTATTCGTCACGACCACCCCCATCTGCGTCGCGACCCCCTCGAGCAGAGCCACCTCCTCCGGCGTAAACGCGTCCCTCACGCGATCGTCCACCAGAAAGACGAGCCCCACGCTCCCCTCCTCCTCCCCGCGGATCGACAGCACCACCGACCCCTCCAGCGCGCCCAGGCTCGAGGCCACCCCGCGCACCGCGGCGTCCACGGCGTTGCCCTCGCGCGCGATCTCCTCGAGCGAAACGGCGGGCTGCCGATCCAGCCGATCGAGCAGCGGCCTTACCCCGAGGGCCTCGACGCGCTTGGGCACCGCCGCGCCGATCGACCCCACGAGATCGAAGCCGTCCCCGTCCTGATCGCGGAGGTAAAGGGCCGCGGTGGTCACGCGGCGCGAACGCTCGAGCCCCTCCATCAACGTGCTCACCATCTCGTCGATCTCGAAGACGTGGGCGAGCTGCCGGCGTAGCTCGGCCACGCTCGTCTCGAGGTCGTAGCGCTCGCGGAAGAAGAACTGGTGGATCCGCTTCTCGGCCTCGATCTGCAGCGGTTCGAAGAGCACGAGGAACACGATCGCCGCCAGGACGGCGTTCAGGTACATCGTCTCGAAGCCGCCGATGACCATCACGAACAGGTAGAAGATCGCGGCGAGGCAGAACGCGAGGGCCGTGGAGACGAGCAGGCGCGCCGAGAGCTCGTAGATGTCGGCGAGCCGCTGCCGGGTGAGCGACTCGGCGAGCACGAAGAGGAACACGATGGCGAGGACGGCGCCGATCGGCGGCATGTGGACGCCGAGGTACGAAAGGAAGTCGGCGAGCGAAAACGTCGTCGCGGCGGCGCCGACGATGACGAGGAACCGCACCCGGTCGCGCACGGCCCGCGACGGGCTGCGCCGGCCGAGGCGCGCGAGGGTGATGAGCGCGGCGGCCAGCAAACCGAAGACGTACGTGTAGACGCCGCCCAGCGCGAACGAGCGATCGTGGTAGGGCGACACCGCTACGGCGATCACGGGGACGCCCGCGATCGCGGCAAAGCGCTGCAGCCGCGTCGACCGGTCGCGCGCCTCGACGGGGACGACGCTCAGGAACAACGGAATCGCGAACTGCGGGAGGAACACGGTGAACGCCCCGGTGACGCGCTCCCAGAGGTCTGGCCGGAAGAAGCCCGCCAGCGACTGCGCCGCGTACCAGAGCGCGATGTCCATCGCGAACGCCGCGAAGAGCCAGTGCACCGCCCGGCGACCGCGCAAAAGGACGCTGAGCGCGATGGCGAGCGCCAGGACGGCGCAGAACAGGATCGTCTTCGGGCGAAGGTCTTGCACTTAAAGGGGCGTCAGCGCAGCCCGAGACCGAGCTGCTTGCGGAGGTTGGCGCATCGATCGCTCGTGAGAAAGACGAGCAAATCGTCCATGCGCGGCTGCACCGTCTCCGGGTTCTCCAGCGACAGCATCGTATGGGCGGCACGCAAGTCGTTCGCGAGCAGCAAGCCCGCGCGGCACGCCGTGCGCTCGGCGGCGGTCGCCCACCGCTGGAGGTTGGTGCGGCCGCCTTCCTCGAGAAACCGCAAGAAGTGGCCGCGGAGGCGATCGATCGCGGCGGGCTCGAGGACGGGCTCGATGGCGCGCGCGATCGGGGCGACGCGGCGCTTCATGTCGGCCGAGAGAGGGATGCCCGCGTTGGCCACGCTGAGGGCGGCCAGAAAGAGATCCTCGAGGTCGGGGATGCTCGGCACGAGCAGGCGGATGAAGTGCTCGGCGCGGTAATAGGACAGGTGCCGCCCCGCGACGAACGCCAGCTCGAACGGCGAACGGCCGGAGAGCACCTGCTGGCCGAGCCTCGTCGACGGGGGGAACCCGGGGACCATCTCGACGGCGCCGGGGAGCTCCGGGTCGAGGTACAGCGGCGGCGATCCGATGCCCAGGATCGCCCCCGCCCAGGCGAAGCAGCGGACGGCCTGCACCGTGGATTGCTTCGGATCCTGCTTCGCGGCGGGGTCGAGCTTGGGCAGCGCCTTGTCGCGCCGGAGCGTGGCGATGCGGCCGAGGAGCACCGCCGGCACGATGACGGCGAAGATCTGCCCCGTGAGGACCTCCTCGTCGGGGTGAAAGAGCATCTTCCAGCCCTCGGGCGCCAGCGACGACGCCGGGCGGATGAGGCCCTCGGTGCGGTGCCGAGCGTACGTCGCCCGCTCGGTCTCGTCGGCCGCATCGAGGTACACGAGGACCTGCGCGACGAGCCACTGGCGATCGATTTCTCCTGCGCGTCCGTAGAGCCGATAGAGGCGGTGCAGGTTCGCGGCATCCCGAGGATCGGTGCGGACCCGGCGGGTCAGCTCCTCGACGCTTTCGTCGATCGCCTCGGCCGCGGGGCTCGCGCCCATGGTCGACACGTCGACTTCGACGGCGACCAGGGCGCGCGCCTCTTCGAGCTCTTTGGTGAGCTCCGCGACGCGCGCGGAGAGCTGGGCGACGCGTAGCTCGAGGGCGGCGATCCGCGGGTTCGCGGCGGCCTGGGCCCCGAGGACGAGCGACGCTGCGGGCTCCTGCTCGTCGGCCATCTCCCGGATGCGGACTTGGTGGCGCGCCTCGTAGGCGGCCTGGAGGGCCTCCTCGAGCTTGCGCAGGCGGACCCGATCGAGGCCGAGCGCGTCGGCGGCCTTGTGCAGGCGCTCCCGCTCCTCGACGGTGATGACGCCGTCCTCGATGACCTCGGCGAAGATCTCCTCGTAGTGCGCCTCGAACTTGCCGAGGGTGACCTGATCGGAGAGGTCTCCCTGTTCGAAACCAGCTTGATGTTCGAACGAAACCGCTTCCGTCATGCCGTCCAGCATACCGCTGTCGCGGCCCGGCCGTCAGCGCGGCGCGTGGCGACGCGGGTTGTGCGAATCGACCAGCGCGAGGTAGTCCGGCACCGGCTGCTCGCGCGGGGTCCAGCCCGCGCGGGCGCCGCTCTCCATCGCTGGCAGGCGCGCGGCCAGGATGCGCAGCTCGTCGACGGCCGGGACGTGACCCTGGGCCAGCCACGCGTCGAGCGCGGCGCTCAGCGAGTCGACGCCGCCGCCGCGCAGATGCCCACGCCGCGCGAGATCGAGGTAGCTCCGGGCCAGGGCGTCGCCGTCGAATCGGTGCTCCGTCACGAGCTCCACCGCGACGCGCACGATGCCCTCGGCGCCGAGGCGGCCGTCCTCGTGCAGGACGAAGGCGGCCTGCAGGTAGTTGTAAAACGGTACGACCCGCGGACCATAGATGCGGAAGTCGTCGGGCGGCGTCTGGCTCTCGAGGTGGATGAGGATGCGCTCGACGACGTCGCCGCGGTCGAGCGTGCGCGCCGCGTCCATCGCTTCGGCGACGACGTCGTCGTAGACTCGCCCGCGCTCGAGCACGCGCAAGATGACGTCGTCCGCGACCCGGCCTGCGAGAAGGTCGGCGTAGAGCGAGTACACGTACGCGTCGGCCTCGGCGTCGTCGCCGAAGAGCGTCTCCTTGCCGGCCGGCCCGTCCTCGTCGCCCTCGGCCACGGCGGCGCGCGCCCGCAGCAACGCGGGCAGCTTGTAACCGAGCTGGTCGCGCACCGCCCTGAACCGCAGGCGCAGCAGGTTCTGCAGGTTCGGCTTGAGCGTGAGGCTGTCCCAGAGGATGCCGTCGAGGCGAAGCTTGTCCTCGAGGTTGCGGCGCATCTGCTCCGGGGAGCCGGATAGGATGTGCACTCGGATCCCCGCGCGGACCATCTCGCGCAGCAGCGTCGAGGCGCCGGGGTTGGTGCGCTTCTGGTCGGGTCTCTCGAGGGCGGTCTTCACCAGATCGCGCAGGGAGTCGAACTCCGTGCGCAGGTAGGTCTTGTCCAGGTCCCAGCGGGCGATGTGTGCGACCACGCGACGATTTGTCGTTACCACAGGAGCGCGCCGACGCCTGGGGGTTAGGACACGTTTGTGAGGTTCTAGGCGAGGAAGGAGCGGCGCAGCCCCTCCAGGGATGCGAGCAGTTCTTGCGACCCGGATCGCGTCGCGAGCGAGAGCGCCTCGCGCAGGTACTCTCGGGCGTCGTTCCGGCGATCGCGCTCATGCGCGACGTGGGCGAGCGCGCCGAGCACGGCGGCCCGGTCGACACCGTTCGGTCCGGCCACGTCGAGGGCCTCGCGTAGGACGCCATCGGCGTCGTTGTATTGCCCGCCCTTCGCGAGGGCTTCGCCGAGCTTGCGGCTGAAGATGAGCACCGCGCGCATCGGGTCGTCGAGTTCACCGCGAAAAAGCTCGCGGCGAGCGAGCTCGAGAGCCCGGCGCAGGGCGTTGACGGCCCCGGGGTGGTCGCCGCGGCCGGCGCAGAGCGCGCTGACGCGCTCGAGCAGCATGAGCGCCTGGAACGACGTCCCGCCTCCCGCCTCGTGAAGCGCGCGAACCTCGAGAGGCAGGTCCCGCTCGTCGCACGCCACCGCCGCGGCGGCGTGCAGCTCGCGCTTCACCGCCGCCGGGATGGTCGCGAGCGTCACCTCGCGCAAGAGCGGATGCGACGTGCGGATCCCTTCGTCCCCGATCTGGATCATCCCGGCCTTTCGCAGGAACGAGAGGGCTTCGACGAGGTCGACGTCGTCGTCCAGCATCTTGGCGAGCAGGCCGTCGTCGGCGTCGTCGCCCCAGACCGCCACGGCCTGCAGCGTCCGCCGGGCATCGGACGACAGTCGCTCGACGCGCACCGCGATGATGTCGGCCACCGTCGCAGGCACGCCGCCGCCAGCGTCCTCGCGGAGAAACCTGAGGAGCTGCTCGAGGTACAGAGGAGCGATCACGCTGGACGTTCCGAGCGCCGGCGAGCTTGCCCTCGACGACTTGGCGAGCGCCTCGATCACCTGGGTCTTGGGCAGGCCACCGAGCGTCCTGGCCGCCGCAACGTCGGGCGGCCAGGCCGGATCGAAGCCCGGCGCGTAAGCGCCGACGATGAGGGCCGGAACCAGCGGCGGATCGTTGAGCGCGTCGGCGAAGGCGTTTCGGCTTGCCCCGTCGACGCAGTGAAGGTCGTCGATGGCGAGCACCACGCGGTGGCCTTTGGCACGCTCGCTCGCTCGGACCATCGCCCAGCGCAGGGCTTCCGCTGCGGCGAAGCGTCGCTCTTCCGGCGAGAGCCCCTTGCCCCGTGCAGGGCCTTCGTGGCCGAAGATGTCGGAGAGGCCTCGGCGAGCCTCGGGGGTCGCGGCCACCCAGTCGCGTGTGGTGCCGCCGATGGCGGGAAGACCCGCCAGGCGAACGATGGCCTGACGAAGCGTCCAGTAGCCCACCTCGGCCCAAGCCGGGTCGGGCCCCGTCTGCACCACGGTGTCGCCGGCCGACGAGGCGAACTCGAGGAACTCGCGCACGAGACGGGTCTTGCCGATGCCGACGTCGCCGACGAGGCGCGCGCCGCTCAGCGAGCGCGCCTCGGACCGGCGGGCCTCGAGCCAGGCCAGGTCGTCTTCACGGGCGATGAACGGGAGCGCCGGCGTGCGAGGGCGCTCGCTGCTGGACCGGCCGACCGATGGGGCGGCCAGGCGCGCAGGCATCGGCGGGGGTGGCGACGAGCGGGAAGGCGCCGTCGCCATCTGCGTCGACGTCGTCGGCGAGCCGCACTCGCCGCAGAACTTCTGCGTGACCGGGTTGAGCGCGCCGCACGAGGCACACCGGACGCCGAGCGTCGCGGCCGGGGCCATCGACCCGATGCCGTTCGCTGCCTGGGCGGTGGGGCCAAGCGCGCGCGTCAGCTCGGCGGAGAACTCGTCGGCGTCCTGGAATCGGTCTTTGGCCGCCTTCGCGAGCGCCTTGAGCGTCACGTCGACGAGGGGCCCGGGGATGTTGCGCTCGGGGGCGACGTCGCGCGGATCCCGCGGCGGATCCGTCAGGTGCGCGAGGACGACCTGCGTCGGCGACTCCGCCTCGAACGGCAGCCGTCCCGTGAGGAGCTGGTAGAGGATGACGCCGACGGAGTAGAGGTCGCTCCGCGGATCGAGCAGATCGCCCCGCGCCTGCTCGGGGCTCATGTACTCGGGGGTCCCGCAGACGATGCCGGGGCTCGTGATCCCGGGCTGCGGCGTCTCGACCCGCATCTTGGCCAGCCCGAAGTCGACGACCTTGACGAAGTCGCCCCCCGAGCGCACTGGCTCGAGGATGATGTTCTCGGGCTTGAGATCGCGGTGGATGATGTTCTCCGAGTGCGCTTCCGCGAGTGCCGCGAGCGTCTGCTTGAGCACGTCGACGATGCGCCGGAAGGAGAGCGCGCCTTCCTCGTGGGTGACGCGAGCGAGGTCGCGCCCACGGAGAAACTCCATGACGAGGTAGAGCTGCCCGTCGGGCGTCTTGCCGAAGTCGATGATGCCCACCGAGTTCGGGTGGTTGAGGCGGCTCGCGGCGCGGGCCTCGGTGATAAATCGCGCCGCGGCGTTCTCTTCGCCGACGAGATGGGGATGGATGATCTTGACCGCGACGGTGCGAACGAGGGTCGTCTGTTCAGCGCGGTAGACGCGGCCCATCCCGCCGATCCCCACGAGCTCGAGGATCAGGTAGCCGCCCGGGAGCGTCCGCCCGATGAGCGGATCGTCGGGACTCGGCGCCGCCTTTCCTACGGGAAATCCGCAGGAAGGGCAGAACCGATGTGTCTCGTCACAGAAGCTGGAGCACTGGGGGCACGAGCGCATGACGCTCAAGGGGCAGCAAGCACCGCGGACGCCTCGACACTATCACGCGCGCTTGGGTGAAAGAATCCCAGTGCGATCCCGCTCCCGCGTCGAGGGCTGTTACGATGGCTCTACCTTGGCGAGACGCATCGGCGAACTCCTGGTCGAAGGGGGGGTTCTCTCGCAGTCGCAGCTCGAGCAGGCCCTCTTCGCGCAGCGCAAGGACGGCCGGAAGCTGGGGCAGCTGCTCGTGGAGCTCTCGCTGGTCAACGAGGTCCACCTCACGCAGACGCTCTCCCGGCAGCTCGGGGTGCCGTGGGTGTCGCTCTACCACGTCGACTTCTCGCGGGCCCTCTTGAACGCGGTCGCGCGCGAGACGGCGGAGAAGTACTGCCTCATCCCCATCTTCGTGCGCCGCGAGGACCCACAAGGCGAGACGCTCTTCATCGCCATGGACGACCCGATGAATGGGGCAGCCATCGAGGAGGTCGCGCGCGGCTCGTCGCTGCCGGTGAAGCCGATGATCGCGTGCCCTAGCGACATCCGGGCCGCGATCCGGGTCTACTACCGGAGCGAGGGCACCCTCGTCGCCGTCCCCGCGCTAGTACCCGAATCCGCCCCCGCCCCGTCCAACCCGCCCCCGCCCGCCCCCGAGTCCCCCCCCTCCCGCGCCCCCCAACTCGCTTCCAAGCCCCCGCCTCCCCTCAAATCCTCACCCTCGATCCCGCCCAAATCCTCGCCCTCGCTCCCGCCCAAGTCCTCGCCCTCACTCTCCCCCGAGTCCACGCGCTCGCTCCCCCCCGAGTCCACGCGCTCGCTCCCCCCCGAGTCCACGCCCGCCCCCGCCTCCACGCGCCCCTCACGCGCTCCCCCCTCCTCCGCGCGCACCATCTCCCTCACCCTGCTCGACGGCACGAAGATCTCCCTCCCGGCGCGGAGCCGCAGGCCTCCCGGAAGCCCTCCTTCCGGCGACGACGCCCCGGAGAACCGGGACCAGCTCACGGCGCGGGATCTCGTGAGCGCCCTCCGCGCCGTCGCCCACGGCGTCGACGCGAGCGACATCCTGGGCGCCGAACCCCGCTGGGAGATCCTCTTCGCGGCGCTGCTGTCGATCCTCCTGCGCAAGGGCCTCATCGCCGACTGGGAGTTCGTCGAGGAGTTCCGCAAGGTCTGAGCGACTACGCGACGTCCGGCTGTACGATGCGGCCCGCAATGGCGCTCGCCGCCACGACCATGGGGCTCGCCAGGTACACTTTGCCGGGGCCGCTGCGGCCGGGAAAGTTGCGGTTCTGCGCGCTGACGGTCACCTGTTGCGGCGAGTCGCTCGATCCGGGTCCCGCCTTGATGCAGGCGCCACACGACGGATCGACGAGCTCCGCCCCGACGCGCGCGAAGATGTCGAGGTAGCCCTTTTTCTCGGCGTAGCGCCGGATGTCCTGCGATCCGAACTGGAGGTAGAAGCGCACCCCGGGCGCCACGCGCTGACCGAGCGACGCCGCGCGCGACAGAACGCTCGCGTACATGTCCATGTCCGCCTTCTTGCCGCCGGTGCACGAGCCGCCATACGCGATGTCGATCGGCACGGGGCCGGGCAGGTCGCCCAGAGGGATGCCGTTGCGCGGATCGCCGGGCGTCGCCACCATGGGCGGAATGGCCGCGAGATCGACGTCGAAGGACGCGCCGTAAGCGGCGTCCGGGTCGGCGCGCACGATGCGGCTGCGCACGGCGTCCGGGGCCAGCCCGCGCTGCGCGACGAGATAGGCCACCACCGTCTCGTCCGCCTCGACGATGCCGGTGAAGCCGCCCGCCTCGACGGCCATGTTCGTGAGCGTGGCCCGCTCGTCGAGCGAGAGCCGCGCGACGCCTTCGCCGCCGAACTCGAGCACCTTGCCGATCCCGGCGCCCGACTTGAAAAACGGCAGGCTGAGGACGTGCAGCATGACGTCCTTGGCGCACACCCCCGCCCGGAGCGCCCCGCGAAGGACGAAGTGCGCGGTCTCGGGGACCTGCAGGCGGACATCTCGAGTCAGCCAGGCGTTCGCCATGTCGGTCGATCCGACCCCAAACGCGAAGCAGCCAAGCGCGCCCGCCATGCAAGTGTGGCTGTCGGTGCCGAGGACGAGCTGCCCGGGGAGGGCAATGTCCTCGATGACCTTGTTGTGGCAGATGGCTTCGGACCCGACGAGTTGCCCGTCGCGCCGGACTTCGCCATAGAGCTTGATCCCCGTCCGCGCGGCGAACGCGCTTTGCACGTCGGCGAGCTTGCGCGCCTGGACGTCGAGGCCCATGTCGCGATGGGCGCGCGGCATGACGAGGTCCAGGAACGTCAAGTGATCCCGGAAGGCGTAGACGGTCTCGGGTTCGGCGACCTCGGCGTCTTCGCCGAAGCCCTGCCGGAACAGGGCTTCGGCCATGGGCGTCACGTACTCGTGGGAGAAGCGCACATCAGTCCGCGCGAAGAAGGCGTCGCCGGGGCGAACGGCGACGACGCCCATGCTCCCCGACCGGGCGTCCACGATGGCGTGCTGCGCGAGGATCTTCTCGCAGAGCGTCATCGGACGCGGGGCCGTCGTCAGCGCTGGCGGCGACACGGTCCCCGCGAGGCGGGCCTTGTTGTACGCAAAGAGGCCGCCGTGCTCGACGATCCCGGCGCTGATGGGATCGAGGTCGCGCGTGAACTCGTCGATGGGGATGGCCTCGCCGCGAAGCACGCGTGGCAGGAGGCCAAAGTCGGTGCTCGTCAGCAGGCCGATGTTCTGGGCATTCTGGCGATAGATCTTCTCGATGCTCCGGGCGAGCACGAGGGTGACGCCGGCGGCGAGCTCGCTGTACGGGGCCGTCTCGCGCGACGAACCGCAACCCTTCGAGATCCCGCTGACGACGACGGAGAATCCGCCGCGACGGACGGCGTCGGGCGCCACCTTGCCGCCGCGCAAGCCCACCAGGCAGTAGCGACCCAGCGTCTCGTCGTAGTAGTAGCAAACCCAGGCCGGCGTGATCTCGTCGGTCGAGATGTTGCCTAGCAGCGGCAGGTCGGCGGCGTCGAGGTCTTCGCCGCCCAGCTGACGCTCGACGAGCGCGGGATCCTCCGTAAGAAAGAGGATGCGGCCGGGGAAGGAAACGGTCCTCGCAGCACGCGTCATCCTTTGGTGCAGGGCCCGCGCGCGCGTCCCCCAACCTCCAGTGTATTTGTACCATTCGCACCACCCCCCTGCCACGAAGGGTCCCACCTCGGCCTTGCGCATCGCGATCGTGAGCACGAGCTACCCCCGCCACGAAGACGACCCCTCGGGCCACTTCGTGCGGGCGCATGCGCGGCAGCTCGAGCAAGCAGGCCACGACGTCGTCGTGGTGACGCCGCGAGCGGGCGGGGCGTTCGGTTGGCCGGGGGTCGCAGCCCGGCTGCGCGAGCGGCCCCTTCGCAGTATCTCGGCAGCGGCATGGGTCGCGCGAAGCCGGGCCACCCTCACGAGGATGAACATCGACCGCGTCGTGGCAAACTGGGCGGTCCCGTGTGCTTGGCCCATCGGGGTCGCTGCTCGCGCGGAGCTCGAGGTCGTCTCGCACGGCGGGGACGTGCGCCTGCTTGCAGCGCTGCCCCGGGCGGGGAGCAGGCGAATCGTCCGCGCCATCGCGTCACGTTCGAGGATGTGGCGCTTCGTGTCGACGACGCTCCTGGACGAGCTGCTCGGCGTGCTGGATCGGCGCACGCGCTCGCTCGTCGAACGGATCTCGCTCATCGAGGCGCCCGCGCTCGATCTCCCCGACCTGGGCCAGGCCGTGGCACGGCGCCGAGCGGAGTTCGCCGGGCAGCGCGTCGCGGTGAGCGTGGGCCGGCTCGTGCCGGGAAAGCGGGTGGA
>Ga0302325_10012751_pt1 | contig 18002 bp, 20 predicted proteins | sample Palsa_T0_2_FD_201948 | JGI IMG/M metagenome (GOLD analysis project Ga0302325, IMG submission 201948) | Peat permafrost microbial communities from Stordalen Mire near Abisko, Sweden - Palsa_T0_2 | ecosystem: Environmental > Terrestrial > Soil > Palsa > Peat permafrost | place: Sweden: Abisko...
GCCTGCGACCATGATACCTTCATCCATAAATCGAGGATCTCCTAGCGGCCTTGGATCCGCGGGAAATCTAGGAGGCTCATCTCTCGGAGCGCGGGGATCACTGCGAAAGTCATCGCGAGGATCTCTCGATCGAGCATAGGGTCGATCGTACATAGAAGGGTCGGCCCCCCTACCCGGGATTGGCCCTCGATCGTAAGGTCTCCTCGAATCCATGGCAGAATGTATAGGGACTGGAGGAGGAGGAGCGAAGTCCCTAGAATCGTATCCTCGACGGTAATCTTCATGATACCTTGCCGGAGCGTCTGGGGGATAGTCTCGTCGGCTGTCATATAAAGGAGGCGGGTAATTGCCTCTCGAATCATAATACGGATCATCTGCTGGATATGGAGGACCTCGAGGGTCTGCAGGATGTCCAGGCGGGGGACGATCATAGTCTCGACGATAAGGATAATCCCTCGATTCGTAATCTCGATAACGATGTCCTCTTCCTCGATAGGGAGCGCCTCCGCCTCGTCCTCTCCCTCGCATAGTGTACTCTTCCTCTCCTAAGGTGTCGTGGTCCCGTCTCCAACTAGTGCCTCTTCCTATTTTGCGTTCATAGCCAGAGCGGGCATCTTCTGTTCGAGGATCATTTCTCCGTGCCACGTCAGAAGTATCTTGAGAATGCGCAGCAGGTCGTGACGTTCCTGATGCGTTTACTGCATTGAAGGTACTTGACGTGGCCGATTCGCCGGCATCGGCGGCCATATTTCTTTCGGCATCAGAAATTGTATCTCCCGTAGGTGAGGCGAGCATGTTGATTCTAGCGGCTAAAGGCAAGGCGGTATTTAATTCTGAAGAAGTGTTTCCTTTCTGAGGATTACGAGGATGGCTTTTGTTTAGTTGCTGTGATTGTTTGTTTTGCTGAGACTCTAATTGTCCTTGGACAGATTCCTCTGCAGTATTGTCTGAGAAAGCTCTCATATGGGCAAACAAAGAGACCCTCTGCAATCGAGACAAGTCAATCAAAGCTGACCGGGTCCAATCCTGATCTGATCACGCCCACTTTCGAAGCTCCCTTTATTCAGAAAGCAGTGCTGAATGGCTTCACTAGATTGGCATAGCGCCCGACATCATTGTCCTTGAGCGAATGGGCCGTCGACGTGTGACTGTGCGAGCTCGGCTGGGAATAAAGAAATTATGATATGCACGTAGTATGAAATTTTATGGCACTCGACAGGGCCACTAATGTACGCTTACGTTGTCGTGTTCAGGCCAATCAGATTATCAGGGGGAACCGCGATGTTTGAATCTGGACCAAAGACTTGTAAATATACACAAGAAGCTTGTTGTGGTCAGCGGTTCACGAACGCCGTAGCAACGAACCGTCCATTTACACTCACCCGTCGTCTCCTGATCCACCACCACAGATAACAGCAAGCAAGAACCTCGGACTAAAGCGTCAATCCGGTTTCCTGCTATACCTCGAGAGACCGACTACACCCGCTTGAGAACGTCAAGATTTCCTGACTGAACGTACCTTTTACGCGACTCCCTGGCCTCCGAGTAAACACGTCTCGCTATAATGGCCGAAGAAGAAGACTACTCGTCCCTTCCCATCACCGAAAGAGCCACTCATAAGGTATCTTCGTCGCCTGTCAATCCTGACCTTCATAGATATGGAAAGTCCGAGTACAAGCATATGAGGACCTTGCAAAGGATTTTTCAACGTCCCCTGATGAAGGCGCACCTTGCTTTAGACCATGGCTCAACGACCCTTCTCTGTGGAAGAAGATCGTCACGGATTCAAACGCAGTTGCCCAAGAAGCTGGTCTTGGTGCGTTGTGCAAGTTTCTTGAGTTTGGAGGGACAAACGCGGGACAAAGGTGGTCCCGAATCTCTCGGTTTAGCTAACTCCTAGAACTCGAGCGATCACAATTCCTGGGATTGTCGAGAAGTGTTTGAGTTCCGCTCGAGCAGGGACAAAGGCGAAGGCAATAGAGGCATTGTTACTCTATGTTGAGGTTGACGTGCCTGACCCTGTTCTCGTATGGCCGAATATATGTCTGGTTTTGATTTCGTAGGAAGACTTGATCCCTGGACTATCCGCCAAACTCCCCAAACTAGTCGCTGCAACAACAACGGCCCTGAAAGAAATATATCGACTGTACGGTACAAGAACAGTCAATCCAAAAATCGCCCTCAAACAACTCCCTAAACTCTTTGCTCACAGTGACAAAACCGTCCGTGCCGAAGCCACTTCGTTTGCAGTCGTTCTATACAGCTGGCTAGGAGATGCTATCCGTCCTAGTCTCGCAGACCTAAAACCTCTTCAATTAAAGGAATTGGACGAAGCCTTTGCAACTGTGGAAGCAGGGAAAGCAACTCAGGAACGGTTCCTGAGAAGTCAAGCTGCTACCCAGGGAGGCGCCGCAGAAGTAGAAGGTATCCCTGAGTGAAATAGTCACGCTAATGAAAGATGAAGAACCTGTTGTAGTGGACGCCTTCGACCTTGCTGAGCCAGTGGATATTCGTAAAAACCTCCCTCCTGAGTTCCATGAGTGGGTTGGATCAACAAAATGGAAGGAACGAAAGGATGCACTGGACGCGTTACTCACCAACGCCAAAGTCCCGCGTATCAAAGAGGAGAATTATTCTGATATCATGGGAATCCTGGGAAAAGCCATGAAAGATTCCAATATCGTCGTTGTGACAGCCGCGGCACAATGTGTCGAAGCGATTTCCCGCGGTCTTAGGAAACCGTTCGGGCAATACAGACAAATCGTCATGATGCCCCTGGTAGAGAAATTGAAAGAGCGTAAGCCAGCGGTGGTCGAGGCGATAAGTAACGCTATGGATGGAGTCTTCTCAGCCGTACGCCTCTCCTCTTATTATTATTCTAATGGTAGGTTGGATTGACGGATGTACTTGATGAAATCCAAGAAGGTATGAAGAACAAGAACCCCCAAGTAAAAACGGAAAGTCTACGATTCCTAGTCCGATGTCTTCGCACAACACCCTTCACACCCACGAAAGGCGAAATACATGTCATTGGCGAATCATGCACAAAACTGCTAGCCGATACATATGAGCCCGTGCGAGCAGCAGCACAAGAAGCCTTGGGCACTCTAATGAAGATCGTGGGAGAAAGACAAATGGTTCAGTTCCTGGATGGCGTAGACGATATTCGGAAGGCGAAAATTAAGGAATTTTTCGAGAAGGCAGAGATCAAAGCTCGAGCGCGTCCTGAGCCCAAAGCTGCTGCTCCGAAAGGGAAACCTGCGGCTGGAGGCCCTGGGGGTACAAGACCGACTAGTATGCGTCCTGCGGGGAAATCTGCTCCTGCTCCGCTTAAGAGGCCTACGTCGACGATTTCAGTGGACAAGGAACCCGATTCACCAAAGAAGACTGGTATTGCACGACCAGGTGTGAAACCTCCTGGTGCGGCACCACCAGCAAGTCGACTGGCGGCTCGTCAAAGCCTGGCCCCAGCAAGAACGGGCAGTCCAACCCATGCACCAAAGAAACCCGTCGTGGAGGATGTCTCTGTTGCTGCACCGAAACTAGGACGAGGACTATTGGGAAGAGTACTCCCCTCTTAGCAGCTTGACTAACTCTAGACTGTGACCACCCCAACAGAGCCACCGATGACGAATCCCGAACGTGCGGAACTTGATATTCTCCGAGCTGAGAAATCGAGATGGGAAGCCCTACGCGAAGAAGATCGAGCTGAGCGAGCTCGAATAATGCAAGAAGTAAATGACTTGCGATCCCAGGTATAATAACCCCATCTAAACCACATCACTGACTATCTAGAACGCTGAAATGGTCGAGAACCATACTCGTGACTTGTTACAGATGAAAGCCAAAGAAACACAACTAGCTCGATCAAGAAATGATGCCGAATTGACGCAAGCAGCATTATCGAAAGCTCAGCGTGATTTAGAATCGTTGCGACAAGCGTCTCAAAGTGATTCCTCCAAGGAGCTTGAGCTTTGGAAATCACGAGCTGAGAAAGCGGAGCAACGGCTATTGGAGAGGGAAGAACTGGATCAGAGTGTTATGTCAAGGCTCAATGATCTGGAGGAGTTTCTACGAGGATTGGACGAAGAAAGGGAAGATAACGAAAGTGTTTCACGGATATCTTCTCGATGCAGAGATCTGGAGGATCAGAACCGTCGACTCCTCGCACAAATGGAAGAATACAGTTCTCGAATTAATATCCTCGAAGATGTAATGCCGCCTCAAGACAAGAACTAAGTAATAGGGCATGAAACGACGCACCACATCACCATTAAGAAACGGAAACACCTATTCCTCAAGATCATCTACCTCGTTTGGTTCCGAAGACGAAAAAGAGAATTCATTTGGCAAGGACAAGAAGTATGCTTCATTGTCGAGTTCAACGGGAAGAATGTCGTCTCTCGATCAGGCCACGAATGAAATCCACTCATGGAGAAGTGCTGCTGAAGTCACTGCTGCATTGAAGATGAAGATCGAACAGATGAGAAGGGCAGATTCAAAGAATCGACAGGGGTTTTAGGATATCTTGAGCGGATGTAATTGTATAGATATAGTATCTTGCTTTTTAATGGTGTAGCTCGAGCATTCAGCGTCTTAGTCTAATAATATCAAGTGTTGCAAAGTTCTTCTAAAGTCCACGAAGATCGAGAATAAGGAAAGAAGTCTGGTTAAATATATACGAAGTTCGCTAAATATGGAAACGCTATGGCACAATAATCAATGAATCCAAACATCCTATAATCCTTTCAAATCTTGCTTCCGTGATTTCGATTGTGGATCCAAATAGGGATGCTCTCCTAAACTAACGACACGATCTCCCGTTCTCTTCCCACCATAGTCATTCCTATTATCAGTGAATCCTCGTTGGAAGCATACGTAGCCGTATGAAAAGTGCTTCTGTTATCCCAGATGGCGATATCATTCTTATTCCATTTGAATCGGACTTGCAAATCGTGGTTCTGAGAAATATGTCTGAACAGATAATCCAAAATCGCATCTGATTCATCTCTCGTCACCTCCACAATGCGTTTCGTAAACCTCACTATTAGCCGGTTTGAGAGGAGTGGGGAAGTACTCTTTATTGACGTACAGCCCCTTCCAGCCTGTTACTGGGTTTGTACGGATAACGGGGTGAACGGCACGGAGTTCATCCCCGATATTATCTGGAGCACCTCGCTCGTCCGTCCGAACCGTACGGCCATGACGAGCTGCAATGGTCTTGAATCGTTGTGCAGAGTGTACAGCCGTCAATCCCTCCAGAAACTTTTGATACGCCGGGCTCAATCTGTCGTAGGCCTCATATGCCGATGCCCAGAGTGTATCGCCTCCGGTCTGTGGCAGAGTATGGATTTTCAGAATCGCGTAATCGGAGGGAGTTTTCTCAAACGTGATACTACTATTAGAACTCTTCGCACGTGAAGAGAGATACTCAGTGTGCCATCCGCTACTTGCTAAAAGGGATCTATCGTCCAAGTCAACGTCATGTGAGATCCTGTTGAATTCCGATGAAATAACACTGATATAATCTCCATTTTCACTGAATTCGGAGGTCAACGGGTGGATATGGAGTTTTGAAGTCGCTGGTTTTCCAGAAAGTTCGCCCAACTTGGTTCCGACTTGTTCTTGTTGTTTGGTCGTGATCTCCTGAGATCTGAAGAATACAACTCCCCGTTGAGATACTATTATTAGACAAATGCGTTTTAAGGAGGTGAGATACCGAGGATAGCCAGATCACGAAGCAATTCGTCCGAATTCGGAGCCTCAAGAAAACTTGCAAGCTGTACTCCCTCCTTAAATTCCGTCCCAATGACAACCGTCGAGTCGGTTTTCACAAACTCATTCAAGCTCCCTGAACTCCTCAAAGGCTCCCTAATTGCAGCCTTCTTCAAAGTCGGACTCTCCGTCGAAACAGCAGCAGTCTGCACAATCCCTGGAGCCATACGTCGAAATACAAATCCGATAATCTAAACCTTTCTGGATGGTGAAAGTAGAGCAGGCGGACAAGGAATATTTATAGACTTGCACACGGGTGGAGCGGGTGTTCTAAAAAAATTATATTTCAGAGCTTGGGCATTCGATAAGGCGCGGATTGGTCCGCAGAATTAAACAAAGTCACGGGCCGAGTCGCTGATTGCGCCATTTTGTCAAAAACACCCCGTAAGCCACATACTTTTTGTTGGCACAGAGATGGAGTTAACGCGTTTGCTAAGGGTGCCGATAGCCAATGGAAGGAAGCGGCTTTGTAATGGCACGTTAGATGGCTGCGAGATTGCGACATTCAGGGCGAGAGGTGTGTTTAGGTTCTGCTTGATAGGATGGATTAAGAAGCGGGACTAAACAATCATATGACGTTCCTCCGTGAGATCCGGGGTCGTTATCGCATAGATTGCTATCATTCGATAGTAGAATGACGAAAGGTGGAGTTGAGATTGCGACGTGATCTTCGGGACGGATGCCAGAGGAAAGAGATGAACTGTGCAAGGTGGAATTGCACCATCCTTGAAACGAACGTTTGCTTTCACCTCGACCTTTCCGACCTATTTCATCTTAAAGTATGGAATTCCGACGACGGAAGCTTCCGTCAGATGTTAGATCTCAATCTCATTCCTACGTGGGCTCTAAATCATACAAAGGTGGTATTTCTGTCTGGAGCGATTTATCTCTTAGCCATATCTACCAATCTCGGTAAAGGACCTTCCCATCTTGAAACCTTAGCCCAGATCTTGGTTTTGGTTCTTGTGCAAGGGACGAGCTAGGATGAGAGATTCCGAATTTGGGGAATTCCGGGTTTCAGGCTTGCAGATCGTTGATTGGCCAAGTCTTCTTGAGCCCTTTGTCTCTCCTCAACCGACGACGACTGCCATCGACCACAATGCAAAGAAAGCTCGTCTGTCCGATCAACTTCGGGATGGTCGAAGAGAACCTCTACCGCTCGGGCCAGCCCTCAGAAATCAACTTCCCCTTCCTCTCAACACTCGGTCTGTCCGCGGTAATCTGGCTTGCCGTCGAAGAACCTCAAGAAAACTTTCTAGCCTGGGCCGACGAGAACGAGATCACGATCCATCATATGGGCATCCAAGAGGGACGGGATATCTGGGATCCGATGTTGACGGAGGACTGTGTTGTTGATGCGCTGAATGTTATTGTCAAGATCAATGAGATTGGGCCGATGGCGATTATGTGTAATCTTGGACGGCATCGGACGGGGACGGTGGTAGGGTGTTTGAGACGGCTTCAGGGATGGAATTTGGCGAGGTGGGTGCTGGCTTGAGAGAGGTATTGACTTTGTAGTGTTACAGAAGAGTATCGTCGATATGCGGGACACAGATGGAGAGGTTCGTCATTACATGTGATTTTGCTAATTTTAGTGATCAACGAACTACATATAGAAGTATTCGTGGATCGCAAGGCCAATGCTAACGGGTAGTCATTTGATACGTCTCTCGTGACAATACCGAAAAATCCACCCGCTTGGCTTGAATAGTCTAGCCTTCGCTCTCGCCCACTTCACCAAGGAGTCACACGCCGATCGACAGCCGGAATCCGGATCAGTATGACTATCTGCATCTGTATGTATGCTATACCAACACAATGTACAAAGGTCTATCTAAACGAGAAAGACACAGGAATCATATGTTTTGTCGGAGTTTGGAGCCGATAGCTGGTTTTCAGGAGTTGATACCCCGTACTATATGAACTAGAATTTATCCGTATTCATGTCGACTACGTAAGCTGTTCGCAGCATATTTATTAGCGTATCACCGGTCCGCCACACATGCCACCCAGCGTCTGACCATCACCTCCTGCCTTATCCCTCCGTGCTATCTTTTATTGTCGGTGCTCGTGTCAGTATTCGTAAACAATGTCGCGCAGCCCATCTCTTCCCTCTCAACTCCCTATTCTGCCTCTCTACGAGCAAGCGGTGCTGTTCCCCGGCCTGCTCCTTCGCCTCCGAATCACAGGCCAAACATCCTCCGCGCTCTTGTCGCATATTCTACGCTCGGACCAGGCTACCCTCCTTAACCTTGTCCTGGGCTGTGTTCCGATACGTCCCGGGAGTGCTCTTGCGGGGCTTACTGGCGATGGCGGAAAGGAGAGACCTGCGCTTCCTGCTCCGGAATCGATTCCGTCAACCGGCAAGGAGTTAGAACCGAAACCTCCGGTGCCTGAAACGGAGTATGGATGTAGTGCGCGGATCAAGAGTCTAAGCAGAATTGATCGCTCTTATGGAGTCTCTGGATATGTCCTGGTCGTTGAAGGTATTGGATTTTTCCGTGAAGGTCCCAACCTGACTGTAGGCATTTCGCGATTCAGGATCGATAGAATCAGTCAACGATATCCGTATGTGGAAGCAAGTGTCACTCATTTCCCAGACGAGACACTTCCTATGGCCGCTACTCCCCTCCTTACACAACTCAAGAATACCGCCACAGACCTCATCAAGCAGCTCGGTCCCGTTGCCGCGACCGTGCAGCGAACGTCCCCGATCATGAGACTGGAGGGCTATGTATCCCGTGCAGACAGAGGTGATGCAGGTCAACTTGCTGATCTTTGTGTCATTGCTTTTGAAGCGCGATGGGAGGAGAAACTTGCGATTCTCGCTCTTACAGATGTCAGACTTCGTGTGGAGAAAGTCCTCGAAATTTTGACCCGTCAGTTGGGAATACTGCAAGTCAGTAAGAAAGTCAACCAGAATATCAACAATAAACTCACCAAGCAACAGCGAGAGTACGTTCCCTGTCCCATGGCTTGTGTTAACCGCAGATTTTATTTAAGACAGCAGCTGAATGCGATTAAAGAAGAACTTGGAGCCAAGGACGGGGATGGCGGAGGCGAAGAAGACGACGTAGCGGAACTCCAAAAACGTATCGAAAACGCCAAACCACCTCCAGATATCATGAACATCGCGAAACGGGAGTTGCAGAGACTAAGGCGGGTGCCCCAGGCCTCTGCTGAACATAATGTGATTCGCACGTATATTGAGGTGTTGGCGGATATTCCTTGGTCTAGAAGTACGACCGATGACTTGGATATTGGACGAGCAAGGAAACAATTCGACAGTGATCATTACGGTCTGGAACCTGTCAAGAAACGATTACTGGAATATCTCGCTATTCTGAAACTAAAACGCTCGCTCACTGAGAAACGTATGTTGGCTGCGTCGACTGAACAACCTCTGACAAACGCACTCGAAAAAGCTGACAAGAAGTCTGAAACTGAGGCTCCGACGGACTCACCGTCGAAACCTTCCGAGGAAGTAATGCTCGAGGAAAGACGACGTGACCGCGCACCAATATTACTCCTTGTCGGCCCCCCAGGGACTGGAAAAACAAGTCTCGCCAAATCCGTCGCCACCGCCCTGGGTCGCAAATTCCACCGCATCTCCCTCGGTGGAGTCCGCGACGAAGCAGAAATCCGTGGCCACCGACGAACCTACGTCGCCTCTCTTCCCGGCCTCATCGTCCAGGGCCTTCGTAAAGTCGGGGTCAACAATCCTGTCTTCCTGCTCGATGAGATCGACAAGATTGGCATGAACAATTATCATGGAGATCCCGCTGCGGCAATGCTCGAGGTCCTTGACCCGGAACAGAATCATACTTTCAATGATCATTATGTTGGCTCGCCGGTGGACTTGAGTAAGATTTTGTTTATTGCTACGGCGAATTCTCAGTATACTATTCATGAGGCGCTATTGGATCGGATGGAAGTGATTGAGCTCCCGGGGTATACGTTCGATGAGAAACTTCATATCGCGAGGGAACATCTTATCCCGAAACAATTGGATACAAACGCACTGGAGGCGGACCAGATACAAATGGACGACAAGACGATATTGAAGATTATTACGGGGTATACCAGGGAAGCCGGCGTTCGTGGTCTAGAGAGATGGTTGGGAGCTGTCTGTCGGTCAAAAGCAGTACAATACGCAGAGAAGAAAGAACAAAACAAGACCTCCGAGTATGATCCACGTGTTACTACCGAGGACTTGGAAACTATTCTGGGGGTATCTACTTCTCTTGATTCTAGCTAATGATAGGCGGAGCGATTTACCAATGAAGTCGCCGAGGCGACGTCCAACCCTGGGATTGTGACCGGTTTGGTCGTCGCGGGAGGTTCGACTGGAGAAATCATGTTTATTGAATGTACCGAGATGCCTGGATCTGGAGAACTGCGATTGACAGGTCAACTTGGCGAGATTATGAAAGAATCAGCGTCAATAGCCATGTCGTGGGTTAAGAGCAATGCTTTCGTCCTCGCTCTCACGGATTCAGCAACGGCAACGCTAGTCAAAGACCGAGACATTCATATCCATTTCCCTGTTGGCGCGATTCCCAAGGATGGGCCGTCTGCTGGGATTGGTCTTGCAGTGGGCCTAGTTTCGCTTTTGTCCCACCGCGCTGTGGATCCGAAAATCGCTATGACGGGAGAGCTTTCTCTGAGAGGGCATGTACTCCCGATTGGAGGGTTGAAGTATAAAATCCTGGCTGCACATCGTGCAGGAATCGAGACGGTGCTCTTGCCGAAACGGAATGAGAAGGATTTGAAGGAGATTCCAGCGGATGTCAAAGAGGGATTAAGGTTCGTGTTGGTTTCGACCATGTGGGATGTTTTGCGGGAGATTTGGCCAGACTACCTCAAAGAACATATCGGAGTGGAGTCTCGGCTGTAATTTCTAGCATAGGAATCGAATTATGGGTTTGAAATAAATATGTATAGCGGGATTTCAAATGACCCATATTGATTAATTATCTGGTTACTGGATTTTGCGACCCATACGCTTTGACCTGCTATATATAATCCGCCACATGAGATCCCGATTAATGTACAATACCAATGATAGCCCCCAATAAAACCTTAATAATTTTACGAAATTAACGCAAAGGTACTCCTAAATCTTTAAGAGAAGGAAGCGTGACGGAGTCGTTTGTATCGGCTTCTGTCGCGCGTTCTAGACCGCGCTCGGTCGACGGGGCCGACTCTGCTCTGTGCAGGGTTGGGCGGTGGGAGTAGTGGGATGATTCCGAAGGCAGCGCCTGTGCGTGGAACGAGTCTCTACCGGATAAAGGTTGATGCGATGGATCCGGTAAAGGCAATAGCGGTTGAGAACGCGGCGGCCCACCGGACGATTGTTGGTCTGCCCGGGGTGTGGAAATAGTTTGATAGGGCGAACGTGGCGACAGAACAGGGTCTCTTGATTGGCGGCCGGCGGTGTGGGGATTGGGATACGGGTAATAATTCGGAGAATTTGGGGCCGGGAAGGACGTGTATGCAGGTGCGTGGGTCGCGGAAGAAGGCGAATGCAGGTCGAAATAGCCCGCCGGATTGCGGGAGCTGGCTAGAGCTGCATAGCCGGACGTGGGGGCAGTGGGATTGGCATACGGATGATGTCGGGGGACAGCCGACTGGGAGCCCTGGCTGAAGCGTCGGCTTTGGTGATAGTACGGGTCCCGACTGGAGAAGGGAGACACTGGCTGTTGCACTTTCCAGGCAACCTCGTCGGAGGCCGGTCGGTGAAGATAAGAAGGGCGAGACTGCTCGCTCTGCTGCGGCGAGGTCGCGCCAGGGGCGGCGTCTTTGAGCCGGGGCCGTCCCCTGCGCTTGTGCTGGACATCGACGCACGAGTCCTGCTTGTCGATGGACACACAACGCCGACACGGACGGTTCGCTACACGAGGTCAGCGCACAGGCCTGCGGAGAATAATAACGCCGCAGATGAAATTTGGCGGGAACAGGGAGCGCGCAGTGATTGGTCGGGGATAAGCGACAGTCTTGACAAATCAAGCACGATCGTCGTCTTAATTGGAGGGATCGGCGCGGGAATAGGAACATTCTTCTGAAAGCATGACCTGGCCCACACTTTAAACCTTGGCCAACCAGATCAGCGGCTGCAGCAATCTCCCATCCCGTTCCCCGACACCGGAGCCCTCCCCCGACCGACACACACACAGCACGCACGCACACACAGATTCCCAAGCCACACAAACACAAAATAAAATCCCGAACTGTGGGCGGTGCGCAGCTGTCCGCTTGACATGCATCCACATTCCGCCGCAGCGGCGCGAATCACGCCCAGCCAGCCATGATAGGGGCCGGCCGACCGCACTGCACAGAAAATGCGACCATCGTAGATAGTCAAGGGGGGCAGAGCAGGGAGGGGGGGCAAGGGAGGCATACCGTCACATGCAAGGTGCGCCTTCTTGCAGTTGACACACGCACTGGCCACATGTGCCTTGTTTCTGCGCAGAAGAGGCGATAGCATAGCGCTAGACGAGGAGAGACCATTGAGAGATTGCGAGGGATATGCTGGTAGTAATCGATTCGGATCTGAACCCGTTGCAGCGCCCTGAGGTGACGTCGATGTTGTTGCTGCCAGTGTCTCCGAGAACGGCGCCTGCGAACGCTGCTCTGGCGCCGAGTCTGAAAAGACATGGGTTTCTAATTCCGTTGGGACCGTGTCGGGCCGTCTTTCACGAGGCAGCATCTCTCGAAGAGAAGGAAGCGAGTGGGGAAAGTAGGAGTGTGACTTGCTGGGTTGAGAAGGGTCTTCGGCGGAGAGATGGTGGAGAAACGGGGTCAACGGAGGACTGAGATAGTGCTGCTGATGGGATTTCGTCGAACGATCAGCGGCAGCAGGGAAGAATGCGATGGAGGTAGGCTTGAGTGCCGATGAAGGCATGGATGATGCTGGCGAAACAGAGACGGTTGTGGGACGAGGGATGGAGCGCAATTCTGCGCTCTGCGTGAGGACGGAGGAACAGGCCCCTCACCTGAAGATGGTCATCGCGGCGGCGATGTGGGTCCTGGCGCACCGGCGCATTTTAAATAGTAAATGATGAGCAAATGTGCTGTCGAGTCTATTTATTCTCCGTGCTAGTTTAAACTCTCGGAGCGTGGGGAGCGTGCGTATGATATGGTAAGAACGACATCATTTCCGCTACGCCTCTTGTGCGCCCACGTCCTCGGGTCGGACGATTAAAAGCTGCTGGTGCGGATAATTATTTACAAACAGGGTGAGCTATAATTGGGCCACTCGGCGATACCATTCCTCCAAAGCCAGGCTGCCAGGCTGCCAGCCGCCCCAGCGATGGGATGGCGGCGGGCCTTTGCTCCCCGAACACGGCCATCGTGCCGCGGACGGGCGCACCTGCTCAAACAGCGAGCACCGGCACGACCAGTCGTCTGTCCTGCGTGCTGACCGCTGCATGCTCGCCTCGCTTAGACGGCTCCACTCAGGGTGCGCTGCCAGTGGGCCACGTGTCGGGTGCTTAAATGTATTGGACGAGTGTGGTGCGGGGAGAAATAATATCGACTTTGACAGTAATTTTCGGCGACGAGGCGTGTGCGCCGGATTTCATAGAATGAAAATGTCTGCTGCACAGGCAATGACGGAATGCGTCGCTGCGCGCCACGCGATCGCCGATTTCGGAGGCACACGACGCACCTTTGTCCTGCCCAGCGCACAACAACCGCTCCCTCCAATCCAATCACCCGCACGCTCACAGAGGCAGGATCGTCGTCCAAGTGACTGACCTGTAAATAAGGATTGAGCAAGCCAGCAGTGCCGGCGCACTCGGACGCCGAACCGCCCGCTCAACATTCAGCCATTGCGGGACATAAACAAATGTACATAAATACATATATTTACACACACACACTTGTGTTACAGATGACGCACCCCCGACGCTCGGAGAACACCGAATCTCCCCTTCAGGTTTAATATAGCGTTCCCCAAATTAACGGGTATCCTGGCCCGGACAGACAACTCGTCGTCTTCATTCGCAGAGCCATGCATTTCCCGGCCACGAGGGAGCCACGAGGTTTTCATGTCACATATCTCGCCCTGCATCCGTCGTCAAGGAATGTACTTCATTAAACGCTCACAGCAACAACTCAAGCCTCAGAGACATCATGCAGCGGGTATATGAAAGAAACGTGCACGATTGCGGAGAAGCCGCCCCAAGAGCTAAATATATTGAGCGAATCCCTATTTTTGCCGACGAGGAATGCCGGGAGACCAATTTATGGCTAAAACCACGAGGCAAGTATTAAACGATGACAGCTAACGTTGCGGGAATCCTGTCCAGGGATGTATGTATGTCTGCCAGTTAATTTCAATCCAAATTCAATAATGGACTCAGAATTAGACGAAAGGGGAATTTGCATTCAATCAGAATAATTACAAGCTTTGGTTCAGAATCACACCACCGCAAAACGGGTGGTCATATAGTGAATGGACAATGCTTTTTCATCAAGAAAGGAATAGGAACCAGGCCGCTGGGGAGAGATCATACCTTGAACGCTGTCAACCATTGGGTGTGGAAAGGTTACCCCTTCGCGGTCGCGCGTGTCGTCCGTCACCGCCGCGGCAGGTGAAAATTTTGGTGGGAGACTTTGTGTGTGTGTGTGTTGTGTGACTTGGCACGTTTTGACGCCATCGACACCTAACCCTCGAGAACTACATATTAAATACCACGGAACGGAAGCGATAGCCAGAAATCAAATCTCCTTTGCATAATTGATTGAACCAACAGGATCGCTCACATCAATCTGACGCCGCCCAAACGACTTTCATAAAAACAGCCTCGGGATTTTTAAGACCTCGGGTATTCCCAGGGTCCGTACACCCCGAGGAAATCCCGAAATCCCCCCCCCTGCTCTATGAGATGAGATCATTCATATACTGTTTAAATTTGCCTAGAAAGCAAAGGATGTAATATATATATATACGTATATCATGAAATCGTTCGTCCGAATATGTCCATTATATCCATACCTTTTTCATACTTCTGTTAAAATACCCTATTACGGCAAGAGTACCGATATCCCCTATACGTATGTCTGTATGTATGTATGTATTCGCAATTGCAACCAACATTCCTCATACATACGTCCCATGCATATGCATCTACATGTCCCTCCCGCGCGCCCCGAAATCACGCAAAGATAGCAACACAAAGCAACGCAATAGGCGGCGCCCCACAAACCACCAATCCCCCCAACCACACCACAACCACAAACGGCGCGAGAACCTTCCATCCAAATCCATCGCTGTCCCACAACGAATGCGTCAAGTTCCATGCCCAGCCATAGGACGGCCAGTACACTGCAACGAGGGCCGCGGTCGCGATTAATCCCTCGATAAGTAATATGAGGATGAGGAGGGGTAGTTGGAAGTCGGTGTTTGTGTCGCTCCAGTTGGAGGGTCTTTGATGTCTTTCGTGGATGTAGATCCCTAGCCTGTTGGTTAATGGGGTTCGGTTGGAGATGTGGGGTGGTGGTAGAGGGCGGCGGGGGGGTACCAGACTATTGAGAGACAGGCGATGAGCGTGCCGAGAAGGGATAGTAGGATGGATTTCCGAGACCAATTACACCCATGCCATGGCCATGCATACCATCGTCGTCGACCCTCTCGGACTAGACGACCACTTTCGTGGCCCCGATGAATAGGCTGTGCCTCCGAATCGACCTGGTACGTCGGCGAACGGGGTATATCTTTCCATCAGCATCATCTCACATGTGCACTATATGTACCGGCAGAAAAACTCGACCTATGCGACATGCTCAAGGAGCGCCGCATCGCCACCGGCGGTGTCGTCACTGTAATGTAGTCTACAATCAGATGTCTCCCGCGTTAGGGGGACGGACCTGGGGGAACGGCATTGGGATCAAGGATCTGGTCTTGGTGGGTTTGGTTGTAGTTTGGAGTCCCGGGTCTTAGTCGAGATACATCCTCGAGGGAAGGTGAATGCAGGGAAATCCTCGGAAGTTCTCTCATTGGAAGGTGGGCCATTGCGTATTGCTTGGGGAGGGAATTAGTTGTGCGCGGGCGTCGCTATGGGATTCGAATGGAAATGGTGACACCGTTTGCAAGCTGTTGTTTTCTACGCTAGCGCGAGGATCGTGGCGAGGCGAGCGCGGGAGGAGCTGATGGATGATATACTACCTACCGGTAGAGGGTATTCTTGCACAGCCTCTACTGAGACGGGATGTTCGCACGACGGAAAGGCTTAGCACAGCCCCTTTGCGAAGGTTGAACTACTTAATGCGACCTGATGCGCTAAACCTTATATATTGCATCGAAAAAAAGTATCCGGTCTTTATACCTCCAGTTGGAGAGATGTATCCCAAAGCAGAACATGAAAAAGGATCCCAGTGGAAATAGTAAAATAGATACGATCGCGAATGAACCTCCTAGATTCGATGGCGGTAAAAAAGAGATTTGTCTGATCGAGTTTGAAAAGATAATTTAAAGTTGCGGAACAGCGCGCGCAACTAGCCTTATTTCCAGAAAGCATACCATGCCGCTCCCCTGCAATTATGTCACTGCCACCATGCAAAGTCATACCGCATGTACTAGTAGCGCCAGGCGCAAAGTCTCAGCGTGATTTAACATCTCGACGGGACAAATTAGCCGGCCCTGACATGGGCTGCCAAACAGTCGCAACGCACTAGCGTGCACCGAATTCGAATAACTGCGTCGGCAATAACCGATGCTGGAAACAAGACAATGACATTCCACAATACTCATGTGACAAGCCGTATCTTGATTTGGGATTCAGCGTCTTCTTGGTGCGCAAGTATTTCGGTGGTGCGAGTGGTTGGGGGGCACGGCAGGGTGCGTCAGGGGTCATCGGCAAGTTCCGCGATCTGCCGGGCCACGGGCAACTCGTGATTTGTGGGGCAGTAAAGTCTGTGGGGTATATAACAACAATATATGTATGATACCTAGAAAGCACTCGTTCACTAGAGTACACTATCAACACGAAACTAGCTACAGACATGACAGTTGATACGACTCCGCGGGTCATTATTTGTGGTGCCGGCCCTGTAGGGCTATTTGTTGCGCTCAAGCTGTCCAGGGCAAATGTACCGTGTCTCGTTCTCGAGAAGGTACGATCCCTAGCTTGTCATATAGAGATGGTTGTTAATCTGCGATTAGGCGCCGGGTATTTTGAAGACTCCGAGGGCGTGTGGGTATAGTCCGCCTTGTATTGCCGAGTTGGATCGTGCGGGGATTTTGGACGAAGCGATTGCTCAGGGAACACTTGTGCAACTGATGCAAATGCAGAAAATCGATGGCACCGTTCTTGCGGACAATGATTGGAGTTTAACCAAGGATGATATCCCGTATCCATATACTTTGATGTATACCCCTTTCCCGTGACTGGCTAAGCGAAGGGTCGGACAACATACTCTTGCAGATATCATGTTGACTCACTGTAATCGTTATCCCGGTACAAAAGTCCTCTTCGATCACGATGTTCAGTCTGTCACTCAAGATTCCGACACTGCTACTGTATCAGGGAAGACCGCGTCAGGGGAGAGCTTTAGTTATTCCGCATCCTATGCCGTCGGCGCGGATGGTGGAAAGTCGACCGTGCGGAAACAATTGGGAGTCACGCTCGACGGATTCACCTGGGACGAAACATATCTAGCCACAAATGTCTTCTACCCCTTCGAAAAACTGGGCTACGCAGAAGCCAATTTCGTTGTGGGCGGTGGAATGAATTGGGCTATTGTTTGTCGTACGGGGGACAAGAATGCTCCTTGGAGATGTACTTACGGCGAAGTCTCTCCATCTGAAGGATCCGATGAGGAAGTTTACAAGCGCGTTCCCGAGAGATTAGTGACGTTTTTGAGAGGGGCCAAGTTGGAAGAGGCAAAGGTGGATCAGATTGCTCGGTACAATGTTCACCAACGATGTGCCAAAAGTTTCAAGATCGGGAGAGTTTTTCTCGCGGGAGATGCCGCCCATCTCACCCAGCCAATGTACCCCCCTTCCAGCACGGCCCGTTAATTCCTAGTGGAGGGTATGGTTTGACAACAGGTATAACCGACGCAGCTTGCCTGGGAGACGCCCTGGCCGCCACGATCATCGACGAAAAACTACATCTCCTCGGCGATCGAGACGTTCTGGAAGAATACAATACCCTGCGACGAAACGTATTCCTCAATGTCTCCAACGAACGATCTATTGCAGCAAAGAAGACATGCCAGAT
>Ga0302325_10012753_pt1 | contig 18000 bp, 17 predicted proteins | sample Palsa_T0_2_FD_201948 | JGI IMG/M metagenome (GOLD analysis project Ga0302325, IMG submission 201948) | Peat permafrost microbial communities from Stordalen Mire near Abisko, Sweden - Palsa_T0_2 | ecosystem: Environmental > Terrestrial > Soil > Palsa > Peat permafrost | place: Sweden: Abisko...
GACCAAGGCCGAGACGGACTTCGCGAACATGCCGCTGGCCTCGCAGTCCACGCTGCACGAGTACAACTGGACGGTCAACTGGGACGACGACAGCTTCGCCGACTACATCTGGATGGCCGAGCTCACCGGCCAGCAGCAGTACATCACCGACGCGGAGGACAACCTCGACTGGTGGACTAACGGCTTTGACGGAACGGAAGTCAGCTATTCTCCCGGCGGTGAGGCATTCCTCAACACCTGGGGCTCGCTGAGGTACTCCTCGAACGCGGCCTACCTCGCGCTGGAGTTCAGCAATTACCTGACGGCCAACGGCCTCGACCCGACCCGGGCGACGACCTACCACAACTTCGCCGTCCAGCAGATCAACTACATCCTGGGCGACAACCCGAACGACGAGAGTTACGAGGTCGGTTTCACCAACGGCGGCAAGAACACGGCCAACCCGCCGTGGCCGCAGTACCCGCACAACGCCCCGGCCCACGACTCGTGGGCCGACAACCTGACCACGCCGGCGCAGACTCGTCATCTTGACTACGGCCTGCTCGTCGGGGGCCCCGACGCCGCCAACGACCAGTTCACCGACCAGCGGGCCAACTATCAGGAGACCGAGGGCGCGCTCGACTACAACGCCCTGTTCTCCGGTGACCTGGCCGCGCTGACTGAGCAGTACGGCGGGAGCCCGGTAGCGGACTTCCCGGCGCCGGAGACCCCGGACGGGCCGCAGATCTACGTGCAGGCCGCGATCAACAACGAGGGCAGCAACTTCATCGAGATCAAGGCGCTGATCAACAACCAGTCGGCGTGGCCGGCCCGGCAGATGCCGGATGCCAGCTTCCGCTACTACTTCACACTGGACCCGGGCGAGGCGGCCAGCCAGATCACGCTGAGCTCGTCCTACAACCAGTGCCAGGCCCCGTCCGCCCCAGTGCAGTACTCCGGCAGCACCTATTACATCCAGGTGTCCTGCGCCAACCAGGACATCGAGCCGGACGGCGAGGCCGACTACACCAACATCAACTGGCAGGCGCAGGTCCAGTTCCGGATCACCTTCCCCGCCGCGCACAACCCGGCGGAGGACTGGTCGTTCCAGGGCATTCCGGCCACGGTCGGGGCCACCCCGGTGACGGTCAGCGACATCACGCTGTACTCGGGCAACACGCTGGTCTGGGGCACTCCGCCGGGCAGTGGCACCGCGCCGTCCGCGCCGTCCGGGCTGAAGGCCAGCGCGGTGACGCCCGCCGGCGCCACGCTGTCCTGGACCGCGTCCAGCGCGGGCAGCAACCCGGTGGCCGGCTATGACGTGTTCACCTCGGCCGGCACCCTCGCCGGCACGACCGCCTCCACCTCGTTCCAGCTCACCGGCCTGAACGCGCAGCGCACCTCGCCGTACGGCTATTACGTGCAGGCGGTGGACAGCCAGGGCGTCACGTCGTCCGCGTCGAACATCGCGCAGTTCATCACGTCGCCGAACACGTCGGTGGCCGCCGCAGACGCCGTGCCGCCTTCGGCGCCAAGCACCCCGGCGGTGACCGGCGTCAGCAGCACTGGCGCGAAGCTCACCTGGAACGCCTCGGCGGCGGGGACGAACGCGCTCGCGGGTTACAACGTCTACGAACTGGCCCCGGCGGCGGGCCTCGTGGCCAAGACCACGGCCGCCTCGTACACGCTGACCGGGCTCACGCCGGGCACGTCCTATGCCTACGTGGTCGAGGCCGTGGACAGCCAGAGCAGGACATCCCAGTTCGCCCCGCCCGCCACGTTCTACACCGGCACGCCCGGTGGCAGCGGCAGCCCCACGCCGACGCCGACCCCGACTGCGAGCGGGTCCCCGTCACCCACCGCGTCTCCGTCCCCCACGCCGACTACGTCCCCCACGCCGACTACGTCCCCCACGCCGACTACGTCGCCGACCCCGACGCCGTCGCCGACCCCATCCCCATCGGCGACGGGTTCAGCACCGGCAGCACTGTCCTGCTCGGCCGCTTATTCACTGGTCAGCTCCTGGCCCGGCGGGTTCCAGGGCCAGGTCACGCTGACCAACACGGGCACGAGTCCGATCAGCCCATGGACGCTGACCTGGACCTTCCCCGGCGATCAGGAGATCGCCACCATCTGGAACGCCACCGCCACCCAGTCCGGGGAGAAGGTCACGGCGAACGGTGAGTCCTACGACGCCATGCTGGCCGCGGCGGCCTCGGTCACCATCGGCTTCACCGGGACGTATACGAACAGCGACGCTTCCCCGGCCAGCTTCTCCGTCAACGGGACGGCCTGCTCATGAGGATCACCGGCCGCGTGGCGGCCGGCCTTGTGGTCCTCGCGGCGTGCGCGTCCGTGGCGGCGTGTGGTTCCGGTGCCGCCACACCGGTGGCCGCGGAGCACGCCGCGACCTCGGCCAGCGCTTCCCCGACGGCGAAGCGACCCGTCGATGGCCCGTCTGTTCCCGCCCCGGCTGCGCCGAGCGCGACTGCGACCGGGACTGGAGCCGCCGCAGCGGGCGCCGCGGCCAGCGCGCCATGCCGGGACGCGGTCCAGGCCGAGCAGTCCCTGCAGGTCAGCCAAGCCAAGGACCAGAGCAATCGCAGCGCGCTGGACCAGGACTTCACCGCCTTCGCGAACCGGCTCGCAGCCGACGCGCAGAAAGAGACCGATCCAGCCGCGGCGCAGGCCATGACCAACCTGTCGAATGACTACACCGACCTGGTCGAGTCGCAGACCGGCGGTGCGGAACTGCCCGCCATGACCACGGTGCAAGCCGACGGCACGGCCTTCGAGCGGGACTGCGCCAGCTAGCACTACAGCTAGCCGGCCCTCGGTTAGCCGGTAGCGGCAGCCGGGCGGCGGTTAGCCGGGCAGCAGCAGCCAGGTGCTACCAGCGCGCGTCCCGGATGTCGGCGTCCCGCCGGGCGCGCTGGGCGGAGCCGTCCAGGTGGGCGCGTTCGCTGGCCAGCACGGCCAGCTCAGCCCGCAGGGCCTGGTCGGCCGTGGTGACCGGCGGTACCTGGCCCTTCTTGGCGGCGGTCGCGTTCGCGCGGTCGCGGTCGCTCTGCCGCTGCCTGAGTTCGGCCTCACGCCGGTTGACCTGTTCGAGCAGGATCTTGCGCTCCCGGGCCAGAGAACGCATCTCGGCCCGCATCTGCCGTTCGGCGTCGCTCAAACGACTGCGGCCGCGCTCCCCGGCGGCGCGAGCACGCTTCCGGTCAAACTCGCTCTGCCGGTCGCGCAGCTCGGCCTCGCGGAGGGCGATCTCAATGGCCCGCTGTTTCCGTTGGGTCATAGCGGGTTTGATCTGGTGCTCATACCCGCATGGTGACATACAGTCAGCCGCGGACCAGCCCGCCCACGGGGTTTCCCAGGCTGACGCTCAGCGGCCATCATCACGCCGGCCGGCCGGCGTACGATCTAAGCGGTGAGGGGGTGATCTCCGTTACTGATGCGAAGTCGCCCCACGGCGGCCCGGTGCTGCCCGGCCTGAGGCTCGATGAGCTGCTGGGCGAGCTGCAGGCCCGGCTGGCTGATGTGGTCCACACCCGGGACCGGGTGCGGGCGCTCCTTGAAGCGGTCGTAGCCGTCGGCACCAACCTGGAGCTGGAAGTCGTACTCCGGCAGATCGTGCAGGCGGCCGTCACCCTGGTCGACGCCCAGTACGGTGCGCTCGGGGTCATCGGGGAAGGCGACCGCCTGTCCGAGTTCATCCCGGTTGGTCTCGACGAGGCCGCCATCGCGAATATCCACCACTGGCCTGAAGGCCGCGGCCTGCTCGGCGAGCTGATCACCTCGCCCCGGCCGCTGCGCCTCCCGGACATCTCCCGCAATCCACGCTCGCCCGGATTCCCCGCCGGCCACCCGCCGATGAAAACGTTCCTCGGGGTACCGGTGCGCATCCGCGACGAGGTCTTCGGCAATCTGTACCTCACCGAGAAGAAGAACGGCGCGGAGTTCGACGACGAGGACGAGGCCGTCCTGATCGCGCTGGCCGCCGCCGCCGGTGTCGCCATCGAAAACGCCCGGCTCTACGACGAGGCGCGCAGGCAGCAGCGGTGGCTACGGGCCAGCGCGGACGTCACCCAGCGGCTGCTCTCCGGGACCGAGCCCCGGGAGATCCTGGCGCTGGTCACGGAGCAAGCTCTGCAGATATCGGGCGCTGACCTGGTAGTCCTGGCCCTGCCGACCGGGAACGGCCGGCATCTGGTCATCGAGCATGCCGCGGGAGCAGGCGCCCAGGAGGCGCTCAGCCTGGTGCTCCCGGTGGACGGCTCGGTGTCCGGGATGGTGCTGGACAGCGGCCAGTCGCTCATCCTGGACGACTTCAGCAGCGACGAGCGGGCGGCCACGGTGGCCCGGGAGCACCTGCACCTGGGACCAGCGGTCGTGGTCCCGCTGGGCAGTCCGGCCAAGGTCCGGGGAATCCTCACCGCCGGCCGCCGTCCGGGCTCACAGCCGCTGGCTCCGCAGGCCGTCGAGGTGCTGATCACTTTCGCGGCCCAGGCCGGTATTGGCCTGGAGCTCGCCGAGCACCGCCGGGATGCGGAGCGTTTCGCGGTGTTCGAGGACCGGGACCGGATCGCCCGTGACTTGCACGACCTGGTCATCCAGCGGCTGTACGCCACCGGCATGTCGCTGGAGAGCGTGTCCGCCCGGCTGGGCGAGTCGGAGAACGGGCAGCGCGTCAGCAGCGCGGTGGATGCCCTGGACGAGACGATCAAGGAGATCCGGTCAGCCATCTTCTCGCTGCACTCGCGGCCCAACGCGGATGAGATCGGCCTGCGGGCCCGGGTTCTCCTGGTGGCCGGGGAGGCGGCGGGCCCGCTGGGGTTCGCGCCGGAACTGCGGCTGGCCGGCCACCTCGATGAGGAGGTGCCCGCCGGCACCGGTGAGCATCTGCTGGCCGCGCTGCGCGAAGGGCTGTCCAACGCCGCCCGGCACGCCGGCGCCAGCCGGGTGCAGGTGACCATCGAGACAGGCCCGGAGCTGACCCTGCTCGTCGGCGACAACGGCACCGGCATCACGGGGACGGGGCGCCGGAGCGGCCTGGCCAACATGGCCGAACGCGCCGCCTTGCTCGGCGGGACATTTCGGGTGAACCCGGCGGCCGGCGGCGGAACCGAACTCGAATGGCGCGTACCCCTGCGGGATCAGCCCACGGCGGGCGCCAGCCCCGGTCCGTAGGGACCGGTTCGCAAGCGCCGGATCGTAGGCATCCGCTCATCGCGCGGCTTCGCGACGGGCCAGAGGTCCCTCCGATGCGGGCCGCAGTGCTCCTGACAAACGCGATGGCAGGGGCCAGCCTGATGGTGAAGGGGTGAGGAGGCGGCCATGCGCGTTCAGGTGGGGGACACCCTGCTGGTAGCGAACGACCACGACCGGGTCGGTCTCGTTATCGCCGTGCCGGCCATGGACGGCTCGCCGCCCTACATCATCAAGTGGCTCAGCGACGGCCACATCGCGATGGTGTATCCCGATCAATATTCCCGCATCGTCTCGCCCGGGTAGCGAGCGGGGCAGAGCGGGAAAACCGTGGCCCGGACTGTGTAACGCATCCGGCACCGCAAAGGAAATTCTTAGCAAAGACGTTGGCGTGGCCGCTTGCCTTCTGGATCATCATCTGGCTATCGAGGTGGTCGGAGAGCCTGAGACGCCTGGCTGTGCTGCCGATCGGCCCGTCGAACCCGTCGGCCCGAGACCTGTGGCCCTGTTCTCTGCGCTGCTCGCCGGCGAGCATAGTGGGAGGTCAGGACGGGAAGGATGGCGTGATGAAGCACATCCAGGCCGGGCGACGCATCGTGATCGGGGTCGACGGCTCCGCGGCTTCGGTCGCCGGGTTGCGCTGGGCGGTCCGGGAGGCGGACCTGCGGGAAGCGGAGCTGCACGCGGTCTACGCCTGGGACGGACCGGAGCGGCCCCGCGCGCCGTACGCCGCGATCAGCGGCCTGCCCAGCCTGGATGACGACCGCGCCGCCGCCGCCGCGCTGCTGGCCGGGTCGCTGCGCGCGGCGTTTGGCCTGGCGCCGCAGATCCCGCTGCGGGCAGAACTCGTGGAAGGACGCGCGGAGCGCGTGCTGCTCGACCGCGCCGTCGGCGCCGAGTTGCTGGTCCTCGGCAGTACCTGGCAGCCTGATCAGCTCCAGCACGTGGCGGGCCCGGTGCACCGCGCCTGCCTGCGGGGCGCGCCATGTCCCGTTGTCGTGGTCGGCTACGTGGAAGGGCTCGTGACCCACGACCCGAAGGCCACCGCCCGGCCGCCGGTCGGCGCCGGCGCCCAAGGCTGAGCTGGTGCGGCCGCTGGGCGGCCGGCCGCCCAGCGTCAGGTCTACTAGCGGGTAACTTAGAGGGTTTACCTCGGCCTGGGGTGGGCGGCGGTGTTCGCCTGGCCGCAGTTGCTGCGCGGGCACGTGGTCCACCGCCGGGACTGAAGGACGGAGGTCCCGGCCTGGGAGGCGTAACGCCTCTCGGCTACCGCCGACGCCGCGCGGGATCATAGGGACTGAGATCATGAGCAGGAATCAGCCCACCAGAGAGTCCCCAGGGAGTGAGAGATGCCCGCACCGCAGCCCGGCCCGGTTCCCCGCATCGTCGCTGGAATAGACGGGTCACCGTCCTCCCAGGAAGCGCTCCGCTGGGCCGTGCGGCAGGCGGAACTGACCGGCGGCACGGTGGACGCGGTTATCGCGTGGGAGTATCCGGCCGCGATCGGCGGCTACGGATGGGCGCCGGCCTCTGTGATCGATGACTTTGACTTCGGGCAGATCGCCACGAAGACGGTGGCCGATGCGGTCAGCAGCGTCGTGGGCGCGTCGAGCAAGGTCAGCATCCGGCAGCTCGTCGTCGAAGATCACCCGGTCCAGGCCCTCATGAATGCCGCGGCGGGGGCCGATCTTCTGGTGGTCGGCAGCCGCGGTCTCGGCAGCTTCGCCGGGGCATTGATCGGCTCGGTGAGTCAGCACCTTGTGCAACACGCTCCCTGCCCGGTAGTCATCATTCGTGGCGACGGACAGCACTGACGGGCTGCCAAGATGAGGTGGCCGGAGTGCTAGAAGATGAGCGTCCGAACAGGAGCCCCGATGTCTGAGCCAGTGCTGGAACACCTCGAAGAGTCCGAGTGCCTGCGGCTCATGTCGCTGGGCGGCATCGGCCGGATCGCATACTCCGGCCCGGCCGGCGTGACCATCCTCCCGGTCAACTACAAGCTGCACGAGGGGGCGGTGGTCTTCCGTACGGCCCAGGACAGCCCGCTCGACGAAGACCTGCGGACCGGGATAGCGCACGCCGAGTACAAGGTGGCCTTCGAGATCGACAGCTTCGACCTGGCCGCACGGGAGGGATGGAGCATTCTCATCCAGGGCTCCGCTCACCATGTGGACTCTGCGGCCGAGCGCGCGTCGGTCCTGGAGGCGGGCGTCGAACCGTGGCCGGGCGGGAACCGGGAACATTTCCTGCGCATCATCCCGGTCCAGATCTCCGGCCGCCGCATCCGCCACGTCGCGAAGCCGGCCTCCGAGTAGCACCGGCGGGTCTCCGGGTAACACCGGACGGCCAGCGTGCCGCCGGGGCCCCTGCCGCTGACGGATTCCCTTGACGAATGGTGCGGGAATGGCTAGCTTACCCACTATTAGGAAACTTTCCTAATAGTGGGTTTTTAGCTGAATCATGGCGGGGGTAGCTGGCCGGGAGGATGCATGGGCGTGCGACGGCTCAGGCTGGCGGCGATGGCCGCGGTGGTGGTGGCCGCGATTGGCACGACCGGGCTGGCCGCGGTCGGTGCGGCCGCACAGGCCAACCTGCTCGCCAATCCCGGTTTCGAGACCGGCAATCTCTCCGGCTGGTCATGCTCGCCGCTGGACAGCGCAGCGACCAGCCCGGTGCATTCCGGTTCGTACGCGCTGGCCGGTGCGGTGTCGGGGTCCGACGATGCGCAGTGCTCGCAGTCCGTGAGCGTGCAGCCATCCACCGCCTACACCCTGTCGGGCTGGGTGCAGGGAGACTACGTCTACCTCGGCGACTCGGGAACCGGCATGAGCGACACGAACACCTGGACCCCGTCGGCGTCCTCGTGGACCCAGCTCTCCACGTCTTTCAGCACCGGTGCGGCCACCACGAGCGTGACCATCTACGTGCACGGCTGGTACGCCCAGGGCAGCTACCACGCCGACGACCTGTCCCTGGCGGGCCCGGCGGGCAGCGGCGGAGGCGGCTCGGCTCCGGCCCCGGCGGCGCCGAGCGGCCTGACCGTCACCGGCACCACATCGAGCACCGTGTCGCTGTCCTGGACCGCCCCGGCCGGCCTGGTGACCGGCTACGACGTGTACTCCGGCGGAAACCAGGCGGCGAGCGTGACGTCGGCGAGCGCCACGCTTACCGGCCTCGCTGCCGCCACCAGTTACACGCTCACCGTCGCTGCCTACAACTCGGCGGGCACGGGCCCGCAGAGCGCACCGGTCACCGCCACGACCGCGGCCCCGGCCGGTGGCGGGGGCGGCGGCGGAAGTGGCGGTGGCGGCTTCGCGGTGGCGCCTTACGTGGACATGACCAACAGCCAGGAGCCCATGCTCGACCAGGCGATAACACAGGCGGGCCTGAAGTCGTTCACGGCCGCCTTCGTGACCGGATCCGGCTGCACGCCGATCTGGGGCGACACGCTGCCAGTCACCAACGACCCGGCTGTCACCGCCGAGATCAGCCAGGCGGAGTCGGAGGGCGCGACGCCGATCGTGTCGTTCGGTGGCGAGTCCGGCATCGAACTCGCTCAGTCCTGCACCAACCTCAGCCAGCTCACCGCCGCCTACCAGTCGGTGATCAATACCCTCAAGGTCACGCACATCGACTTCGACATCGAGGGGGCACTGATCGCCTACACGGCCACGAACGACCTGCGGTTCCAGGCCATCAACGCTCTCGAGGCGGCCAATCCGGGGCTCTCCGTCTCGGTCACCATCCCGGTTGACCCGTCCGGACCGGACAACTACGGCCAGGCCTTCCTGCAGCAGGCCGCGGCCGACGGCACCCGGATCAACCTGGTCAACGGCATGGCCATGGACTACTACGGCAGCTACGACACCGGCGGCGCGGAGATGGGCAGCGACGCGGTCGCAGCCGCCCAGGCCACCTTGTCGTTCGTGCAGACGGTCTTCCCCGGCGCGACCTACTCCATGATCGGCATCACCCCGATGATCGGCCAGAACGACGACCCCGCCGAGGTATTCACCGAAGCCGACGCGCACACCCTGGTCAGCTTCGCGCAGGCCAACCACCTGGGCCGGCTGGCGTTCTGGTCGGTGGACCGGGACCAGGCCTGCGGCGGGAGCGTCAGCGGGCTCCCGGAATGCTCGGAGATCAGCCAGCAGCCGCTGGACTTCACCAAGATCTTCGCTGGCTACACGGGCTGACCGGACCCGGGTTCACCGTCCGCGGCCTGGCCCAGGGGTGCCGTCGGCTTAGTTCACACACGCGAAACGCCGCTGCCATATTGTGCACGCATGCGGTTGACCGAACGCGAGCAGGAACGCCTGCTGATCACGCTCGCCGCGGACGTCGCCGAGCGCCGCCGGGGCCGGGGACTGAAGCTGAACCACCCTGAGGCGGTGGCGATCCTGACGTCCTTCGTGCTCGAGGGAGCGCGGGACGGGCGGTCGGTGGCCGAGCTCATGTCCAGCGGCCGTGAGGTGCTGCGCCGCGACGACGTCATGCCGGGCGTGCCCGAGATGCTGGATTCCATCCAGGTCGAGGCGACCTTCCCGGACGGCACCAAGCTGGTCACCCTGCACGGACCCATCCGCTGAGGGAGCACCATCCTTATGAGGGAGCACAGGCGATGATTCCCGGTGAGATCCTCACCCCTGACGGCACGATCGAGCTCAACACGGGCGAGTCGGGCACGGGCCGGGAACGCGTTGAGCTCACCGTCGAGAACTCCGGTGACCGGCCCATCCAAGTCGGCTCGCACTATCATTTCGCCGCGGCGAACCCGGCCCTGTCCTTCGACCGCGGTGCGGCCCGGGGCTACCGGCTGGACATTCCCGCTGGCACGTCGGTGCGGTTTGAGCCGGGCATGTCGCGGCACGTGACGCTGGTCGCGCTGGCCGGGGCCCGGGTCGTGCCGGGCCTGCGGCCCGAGTGGGCGGGGCCACTCGATGGCTGAGATCTCCCGGAGCCGGTACGCCGCCCTGTACGGCCCGACCGTCGGTGACCGGATCCGGCTCGCTGACACCGACCTGCTGATCGAGGTCACCGAGGACCGGTGCGGTGGTCCCGGGCCGCTGGCCGGGGACGAGGCGATCTTCGGCGGCGGCAAGGTGATCCGCGAGTCGATGGGCCAGGCCGTGGCCACCCGGGCGGAGGGCACCCCCGACCTGGTGATCACCGGGGCCGTGGTGCTCGACCACTGGGGCGTGATCAAGGCGGACGTCGGCATCCGTGACGGCCGGATTGTCGCCCTGGGCAAGGCCGGAAACCCGGACACCATGGACGGTGTCACGCCGGAGCTCGTGATCGGCCCGTCGTCTGAGGTGATTGCCGGTAACGGCATGATCCTGACCGCGGGCGGCATCGACAGCCACGTCCATCTGATCGCGCCGCAGCAGATCCCGGTCGCGCTCGCGGCGGGAATGACCACGCTCATCGGCGGCGGCACCGGTCCGGCCGAGGGGACCAAGGCGACCACCATAACGCCCGGGGCCTTCTGGCTCGACATGATGCTGGCCTCGACGACGCAGTGGCCGGTCAACATCGTGTTGCTGGGCAAGGGCAACACGGTGAGCAGCGAGGCGCTGTGGGAGCAACTGCGGGCCGGCGCGTCCGGCTTCAAGCTGCACGAAGACTGGGGCACCACGCCGGCCGCGATTGACGCCTGCCTGACCGTCGCCCAGGCCGCCGGGGTGCAGGTGGCGATCCACACCGACACGCTCAACGAGGCCGGGTACCTCGAGTCGACGCTCGATGCTATCGGCGGCCGGCCGATCCACACGTACCACACCGAGGGTGCGGGGGGCGGGCACGCGCCGGACATCATCAGGGTCGCCGCGCACGCCAACGTGCTGCCTTCGTCCACGAACCCGACCCGTCCGTACACCCGCAACACCCTGGACGAGCACCTCGACATGCTGATGGTCTGCCATCACCTCAACTCGTCGATCCCGGAGGATCTCGCCTTCGCCGAGTCACGTATCCGCCCCTCGACCATGGCGGCCGAGGACGTGCTGCACGATATCGGCGCGATCTCGATGATCGGCTCGGACTCCCAGGCGATGGGGCGGATCGGCGAGACCATCATCCGCACCTGGCAGACGGCGCATGTGATGAAGCAGCGCCGCGGCGCGCTGCCGGGCGACGGCCCCGCCGACAACATGCGCGCGCGGCGCTATGTCGCTAAATACACGATCGGGCCGGCGGTCACGCACGGCCTCGACGGCGAGATCGGCTCGGTGCAGCCCGGCAAGCTGGCCGACCTGGTGCTGTGGGAGCCGGCGTTCTTCGGGGTGCGCCCCCACCTGGTGCTGAAGGCCGGCGTCATCGCGTGGGCCGCCATGGGTGACGCGAACGCCTCGATCCCGACCCCGCAGCCGCAGCTGCCGCGCCCGATGTTCGGCGCCTTCGGCGCGATGCCCGCCCGGCTGGGCGTGCATTTCGTATCGGCCGCCGCGCTCGAGGCCGGCCTCGGTGACCGCTGGGCGAGCGAGCGGCCGCTCGTCGCCACGAAAGATGTCTCTGGGTTGTCCAAGGCGAGCCTCCCCGAGAACGACGCCTTGCCCGCGATCGACGTCGACAGCGAGACGTTCGCGGTCCGGGTGGACGGTGAGCTCATCGAGCCGCAGCCGGCCCAGGAACTGCCCATGGCCCAGCGCTACTTCCTGTTCTGAGCCATGAGCACCGAGCCATGAGCACCGAGCCGTGAACACGCTCCTCCTGCTCTTGCTCGACTCGAGGGCCCCGGCTGGTGCGCACAACCACTCGGGCGGGATGGAAGCGGCGGTCAGCACGGGCCTGGTCAGCGGGCTGGCCGACCTCGAGGACTTCTGCCGGGCCCGGCTCCGCACGTCGGCGCGGGTGGCCGCCGCCTTCGCCGCCGCGGCCTGCCACGTCCACCATGGGCCGGCCGGGGAGCTAGACCACGCCGCGCTATGGGCGCTGCTGGATGCCGAATTCGATGCGCGCACTCCCTCGGAGGCGACACGGGCCGCGTCGCGCCAGCTCGGCAGCGGGCTTCGCCGGCTGCTGCGCTCGATGCGGCCCGACGCCGACCTGGTGACGCCGTGGGCCCGGTGCGGCGCTCCGGCGCCGCACCATCCGCTCGTGCTGGGCGCGGGCGTGGCCCTGGCGGGCGGCACTCCCGTGCTGTCCGCGCGGGCCGCGGCGCTGGCCGCGTGCAGCGGCCCGGCCAGTGCGGCGGTCCGCCTCCTGGGCCTGGACCCGTTCGCCGTTCAGGGCCTGCTGGCCAGGCTGGCGCCCGATATCGACCGGTGCGCGCTGTCCGCCGCGCTGTCCGCCGCCCAGCCCCCACAATTGCTGCCGTGCGACGGGACACCCGCCTTCGACCTGCTGGCCGACTTCCATCTCACCGCGGAGGTGCGTCTCTTTGCGTCCTGACCCGCTGAGCCCGCCCATGCCGCGCGATCACATGCACCACGATCATGGCAGCGGCGGGCACCGCCACGACCTTGGTGCCGGCGATCCCGCGACCGGGCCGCCCGGCGCCCGGGTGCCCCGCATCGGCATCGGCGGCCCCGTCGGCAGCGGCAAGACCGCGCTGGTCGCCGCGCTGTGCCGGGCGCTGTCGGATGAACTGATCATCGGTGTCGTCACCAATGACATCTACACGACCGAGGATGCCGACTTCCTGCGCCGGGCGGGAGTACTGCCTGCGGCCCGCATCCGCGCGGTGCAGACCGGCGCCTGCCCGCACACGGCGATCCGCGACGACATCAGCGCGAACCTCGACGCGGTCGAGCAGCTCGAGGCCGACCACGCCGGCCTCGAGCTCATCTTGGTCGAGAGCGGGGGCGACAATCTCACCGCCACCTTCTCCTACGGGCTGGTGCACCGTCAGATCTTCGTGATCGACGTGGCCGGCGGGGACAAGGTGCCGCGCAAGGGCGGCCCCGGCGTGACCCGGTCTGACCTGCTCGTCATCAACAAGACCGACCTCGCCGCGTTCGTCGGGGCCGATCTGGCGGTGATGGCGCGCGATGCCGCCGCGGTGCGCGGCGAGCGGCCGACGTTGTTCACCTCGCTGGTGGCCGACCCGGCCGCGACCGAGATCGCGGCGTGGGTGCGCACGGTGCGCTCGGCCATCGCGGCCGCGTGATCGCCCGGACGGCCGCGGTCGTCGAGCCCGGCGGGGTGCTCGGCGAGCTGACCTGCGCGCCGCCACTCACCCTCCGTCAGGTGCACAGCGACGTCCGGGATCGCTGCGAACTCCGTCTGGTCGGGACCGCGGCCGGCCCGCTGGCGGGCGACAATCTGTCGATATCGCTGCAGCTGCGCGCCGGTGCCCGCGCCACGCTCCGGGCGACCGGGGCCAGCCTGGCTCAGGGCCGGGGCGGTGGCCGGGCGGCGCTGTCAATCCGGGCCGATCTGGCGGAAGGCTCGGATCTCCTCGCTGACCCGGGCGCGCTGATCGTGTGCCGGGGCAGCCGCGTGGACGTCCGGGTCGAGCTGGCGCTGGGCGCGGGCGCGGCGGTCGAGTGGCGCGAGCTCATCGTGCTCGGCCGCACCGGGGAGCCCCCGGGCCAGGCCACGCTGCACTGGGACGTCACCCGGGCCGGCCGGCCGGTGCTGCGCCAGTCCGCCGACCTGGCCGACCCGGCGCTGACCGGTTGGGCCGGGCTGACCGCGCACCGCCGTGTGCTCGCGTGCGCCCTGATCGCCGACCCGGCGGGCACCCCCCATACCGTCGTGGCGTCGCCGACGGCCGTGGCCCAGCGGATGGCCGGCCAGGCGCTGCTCGTCAGCGTGCTCAGTGACGACGTCCTCGCCGCCACGCAGGAGCTCGATGACCTCTGCGCCCGGGCGCGCGGCTGAAGGGCGCGGGGTCAGCTCCAGGCGATCCCCGCGTCGGCCGCATCGTCGGCCAGGACGGTTCCCTCGATCAGGCCGTACGGGCGGTCGGCCGCGTAGTACACCTCCCGGTCGTTCTCGAGCCCGAACGGGGCGAGATCGGCGAGGAAGTGGTGCTTGTTGGGCAGCTTCAGGCGTACCTCGCAGATGGCGGGCACGGTCTCGATGATCCGCTCGCCGATCGCGTACAACGTCTGCTGGAGGGAGTAGCTGTACGTTCCGCTGAACGCGGCCAGCAGCGCGTCGCGGGCCCCGGCAAACGCGGCGGCCCAGTCCACGCCGGCCGCGGCCCGGTACCGCCACCAGGCGCTGACCTGCGTCGCGAGGATCCGGTCCTTGGTCTCGGCGAGCGTGGTGTACTCGTCGCGGGGGAATCCCCAGAACTCCGAGTCGGTCGTGTTCAGCACGGTCAGGTTCTCGAGGCCGGAGACCACGCTCGTGCCGAGTTCCTGGTCGTGGACGACCGCCGTGCCGCGGGTCAGGTCACCGCGGCGGGCGAACGAGTGCCCTCCTGCGCCGACCGGTGTCCAGCCGTACTCCTCGACCGCGAGCCGGGCCCGCGTGATGGCCGGCTGGCTGCTGACGAAGTGCGTGGCGAGCTCGAGGCCGAGCACCTCCGGCTCGACGGCGCCGAGCCGCTTGGCGAAGGCGTACACCGTGTTCTTCTGCGTGTCGGTGGCCAGCACGCGGGAGTTGTCGCCAGTGAGATGGGTTGCGGCCAGATCGCCGGACAGGCTGGTGGACACGTTCCAGTCCTTGATCACATCGCTGCCGTCGGTGGCCGCGCCCCGGCCTACGCGGACGACCCGCACCTCCGCCTTACCGTAACGGTTCGCTCCCAGGTGGACCATGGCCGGCACCTTTCTGATCCCCGCCAGGAATCAACGTCAATTTACCCAACGCTTTGTTACCCCGGATGCTCCCGGTGCATGACGGGGTAGTTTTCCCGTTAGCGGGAAGGAGCGGAGGTTATGGAGTTTATGCAGCCTGCCACCTGGGCCGAGGCGCTGCAGATCAAGGCGGCGCACCCGCAGGCCGTGCCCATCCAGGGCGGCACGGACGTTATGGTCGAGCTGAACTTCGACCGCCACCGGCCCGAATTCCTGCTCGACCTCACCCGGGTGAGCGAGCTGGCCCAGTGGGCGCCGTGCGGCGGCCACATCTGGCTGGGCGCCGGGGTGACCTACACCCGTATCCTCAACGAGCTGGGTGACCGGCTGCCCGGCCTGGCCATGGCCTCGCGCACGGTCGGGTCGCCGCCGATCCGCAACCGGGGCACCGTCGGCGGCAACCTGGGCGCCGCGTCGCCGGCGGGCGACGCGCACCCGGCCCTGCTGGCGGCGTATGCGCAGGTTGAGGTGGAGTCGGTGCGCGGTTCGCGGCAGATACCCGTCGCGGAGTTCTACACGGGCGTGAAACGCAACGCCCTGAGCCCCGACGAGCTGATCAAGGCCGTGCTGATCACGCCGCCGGCCGGCCCGCAGCAGTTCTGCAAGATCGGCACCCGCAACGCGATGGTCATCGCCGTCGCGGCGTTCGGCCTGGCCCTGCATCCTGACCGGCAGGCCGTCGGCACCGGCATCGGGTCGGCGGCGCCCACGCCGCGGCGGGCACCAGAGGCGGAGCGGTTCCTCGCTCAGTCGCTGGCCGACGACGGCCTGTGGGAGTCCCGCGGCGCCCTGCCCGATTCCACCAGCCGGCATTTCGCCGACCTCGTCGCGGAGGCCGCCGCTCCGATCGATGACGTCCGCGGCACCGCGCGGTACCGCGTCCACTCCCTGTCCGTCATGGCCAGGCGCGCGCTGGTCTGGGCGTGGAACGACTTCGGGAAGGGGTGAACCTCATGCGCGTCACCTGCACGGTCAACGGCGAGCCGCATCAGGCCGACGACGTCTGGGCAGGCGAGAGCCTGCTGTACGTCCTGCGGGAGCGGATGGGCCTGCCCGGTTCGAAGAACGCCTGCGAACAGGGCGAATGCGGCTCATGCACCGTCTACCTCGACGGGGTGCCCGCCTGCGCCTGCCTGGTGGCGGCGGGCCAGGCCGAAGGATGTGACGTGCGCACCGTCGAAGGCCTGGCCTCCGGCGACCAGCTGGCGCCTATTCAGGAGGCGTTCCTGCGGGCCGGCGCGGTGCAGTGCGGCTTCTGCACGCCGGGGCTGCTCATCGCCGCCCATGACCTCCTGGCGCGTCAGGCCGAGCCGAGCGACGCGGAGATCCGCGAAGCGCTGGCCGGCAATCTGTGCCGGTGCACCGGCTACGAGAAGATCATGGAAGCGGTCCGCTTCGCCGCTACGCACCGATGACCACGCCGACCAGACGCGCCGGGGCGGCGCCGGGGCGGTCCGCCCCGGTGACGGCGGGAGTGGGCGCGAGCCCGGGCCGGCCGGACGGCATACCGAAGGTCAAGGGCGAGTTCGCGTATTCCAGTGACCTGTGGATGGAGGGCATGGTCTGGGGCGTGACGCTGCGCAGCCCGCACCCCTACGCCAGGATCCGCTCCATCGACATCGGCCCGGCCCTGGCCACGCCCGGCGTGCACGCGGTGCTTACCCACGAGGACGTGCCGGGCCAGAAGTTTTACGGGCTCGAGATCGTCGATCAGCCGGTGCTGGCCGTCGACACGGTGCGCTATCACGGTGAGCCGGTCGCGCTCGTCGCCGCCGACCACCCGGAGATCGCCCGCCAGGCGACCAAGCGGATCCGGGTCGACTATGACGTCTACGAGCCGGTCACCGACGCCCGCGAGGCTCTCGGCCACCCGCGGTGGAACCAGGTCCACAACGCCCCCGGGGTGGTCAGCGAACTGTCGCGGGAACGGGCCGCCCTGCACCCGCAGGGCAATCTCGTGCGGCACCTGAAGCTCAGGAGGGGCGAGCCCGAGCCGGTGGCCGATGTCGTGGTGGTCGGTGAGTACGAGGTGGGGATGCAGGACCAGGCGTTCCTCGGCCCGGAGTCCGGGCTGGCGGTGCCCGCCGAGGATGGCGGCGTGGAGCTGTACGTCGCGACGCAATGGCTGCACGTGGACCAGAAGCAGATCTGCGCGGCGCTCGGCCTGCCCCCGGACAAGGTGCGGCTCACGCTGGCCGGGGTGGGCGGGGCGTTCGGCGGCCGCGAGGACCTGTCGATGCACGTGCACGCGTGCATGCTGGCGCTGCACACCGGCAAGCCGGTAAAAATGGTCTACAACCGGGAGGAGTCCTTCTTCGGGCATGTGCACCGCCACCCCGCGGCCATGCGCTTCGAGCACGGCGCCGACCGCGACGGCACGCTGGTCTACGTCAAGGCGGAGATCTACCTCGATGGCGGGGCTTACGCCTCGAGCACCCCGGCCGTGGTCGGCAACGCGGGCACGATGGGCATCGGGCCGTATGTCGTGCCCAGCGTGCAGGTCGACGCGTTCGGTGCCTACACCAACAACCCGCCGTGCGGGGCGATGCGCGGCTTCGGCTCGGTGCAGACGGCGTTCGCCTACGAGGCCCAGATGGACCAGCTGGCCGCCAAGCTCGGCCTGGACCCGGTGGAGCTGCGCTGCCGCAACGCCCTGAGCGAGGGGTCGGTGGCGCCGACCGGGCAGGTCATCGACAGCCCCGCGCCGGTCGAGGAGCTGCTGCGGCGGTTGCAGGCCATGCCGCTGCCGCCGCCCCGGCCGGCCGGGGAGCAAACGGACCTGCGGGACCTGCCGGGTGGCGTGGCCAACACCACCCACGGCGAGGGCGTCGCGCGCGGAGTCGGATACGCGGTGGCCTACAAGAACGTCGGGTTCTCCGAGGGTTTCGACGACTACTCGACCGCGCGGGTCCGGCTGGAGGTCACGGATGGCGAGGCGACCGTGACGGTGCACACCGCGGCGGCCGAGGTCGGCCAGGGGCTGGTCACCGTCGAGCAGCAGATCGCGCGCACCGAACTCGGCGTCCACCGGGTCGTCCTGCATCCCAAGGACACCCAGGTC
>Ga0302325_10012757_pt1 | contig 17998 bp, 13 predicted proteins | sample Palsa_T0_2_FD_201948 | JGI IMG/M metagenome (GOLD analysis project Ga0302325, IMG submission 201948) | Peat permafrost microbial communities from Stordalen Mire near Abisko, Sweden - Palsa_T0_2 | ecosystem: Environmental > Terrestrial > Soil > Palsa > Peat permafrost | place: Sweden: Abisko...
CTTTTAGCCGGCTTTGGCCGCCTGAAAAGGCGGCTGCGGCCATGATTGGCCGCCCCACGGTGAACTCGGAATCGCGTCTCTGAAAAAAGTATGTGGCATTACGCTCTCAGCGTGCCGCGGCACGCTTGAGAGCGTGCGCCACGTCAGATCAGTACGTTTTCGAGTATTTATTGCGGCTGTTGTAGACCGTGAAGCTGCCGTCCGGATGCACGCTCACGCGGATCCAGTTACCCATATCGCCCACTTCATCCGTGTTGGCGATGAATGTGTCGGGCGCGTTGTTTTCTTTGCCGCCGGCGATCGAGTAGTGAAGTTGCCAGATGTCTTCGATCCCGGGTGAGCTGTGGATGGCCTGCCAGGCGGGAGGCGAGCCGCCTTTGCGCGCGCCATTGTCCATAATGGCCACGCGCGCATGAATGGCATGCACGAATGCGGGCGAGCCCGACATGTCCATGCCATGATGGCTGACGATGTAGAGATCCACCGTGCCGACTTTGTTGTTGGGGCAGACCAACTCGAGCTCTTTGTTCCAGGTGAGGTCGCCCATATCGAGGGCGCGAAACTTGCCGAAAGTGATCAGCGTCCCAACGGAGCGGGCGTTCTCGGTGGCGTCGGGTGCCCGCAGTTTATCTTCCGCGCACTGCGGATTAGCTTGCCCCGCGCCCGGCAACGGGCTGGCGATTTCATCGCCATCGGCGGTCAGCACTTTCACGTCCAGGCCCTTGATGGGAAGCGTGTCGCCGGGCTTGGCCAGGATGTGATTGCCTTTGGCGCGGTATTCGACGTAGGCGTTGTACAGTTCTTTGGCGCGCTGGTCGTGCTCGACGCTTTCGCCGTGGTCGATGAAGTTGTGAATGGGCAGCTTAGCCGCAAGCTGCGGCACGCCGCCCACATGGTCTTCGTGGAAATGCGTGATCAGCAGGTAGTCGATGGCTTTCACGCCCGCATGTTTGGCGGCCAACGCGATGCGGCCGGCATCCCGGCTGTTGTTGCCCGACCAGCCGGTGTCGACCAGCATGGATTGTCCGGAAGGCGACACGAACAGGGTCGCTTGTCCGCCTTCCACGTCGATGAAATAAATTTCGAGATTCTTGGCGGCGGGCAGCAGAGCCGCGCCCGCCAGCGTGAACAGCACAACCAGGAATGCGCGCATGGCTAAATTCTAGCGCGCGGCGGCCTGGCGTTACGGCGCCGCCACCTCCGCCGCCTCGGACAGCTTGCTCTCCAGGCCGTTTTTCTTGACGGCGGTGACCGCGTAGCGATAAATTTTTCCCGCTTCGATCTTATGATCGCTGTAGGCCGGCAATTCCTGGGTAACCGACAGCCGTTCGAAGGCCGCATTTCCCAGTGCGCGATAGACGCGGAATCCAGCCAAATTGGGCTCGGCGGTGCGCTCCCACACCAACTCGATGCTGGCCGTGGAAGGCACGGCGGTGAGGCCCACGGGCGCCGCTGGCGGGAAAGTATCCACGGGAGTGATGGCCGCTTCGCCAGACAATTCGCTTTGCGCTTCGCCCTCTCCGGCTTTGACCACCGACTGCACCAGGTAGCTATAGGGCTTGCCGAATTCGGCGGTGGCGTCCGTCCATTCCGGCTTATCGGCGCGGCCCAGCGGCTGATAGTCCTTCTCATCCGGACCGCGCCGGAAGACCGCGAAGGCGTTCCCCGCGGCGTGCCAAGTCAGGCGCACGCCTTGCGGTACGGCCTCGGCGGTTAAATCGCGCGGCGGTTCCGGCGGGGACACCACCGAAAGGGTTATGGGATCCGACCAGCCTGCATCGCGTCCGTTGGCGCCGATAATCTTGGCGGCGAGCGACACTTGCTTACCTACCCACTCCGTCGCCGGGAATTGGTATGTCGCTACGCCGTTCGCCGAGGCGCCTCCACCGACAACCTTGGCAGTGGCGGCCCAGGCGCCGGCATTGAACTGCCCCGCGGGCTTCACGCCGATGCGCAGATCCAGCCGCATGCTCTGCTTTAGAACCTGGCCTTCGGTGGTCAATGTTGGCAAGGAGAAGTGTACGATGATGTTCGATCCGCGCTCGACGGCCGCCAGATTTTCAGCACGCCCGGGGATGTTCAACAGGGGCGGCAGCGGCTCGCTGATGTAGCCGCAGCCGGTAAGAAGCAGCAGGGGAATTGAGCCGCGAATGCACGCGAATAAACGCGAATAAGGGGCCATTTTTATCGTTTGTGCATTCGCGGCTAACTCACTACTTCAACGCGATCGACTCTGGTTGGCTGCAGTACTGCTGGTTACCGGGGCCGGCCACGCAGATAATCAAATTGGAGGCGACCGGCTGCAGATCGGCCGGCACCTCCACGTTGATCTGCTGCATTCCAGGCAGGCCGGGCGCGGCGGCCGCGTACAGCGGCACCAGATTGTTGCGGTTCTGCAGTGTCACGGTCACCACTCCGCCGGAGTCCGGCATGCCCGTGCCGAAGATTTGCAGAATGGAACCCAGCGCCGCGGGCTGCGCGGCCGAGTTCACGGTGTTGTCCTGATTGAGCACGCCCGGCGTGAAGAGGGCGGGCGCGACGGAGGTCAGCGGCACGGTGAAGGGCGCACTGGAATTGCCATCCACCGCCACCACCATTTGCGCCGACGTTTGTCCGGAAAGCGAGGGCGGAATCCGCAGGTTGATCTGTTGCGCTCCGGTATAGAGCAGGCTCGCCGCAAATCCATTGAACGCTACCGTGACGTTCTGCCCCGCCAGGCTCGCTCCCCAGACGGTAGCCAGTTCGCCCGGCACTACGGGTCCGGTATGGAAATCCGCGCCGTCGGTAACGGCGTTGACGGCCACCGCGGAGGACTGCGGAGCGGGGGTGACGGTAAGCACGAGCGGGATGCTCTGGGTGCCCGCGAGGGGTCCACCGTTGATTACGACGGCCGCCTGGTAGACACCCGGCGCTAATCCAGCCGGATTCACATCCACGATGAGGGTGTTGTTGCCGATGGTGGCCGGCGCCACCAACGTAGCCCACCCTGTGCCGTTGGTATACACGATACTATCCGACCAACTGACCACCGCGGTGCCCGAGCCGTTCACCACGATGGTGCCCGCGGATACCGGTTTGCCTCCGGCCGCCACGGTAACCTGCAATGGGTTCGACGATGCGGTCACGTTCAAATGCGGGAGGTAAGATGCGCCACAATCGCCCACTGCCGTGCAATCCGCCGGCGGCTGCACCGCCGCGAAACGAGGAATGGGGGCGGTAGTGGATGCCGTGGTCACAGTGGAGACGGGCGCCAGCGAGACGCCGCCATTGGCAGTGGCAGGCGATGTTACCGACGCAATAGCAACGTACGTCGGAATCTGGGCGCTTTCGGTGGCGGATGGGTTCGCGGCTACAACTTCATACACCGCGTAGCCCGCGCCATTGGTCAAGGGTACCGGATTCGCTCCATCCAGCACCAGCACACCGGCGCTGTTGGGAGGTGGCAGCGGGGTCAGCGTGCCGCCCGTGCCCGTCGAGTCCGCGTTCAGTACGCGCACCAGCAGCAGCGTCTGGCTGCCCGGCGCGTACTGCCCAACCTCGGCGGGTATTCCCATATCGCCGCCGGAAGTGGGCACCGTCGCGCCGATGCCGGCCACCGCATCGGGGACATAGAGGGTAGCGCCGGCAGGGAAGTTGGAGTAAGTGAGCAGGAAGCGCGTGCCGGTATCGCTGGTGGGGTCCTTGGGTTGAAACGAAGTGGGGAAGCCCTCGGTCACGCGGGTGGTCTGTTCCGCGGTCTTGGCGGCGATCAGGTTGGTCATGCCGATGGTGGAAGGCGTGGGAGATCCGACGCAGGTGACGCCGGAATCCAAGCTGGTCGCCAGCAGGCCTATCTGCGCCTGAGCCACGGTTACGGTCGTGTTGGACAGCGTCAGGGTGCCGCTGAACGTGGCCTGGATGGGAGCCGACTGGTGCAGGCCCAGTGCATTGACGTCCCCGCGCAGAGCGTCCACGATCATGGATGCGGTACCGTTGGCTGGAAATGTAAATTGGAAGCCGTTGAAGGCGATACTTTGATTGGTGACCAGACCTGGTACCGATGGTACGGGGGTCGAGCCGGTGCCAATGGTGAGCGTCGCGTCTGTGGCGTAGCCCGCCGAATTAATGCGGTTGGTGATGGTAACCGCGAGCATAACGTTCAAGTTCCCGGAGACGATTGCGCCGGGCGTACCGGTGCACGACAAGGTGATGTCGCCGAGCCGCTCCGCCAACCCCTCCGAATGCACGATGGTAGGGACGGCGGAGACGGCACAGCTAGTGGGTGTTTGGGCGCATAAGCCCAAGGAAAAAAGTAATAAGAGAATGAGAACGAGTTTCATGCAGACATTGTACCCGAAGTGCGTAATGGGGGTTGGACCGCGATGTGCCCCCCCCGGCGGTCGCGGCTCTGGCACGTCATGTAAGCGATTTCGTAAGGCGGCGCGATGCGCTATTTTAGTAGAAGCGAATTCACTGCATGCCATTTCGTATTCAACCCGTTCATGAATTCCTGGTGCGGCCGGCACTGCCGGAGCAACTGTCCCGGATGCCGGAGCTGGCCTACAACATCTTGTGGACTTGGGAACCCTTGATCCGCGCCCTGTTCCGGAGGTTGGACGCGAATCTCTGGCGGGAATGCAACTACAATCCGGTGCTCATGCTGGGCCGCGTTTCACGCCAGATCTTGCAGCGCGTAGCTGCCGACCCGCGCTACCTGGCGCTGTACAACATGGCCTGCCAGCGCTACGACGCGCATGTATTGGGCGGCAAGCCGCGCACGGATGGCAAACTGATCGCCTATTTTTCGGCCGAGTACGGCCTTTCCGAGTGCCTCCCGATCTACTCCGGCGGCTTGGGCGTGCTTTCGGGCGATCATCTGAAATCGTCCAGCGATTGCGATCTGCCGCTGGTGGGCGTCGGCCTGCTGTACCAGCAAGGATATTTCCGCCAGGTGCTGAATCCCGACGGCTGGCAGCAGGAGCGCTATCCGACCAACGATTTCTACACACTGCCGGCGATTCCGGTACGGGACGCGCAGGGCCGCAACGTGAAGGTGTATGTGAATCTGCCCACGGGCCGGGTGGACATTCAAGTGTGGAAGATGGAGATCGGGCGGGTGACGCTCTACCTGCTGGATACCAACATCCCGGAGAACCTTTTGCCGCAGGATCGGGGCATTACGGACTCGCTCTACGGCGGCGATACGGACATGCGCATGCGGCAGGAATTCGTGCTCGGCGTGGGCGGCCTGCGGGCGCTGAAGGCCATCGGTCTGGAACCTACGGTCTTTCATATGAACGAAGGGCACTCGGCCTTCCTGGCGTTGGAGCGCATCCGGGTGCTGAAACGCGAGCACGGACTGAACTTCGAAGAAGCGCTGCAGGCCACCCGCGCGAGCAACATCTTCACTACGCATACGCCCGTGCCGGCGGGCATCGACCTGTTCGATCCGGGCCTGATGTACCACTACTTCAATGCTTATTGCTCGCATATCGGCATCGACTTCGACCAGTTGATGGCGCTGGGACGGCGCGACCCGTCGAACCGCGAGGAGCGCTTTTCCATGGCGATCCTGGCGCTGAAGGCCTCCGCGCACCGCAACGCGGTGAGCAAACTGCATCGCGACGTCTCCCAGGAAATGTGGCACGACCTGTGGCCGCAATTGCCGGTCTGGGAAGTGCCGGTCAGCTCCGTGACCAACGGCGTGCACTTGACCAGTTGGCTCAACGGCGACCTGGCAGCGCTTTACGATCAGTATCTACAGCCGGACTGGCGCGACCGCTTCGCCGACCCCACCATCTGGGAACAGGTGAAGGAGATTCCGGACGAAGAACTGCTGGAGATGCATCGCCGCCGCAAACGCCGCCTGGTGAACTTCGTGCGCGAGCGGCAGCGCTGGTCGGCCATGCGCAGGCAGGCTTCCGCGACGGAAATGCGGCACACCGAGGAGGTGCTGGATCCCAACGCGTTGACCATTGGTTTTGCGCGGCGCTTCGCCACTTACAAGCGCGCCACGCTGCTGTTCCGCGACGTGGAGCGCATCAAGCGCATCCTGTGCAACAAAGATATGCCGGTGCAGATCGTGATTGCCGGCAAAGCCCACCCGCGCGATAACGAAGGCAAGAATTACATTCGCGACATCGTGCAGCTTTCGCGCGACCGCGATTTGTGGAAGCACGTGGTTTTCGTGGAAGACTACGACATGAAAGTAGCGCGCGAGATGGTACAGGGGGTGGACCTGTGGCTGAACACTCCCAAGCGCGGCCAGGAGGCTTGCGGCACCAGCGGCATGAAGGCGGGCATGAACGGCGTGCTGAATCTCAGCATTCTGGACGGCTGGTTCGACGAAGGCTATGAGGTTTCCGGCGGCTGGGCCATCGGCGACCGCGAACCCTACTCCGACGAACAGGATGGACTGCACGCCAGCGAGATCTATTATTTGCTGGAGAACGAGATCGTGCCGCTGTTCTACGAGCGGCGCGACCAGACACCGCGCGAGTGGCTGAAGCGGGTGAAGCAATCGCTCATGGGCGTGACGCCGCTATTCGATTCGCGCCGGATGGTGGCGGAATACGCGCGCGAGTTTTACGATCCGGCGCACGCCGATGCCATGCGTTTGAAGGCCAACGATTACGAGGCCGCCCGCGCCGAGGCAGCCTGGAACCTGCGGGTGCGGGAAGTGTGGGACCGCGTGCGTTTCGTGGAGACGGGATCGGCTCCCGTGGGCACCATCATGAGCGAATATGCCATACCGGTGCGCGCAGCTATCGATCTGGCCGGACTGGAACCGGCGGAGGTGCGCGTGGAAGTGGTGATGGGACGCGTGGGCACCGACGGCGGTCTGGAGGACACCGAAGTGATGGTGCTGCCCTCCACCGGGCAAAGCGGTTCGGTGGCTATTTTCGAGAAAGAGATCGTGCCCGAGCGGACGGGACGCTTGGGCTACACGCTGCGGGTGAGTCCCAATCATTGCGACGATCCGCTGACGCGGCCGTGCAGCAGTCTGTTGAAGTGGAGCGTGTGACGACAGATTTTTCACCGTGGGGCGGCCAATCCTGGCCGCAGCCGCCTTTTAGGCGGCCAGAGCCGGCTGACAGCCGGCTGCGGGCACGATTGCCCGCCCCACTATTTATGCCGACTCTTCGACTATCCCAGGTCTGGAAAATCTTCCTCGCGGAACTCCTGGGCGCTCCCCTGCGATCCGCTGGTCCGCAATTGCACGCGCCGGATCTTGCCTGAAATCGTCTTCGGCAGATCGGTGAATTCCAGGCGGCGCACCCGCTTGTAGGGCGCCACCGTTTGCCGCACAAACCGAAAGATGCTGAGCGCCAGATCCGCGCCCGCCTCGTAACCCGGCGCCAGCCGCACAAACGCTTTTGGTACCGCATGGCGCAGCGCATCGGGACTGGCCACCACCGCCGCTTCGGCCACCGCCGGATGCCGCGCCAACACGCTCTCCAGTTCGAAAGGACTGATGCGATAGTCCGAAGACTTGAACACGTCGTCCGTCCGCCCTATGTAAGTGATGTAACCATCGTCGTCTCTGGAAGCCAAGTCTCCCGTATGATAATATCCATCGCGCGAAGCTTCGGCCGGGGCGTCCGCATAGCCTAGCATGAGCCCCAGCGGCGCATGCGCCAGGTCCAGGCAAATTTCCCCATCCAAGAGTTCCACCCGGTAACCGGGCAGAGCCTTCCCCATGGAGCCGGGCTTCACGGTTTGGCCCGGTGAGTTGCCCGCGATGGCCGTAGTCTCCGTCTGTCCGAAGCCATCCCGAATGGCGATGCCCCAGGCAGCTTGCACGCGATCGATCACTTCCGGATTCAGCGGCTCGCCCGCGGAGACCACCTCCCGCAGACTCACCCGATAATCCGCCAGTTTCTCCTGCACCAACATGCGCCAAACGGTGGGCGGCGCGCACAGCGTGGTGATGGGCTTGCGCGCCAACATATCCAGCACGCCCGGTGCATGGAAGCGCGCATAGTTGTACGCAAACACCGTGGCGCCCGCGTTCCAGGGAGCGAACCAGCAGCTCCAGGCATGCTTCGCCCAGCCCGGGGAGCTGATGTTCCAATGCACGTCGCCGGGTTGCAGGCCGATCCAGTACATGGTGGATAAGTGGCCCACCGGATAACTCTGGTGTGAATGCTGTACCAGCTTCGGCTTGGCCGTGGTTCCCGAGGTGAAATAGAGCAGCAGCGGATCGGCGGCGCGCGTGGCGCCATCCGGAGTGAAGGCGCCGCTTTGCCCGTAGGCGTCCTCGAAGGAGTGCCATCCGGCCACCGTTCCGCCCACCGAAATGCGCGTGTAATCTCCCGCCAGCGCGGCGAATTTGGCAGTATGTGCGGCGCCCACAATCACGTGGCGCACCGCGCCGCGATGCAGCCGGTCCTGCAGGTCTTCGGGACCCAGCAACGTGGCGGCCGGAATTACGACCGCGCCCAGCTTCGAAGCCGCCAGCAGCGTCTCCCAAAGCGGCACTTCGTTGCCGAGCATGATCAGGATGCGGTCGCCGCGGCGCACCTCGAGCCCCCGCAGCCATTGCGCCACCTGGTTCGAGCAGTGGGACATCTCCGCGAAGCTGCGCGTGACTTCCACGCCGGACTCGTCCACCACCCACAGCGCCGGGCTGGTATTGCCGGCCGCCATGGCATCGAAATAGTCCAGCGCCCAGTTGAATTCATCCAGCTTCGGCCACTCGAAATGCCGGTAGGCGTGCTCGTAGTTGGTACGGTGGCGAAACAGGAAATCGCGAGCTTTCAGGAACTCCGCGGCGTCGCCCATGCCCCACAGTATAACGAACCCGATTGGCGGTATCCTTATTCGAGACCCAAAGGACGCTCCGATGACACTCTCCACCCCCGCAATGTACCGGCGCCTGGCCGCGGCCGGATTGCTCCTCTTCACCCTTGCCTGGAGGGCCGCCGCCCAGGCGATCGATGTCACACAAAGGCTGGATGGCTTCGATGCTTACATGGACAAAACCCTCAAGGACTGGAATGCGCCGGGAGTCGGCGTGGGCATCGTAGTCAACGACAAACTTGTTTTCGCCAAGGGCTACGGCCTGCGGGATTACGAGAAGAAACTCCCGTTTACGCCTGCCACCATGAGCCCCATCGCGTCCAATACGAAACTGTTCACCGCGATTGCCGCCGGCATGCTGGTGGAGGAGGGCAAGCTGACCTGGGACAAGCCCGTGCGCGACTCCGTGCCGGCCATCCGCTTTTACAACGACCAGCTCAACAACACCGTGACGCTGCGCGACATGCTATCGCACCGCACCGGAATCACCCGGCACGATACCATCTGGTACAAATCCGACTTCACGCGCAAAGAACTCTTCGAGAAGTTAGTGTACTTGGAGCCGCAGGAACCCATGCGCCAGACATTCCTGTACAACAACCTGATGTTCGCGGCGGTCGGATATCTGATTGAGCTGCAGTCCGGAAAGACCTGGGAACAATTCGTCAAAGAAAGGATATTCGATCCGCTGCAGATGAACTCCACCGGCTACAGCATCGCGGAGATGTTGAAGCGTCCGGAATTCGGCGTGGGGTTTACCGAGCGGCGCGATTCATTTGAACTCTACAGGATTCCTTATTACGAGGATATCTCGGGGGTGGCGCCTTGCGGAGCCATTGTTTCCAACATTGAAGATATGTCGCATTGGTTGATCGCGCTGATGAACCAGGGGAAATACAACGGTAAGCAGGTGATTCCGGCGGAAGTATTGACGGCCACTTTGCAGCCGGCCATCGCCCTGCCCAACACAGCGCTCGAAACCAGGGGTTGGGCGGAGGTCCTCAACGCGGCTTACGGCATGGGGCGGCAAACCGTTTCCTACCGGGGCCACCTTCTCACTCTTCACGGCGGCGACTTACCCGGATTCCATACCCAGGTTTCGTTTATGCCGCAGGACCACATCGGCGTTATCGTTTTTGAAATCGGGAATCATAGCCAGCCGCTTTATAACATCGTGACCTACAACGTCTATGAGAGATTGCTGGGAATGGATCAGACCCCGTGGAGTGCGCGCCAGCTTGAGATCCGGCTAAAAAACAAGAAGGCCGGGACGGAAGCGCGCACGAAAGCCAACCAAGGCCAGGTTCCGGACACCATGGCGTCCCACCCGCTTGCGGCTTACGCGGGCGCTTACGAGAATCCCGCGTACGGAGCGATGACCATCGCACTGAAAGACAATCGGCTTCATTTCGACTTTCATAAGATGCGATTTCAGATGACTCGCTTCCACTATGACCGTTTCGACACTCCCGACGATGAGCAGGATGGCAAATGGTCGGTGAACTTCCAGACGAATCCGCAGGGCGATATCGATCGGGCCGTGATGTCGCTGGATGAAGCGGAGGCCGTATTTGTCCGCAAGCCGGATACGATCGACCCGAAAGTGATGTCCCAACTCGCAGGAGCTTACGAAACGCCGGGCGGCGTGAAGATTCACATCGTTGTGGCGCCGGACGGCAAACTGTCGCTGGTCTTGCCCGGCCAGCCACCCCTTCCGTTGAACCAGACGAAGGGGATGGTATTCCGGAGCCCCCGATTTTCCGATGAGACCTTCGAATTTGTGGTGCAGGATGGCCAAGTGACTGGACTCAAGCAGAAGGACCCGTCGGGCGAGTTCACGTTACCGAAGAAGTAGCGGCAGACGCACCGGAGGGCGGCCAATCCTGGCCGCAGCCGCCTCTTAGGCGGCCAAAGTCGGCTGTGGGCAGATTTGCCCGGGCGGCCTGGGAGGCCGCCGCAGGCCACGGGCCTGCCCCACTTACACCGAAGTACTAGTACCGGAATTTCCAGAGAACTGGCCTTCGCGCTTGCACTACCAGGTATGAAGCCTTAGACTCCTGTTAAGTAACATCCGAAGGAACGGAGGAGGAGAGCGTCGATGCCCCAGATGACGGAGTCGGAAATTTTTGATAGATTCGCCCAAATTGTGGCGCACAGCCTGCGCATCGATGCGTCGATGGTCGTCCGCGACACCAAATTGACCGACTTGGGCGCCGAATCCCTGGATCTGATCGAGATCACCATGGAGACGGAGACGCAATTCCACATCTTCCTGCCCGACAAGTCGATTCTGGAGACCGCCGTGGAAGTGTTCGGTCCCGACGTTCTGGAGAAGGATGGGTACCTGACCGACGCCGGCAAGCAGCTTCTCTTCGAGCGCATGCCCCAGGCGGACGCGCAGACCTTCCAGGGTGAGGTGGCGGTTAAGGATCTGCAGAGCTATTTCCTGAAGGTGGACACCTGGGTGCGCATGATCCGGGACTTGGTGCAGTACACTCCCGCGGAGTGCGCGGCTTGCGGTGGGCCGATGACTGCCTCCATGGGCTTCCGCATGAAGTGCGCGCAGTGCGGCCAGGAGATTACGCTACGCTCCGGCGAAGAGCTGAATCGGGAATGGGTGCGCGCGTATCACGAACGCGAGTACCAGGATGCCGCGGCTGCCAAGTCAGTTCGCTTGTCTCAGGTCTAACAGCGCAAGTGGGGCAGCTCCTTGAGCTGCGGCGGGCTCTGACATCGTGCGCTAGGGTATCGCTCGGCGAAGAGGGAGTACCTGACATAGTGATCGAGGGCGACCGGCAAGCCTTCTTGTTCCTGGCAGGCCTCATTCTTAGCGCAGGTGAGCCTTGCTCGCCTTAGCGGGGCTGTGCCCGGCGCGACGACACGAGTGTCGTCGCGACATTTTGCACCGTGGGGCAATTCTGCCCGCAGCCGGCTTAGCCGGGCTACGCCCGGCGCCGGCACGCAGGGTGCGTGCGCCACATCAGTGATCCAACAGCAGCATGAAATGGCCAATCTCCAGAGCCGGCTTTTAGCCGGCTTTGGCCGCCTATAAAGGCGGCTGCGGCCATGATTGGCCGCCCCACGGTGCAAAAAGTATGTGGCATTACGCTGGGAGCGTGCGCCACGTCGGCAATCCAACCACGGCTATAATCTTCAATTGAAGCGGAAACTGCTCACCGCGGCCTACTGGGCCGTCCCTTCCATCCTGTGCCTGGTCCTGTATTGGCCGGGCCTGCTGGCATGGTTCCAACAAGACGACTTCGTTTGGCTGAACTTGCCCAACCAGGCGCACGGCTGGGATGGCTGGCTGCGTACGCTGTTCGCCCCCACCGTACAGGGTACCTGGCGGCCGCTCAGCGAGCGCGCGTTCTTTCTGGCCTTTGGCGCGATGTTCGGCAGCGATGCCCTGCCCTACCGCATCTGGGTTCTGCTCACCATGTGCGCCAACCTGGCGCTGGTGGCGGCCGTCACCGCGCGGCTCACGCGCTCGCGCGCGGCCGGCTTCTGGGCGGCCATTTTCTGGATCGCCAACAGCAAGCTGGCCACGGTAATGTCGTGGACCTGCGAATACATCCTGGTGGCCTGTGGGTTCTTCCTATTGCTGGCCCTGCACCTGTTTTTGCGATACACCGAAACGCGCGACCTCAAGTATTACCTCTGGACCTGGCTGGCGTTCCTGACCGGCTTTCTGGCGATGGAAACCAACGTCGTGTTCCCGTTGCTGGCCGGCAGCTACGCGCTGGTGTGCGCCAGCCAATATTTCCGGCGGACGCTGCCGTTTCTGGTGGTCTCCGCGGCCTACGGCATCCTGCACATGCTGCTGGCGCCGAACCAGGGCACGGTGCCCTATACGATGCACTTCGACGGCGCCATCCCGGCCACCTTCTGGACCTACTGGCGTCGCGCGTTCGAGCCCGTAAACCAGCGCGCGTTGTCTCCGTTTTCACCGGTGGCAGGCACCGCCGAAATGATCGCCTGCACCGTGGCGCTGCTGGCATTTGCCATCTATCAGGCACGCCGGAAGCAATGGCTGCCCGCGCTGTTTCTGGCCTGGTATGCCATCCTGCTGGGTCCGGTAGTTCCCTTGCGCGACCACATCACGGATTACTACCTGACGCTGCCCGCGATGGCCCTGGCGATGGCCGGAGCCTACGCGCTGGTGTGCGCGTGGCGGGCGGGCGTCGGTTGGCGGATACTGAGCGCGGTGCTGGCCGCCGGCTTTCTGGTGCAACAAGCGCCGGTCGGGCGGCATGTCGCCCAATGGTATCGCGATCGCGGCGCTGCGCAGGAGGCGCTGGTGATGGGGGTGGCGCAGGCGCACGAGTTGCATCCAGGGAAAACCCTTCTGCTCGACGGCGTGGACGACGATTTGTTTTGGGGAAGCATCCAGCAGCGGCCGTTTTTGTTCCTGCAGATTCCGGACGTCTACTTGACGCCTGGTTCCGAACAGCGCATTACGCCGCATCCGGAGATGGATGACGTATCGAAATTCGTCTTGCCCGCCGACGAGACGCGGCGCGCGCTGGATCGGGATCAAGTGGTGGTCTATCGCGCCGGCGCGGGCCCGCTCCAGAACATCACGCATCAGTATGTGCCGCCCGCCGGTCCGGCGGCCGCCGGAGCGCCGCTGCGCGTGGACGTGGGCGATCCGCTGGTGGCGGACCGGCTCGGCCCCACCTGGTATGCGCGCGAATCGGGATTCCGCTGGATGCCGCGGCAGGCCAGCCTGCGCATGCCGGGACCCCAGTCGCCCGGGCAGAAGCTGTACGTGACCGCCATTTGTCCCACGGAGCAACTGGCGAAGGGGCCGCTGGAGATGACTTTGACGGTGGATGGCGTGCGGCTGGCTCCCGTGCGCTTCACCAAGGGCAATGCGGAAGCCACATTCGCTTTTCCGCTGCCCGCAGCGACCATCGGCAAGAGCGATATCGAAATCGGGGTGGAATTGAGCCGCACGGTGCGGATCGGCAGTGACCGGCGGGACCTGGGGCTGGCATTCGGCAAGTTTGAAATTAAATAACTTCCGCATAAATAGTGGGGCAGGCCCGTGGCCTGCGCGGGTCACCCTGGACCCGCTCCGTTAGGAAGATAAGAGGCGGCCTGAGATGCCGCCGCAGGCCGAGGGCCTGCCCCACTCCGTTCGCGCCCCGGTACTCGCCATACCACCTTCAAAATCCGCAGTTTAGCCTCCGCGGGTCGTTGATCCCGCGAGCCGTTTCCTACAAGCGGTCGCTGTGGGAGCAGAAGCTCAAGTGCATCGAAAACGTGCGCAAGGCGAATCTGAAGATCGTCTTCGTGCCCACGATTGTGAAGGGCCTGAACGACCACCAGATCGGCGACATCATCCGGCTGGCGCTGGAGAAGATCGAATGCACCAGCGGCATCAGCTTCCAGCCGGTGGCGTTCACCGGACGGATCGCGCGGCGCGACCTGGAAGCCAAGCGCTTTACGCTCTCCGATTTTGCGCACGCCGTGAAGGCCCAGACGGGCATTTGCGAGCCTTATGAAGACTGGTTCCCGCTGGCGTGTGTGTCGCCGTTTTCGAAGCTGCTGAGCGCCATGCGCGGGGTCGAGACGACTACGCTCACGTGCCATCCACACTGCTCGCTGGGAACGTACCTGTTTGTGGATCAGCACCGCCACGCCGTGCCGGTGACCCGCTTCGTGGATGTGGGGCCCATGTTGCAGGCCATGGATACGCTCGTGCGCAAGACAAAAACGCGGCGGGTGAAGCTTTTTTCCAGGTTCGAAAGCTGGAACATCCTGCGCAAGTTCTTCCACCAGGAGAGAGCGCCGGAAGGGTTGACGTTCAAGAAATTCCTGCAGACGCTGCAGGGCATGACCGAAAAGCGCCACGGGCGCGGTAAGCTAGAGAACGAAGGCTTCACTTACCGCACATTGATGGTGGCGGGCATGCACTTCATGGACTCGTATAACTACGATATCGAACGCGTGAAGCGCTGCGTGATCCACTATGCCGCGCCTAATGGGCTGATTTATCCTTATCTGCACCTATAATTCCGGGCCGGTGTACCGGGAGAGAATCGAGCGCCAGTTCGCAGTGCCGGTGGAGACGCCGGCGGAGGTGGCGGAAACCGTCTGTTGAAAGTTCTCATCGTCGGCAGGGGTGTGGTTGGGACGATTTATGGCTGGGCCTTGTCCGAGGCGGGTATCGACGTCACCCACGTCGTGCGCAAGGAAGGGCTTCCCGCCACAGACACTCTGGACCTGCTGGACTTGCGGCCCGGTTTCGCGAAGCATGCCAAAGTAACCCATGCCCCCAAGACCATCCGGCAGATCTCTGCCGCGGACGGCTTCGACCTTGTAATCGTCGCCACTAAGCACTACCAGGCGGCGGAGGCCATTCGCCAATATCTGCCGGGCGCACCCGGCGCGACGTTTCTTTTGTTTACCGCTAACTGGGAGGGAACGGAGGAGATTGACGGACTGCTGCCGCGAACTTCCATGCTGTGGGGTTATGCCGCGGCCAGCGGTGGCCCCGATGCGCAGGGTGTCCTCGTGGCAACCGTAGCCCCCACGGTGCGCTTCGGAATGTTGGAAGGCTCCGATCACGGGAAGTTCAAGACCGTGACGGAACTGTTCCAGCGAGCCGGTTTCGCATTGGACGTTAAAGCCAACATCGTCGAGTGGCTTTGGGTACATCATGCGATCAATGCCGGAGGGATCGGCATCTGCTTGTGGGCAGGTGGGATCGCCGAAGCGACCCGGAGTTTCAAGACCATGAGGCTCGCGGTTTGGGCTATTCGGGAAGCACTGGCGGTGGTAGCGGCCCGGGGCGTCGATGTGGCGTCTTATCCCGACGCGAGAAGTGTCCTGCACATGCCTGCGTGGCTGGCCGGCTTGCCTATCTTTTTTGCCGTGCGCTTTACGGAAAAGGGCCGGCGACTGCTACAGGGAAGTCACTTCGACCACAGCCCGGACGAGATGAAGCGGTATTACTTCGATGTGCTCCACACCGGAGAGAAGCTGGGTGTAGCCATGCCACACTTGTGCGCGCTTCGCGAACGGATTGAAGGGTATCAGCCAAAATTCAATCCGCGGCTGGCGGCATCTCCGCGATAACCCGTGCCAGTACCTGTTTGGCGGGACAGATACCGGTTTTCGCTGGTTTGCGGAGCTGCTTGCGATGGACTCCGGGACGTATGAAGATCGCGTCTGTGTGACCGCGCAAACTATCGCCATCGGCGCTTACGAGACGCCCACTCGAGACAGCGAACCTTTTGCGATCACCGCGGGGCCGGACTACAAATCGGACGGCTTACTACGGCCGGGGCGTTCGCCGAGTACCAGATCAAACGGCAGTTTTATCGGGCGCATCACCACGGCCGGGGCGATTAGCTATTACCCGTTGGGGACCGATTACTACGGTTTCGATCCAAGTGGAATCACGCCCGGGCCGGACGGCGCGCTCTTCCCAGTGTCCAGCGACCGCAACGGCCAGATCAAAACGGGGGGCCCGATGGGGCGCTGTGGTTTACCAGCGCTTAGTTCCGGCGGCCTTGGGCGCATCGCCGGCGTATGGGCCGAAGGGATCGCGTCCGGGCCAGATGGTGACATATGGTTTACGGAAGCCGGCGGCAACAATATCGGTCACATGACTGCCGCGGGGGTGGTCACCGAGTATCCGATCCCCACCGCCAATAGCTCCCCGTTACAGTCGTTGGAGCGGCAGCCTATCCGTAGCGCCTTTTCGCGCCTGCGCAAGGAGATCTCCTGGGTGCTCCCGCCTCGGCGAACTGCGGCGGCTGAAATCAGAGCTTGAGTCGAATGCAGACAAGATTACTCAATTTATTCAAGATATCGACGCGAATCTATCAGCCGACCAACTGGTATTCCAATACCTACACGAAGCTTCAGATTTGTTTTGAAAAGGCCGCTCAAGCGATTGCCGGGAGCCTGGAAGCGACAGTTTAGCGATTAGGTGGGTCCGATAGCTTACACCGCGAAATCGAGACGCGCGAGGAGAAACAGGGTGTTAGCGCCGACGAACGACTGACAATTCTAGAGGAAGAGTTCATCGCGCTGCGCCATCTTATCTATCTGCGCTACGTCTTCCGGCAATTGCGCAACCTGCTGGGATTCATCGTCGGAGGTTTCATCCTCCCGGTGATTTCTTTCAGCTCATATCCTTTCCAAGGCCATCGATCGCTCAGCTTTGCTTCGCTCATGGCGTCCCTTGCTCTGGGCGTCGGAGTGGGAATCGTCTTTGCGGAAATGGACCGCGACGCTATCTTGAGCCGCCTGACCGAAACCAATGCCAACGAGGTCGGCAAGACATTTTTCATGCGGCTGGTGCAGTATGGCAGCTTGCCGCTGCTCACCCTGTTAGCATCGCAGTTCTCGCGGGTGAACCACGCTCTGTTTTCCTGGCTGCAGCCTGTTCTGGAAGCGCTGCATTAAGACGGGCCTCCCTCACTGAGCGGCTCGCCAAACTCCGCGCGCACCAGCGACAGCGCATCCTCTTTATTCTGCAAGCGCCCCTCGAGCTGCGCGTCCTCCACGGCGGCCAGCATTTTGCCGAAGGCCGGTCCGGGCTGATATCCAGCGGCAATCAGATCGCGCCCCGTCAGCACTGGCGTGGGCCGCAACTCTTCCTCGCCCAATTCTTCCAGCCGTGTCAGCACGCGCTTGTAGGTATCCAGCTTCCGGTTGCTCGACAGGCAGTCCAGGCGGTGCAGTTCCAGGTGCTCGGTGAAGTTCTCCATGCGCAGGAAGCGCTTCAGGGTGCTCTCGCGCATTTTGCCGGTATCTTTGAAGCGCATGTGGTGCGCGACCAGCGCTTCTATGCGTTCGGTCTGTTCGTTCGAAAACCGCAGCCGCGTGAGGATGCCGTGCGCCAGCCGGACGCCTTCCTCGGCATGCCCATCGAACCGGATGCGGTCCGCCACGCGAAACGTGGGCGGCTTGCCGACGTCGTGCAGAAGCGCGCCCGCGGCCAGCGTCACCGTGGGATGGTGCAGCTTTTCGAGCAGCAGCAGGGTGTGCGTCCACACGTCGCCTTCCGGATGAAATTCCGGCGGCTGCGCAACGCCTTTCATGGCCGCCACTTCGGGCAGGATATCGCCGAGCAACCCGGTCTCGTCGAGCAGTTCGAAGCCGCGCCGCGCGCCGCCTTCGGTCAGGATGCGCGCCAGTTCGTCGCGCACGCGCTCGGGCGAGACTTTCAGGATCAGGCCGTGCAGCCGTTTGAGCGCCG
>Ga0302325_10012759_pt1 | contig 17996 bp, 11 predicted proteins | sample Palsa_T0_2_FD_201948 | JGI IMG/M metagenome (GOLD analysis project Ga0302325, IMG submission 201948) | Peat permafrost microbial communities from Stordalen Mire near Abisko, Sweden - Palsa_T0_2 | ecosystem: Environmental > Terrestrial > Soil > Palsa > Peat permafrost | place: Sweden: Abisko...
TCCGCCCGCGAATCGTCGAAATCCAATCCCAACCCACCGAAGCATGAAACGTAGGATTATCGAACCCCAGCGCCCCGCCATTCACATTGCGCCCTTCCTTGTCCTTCGTGCTCCCCGGATTGGCATTCGCAATCACCCGCACCGCCAGCGCATTCCTGGAGCCCGGCTTCACCAGCCCCGTCACGTCGAATCGCCCGCGCATAAATCCGCCGTCGATCCGCCCCACCAGCACGCCATTCAAATAGACATCAGCCTTCCAGTTAATCCCATCGAAATCCAGCCAATAGCGCCCATCCGCCATCCGCTTCGCCGGAGCGGTAAACTCATCCCGGTACCAGAAATCCGCGCAGAAAAACGAGTCCGAAATCGCATACTGGTTCTCGCCAAAATCCGGATCGGCAATCGCCCCATCGTTCCGATAGCTCGTCAGCACCGTCCCCGGCACCGTAGCCACCATCCAAGGCTCCGTCTCGCGATACCCTACCTGCGAAATCGCCTCCCCGCTCCCAGTCACCAGCGAAGCCCGCTGCAAGCGCCACGCACCTCGCGCCAGATGCAGCGTCCCATCGGCCTCAGCCCCCAGCGCCGGCTGCGGCTTCGCCACCGGCCCGCCCCGCCCAAAGACCCGCATCTCGCTCAGCACATACCCATCCGCCTCATCCGCCGCCTTCGTCAGCAACAGCCGCACATACCGCCCCTGCGCAGGCCTCTCCAACCGAATCTCTTCCTGCCCAGTCCCGGCCGTCAAAGCCCGCACCGTCGTCCAATGCGCGGCATCGTCCGAAACCTGCAACTCCCCCGCCGCCGCCCGCCGAATCCAATCCAGCTCCACGCGGTCAAACGAGCACCGGGCGCCCAGATCCACATACACCCACTCGTCCCCGCTCCCCGCGCTACGCCACGCGCTTGAGAAGTGCCCCGGCCCACCAACCAGCACCTTATGTCCCTGCTCGAATAGCCCCAGATCCGCCACGCCCCAGATCGCCACTCCCGCAGCCGCCATCTCCACGCGATAGCGATGAAATTGCGCAGGAGCCGTAAACGGAATCGTCTGCACAAAGCTCGGCTCGTTGTCTTTATCCCGCGGCCAATCAGCCCCATTCGCCCGCCCCAACTCCCGCCACGCCGCGCCATCGTCCGAACCCGAAACAACATAAGTCCAACCACCCACCGGCGCAGGCCCATAGATCTTCCTCAGCCACAGATCCAGCCGGTCCAGCTCCGGAGCCTCGCGGCTCCCCGCCATCTCAAACTCCACCCAGGCCCGGCCATCCGCCGCCTTCACGTCTGGCTTAACCTCGATTGAGGAAGCAATATCCGAATCCAGAAAGACCTCGCGCTCCGCCTTTCCCAACACCCCGGCGTCGCTCGTCCGCGTCACCAGCCATCCCGGCTCCGCCGTCTCCACAAGCCCATCCGTCACCAGTTGCGCCGTCAGGTTGTAGTCGTAAGCACTCGACTGATACGCCGGCCGGTGCAGCGCCAGATTCCGGTACGCTCCAGCATCCACCACCGACGAAGGCCCCATATACTCCTTCTTGTCGCCCGGATACACCCCAATCCCACGCGTATAGCTCTGCGCCCCAGCCACCGCGGCAAAAACCAGCAAAACCCAGCCAAAATACCGCATCGTCCCCCTCTAATCCAAGCGCCAACGGCGCGCCGTTAAACCGGCCAGGCCATCGCCCTGAGTAAGATATCCGGCAACGGGTTCTAGGGCTGAAAGCCCAACCTATCGCCTTCCACGGCTTCCATTCAAACACTTGAACCGCCAATGCCCCAAAAAACGAAAAGACCCCGCATCGCAGCTCACAAAGAGCCATAGCGATGCAGGGCCAGTTTTGAAAACTCTAACGCGATCCGAAAACTACCGGTTGGCCTGCTTCCACGACCACGCGCCAATCAACGGCAATTCAAACCGCTTCCCGTTCAACGCGCTGATCACTCCCCAGACCGAGACCAGGAAGAACGCCGCCAAAATCACGCCTTGCGCACTGATCAAAGCTACCGGCGTCACGCCACCGATTTTGGGAAGCAAATTCCCAACTATGAAATTCACGAAAAATACCAACACGCTCAGAACAATCGACTGCCACGCGTGAAAGCGGACATACGAGCTGCGATTATACGGCGCAATCGCCAAGAACACGAACGCGGGAATCAGGGTAAAGTAGGCAAGTGCCCCAATCGTATTCTCGGAAATTCCAGACTGTACGCTCTCTGACGACATAATCCCTCTCTCTTTTCCTTCTCAGATTTTCCGGGAACCGCACTTACAGCCGAGCAGGAAATGCTCGATCGCAAAAAAAGCTCGATCCGGGGATATGCATTCACCTTGCAACAAAACATGTCGCGATTCCACGGCAATCCCAACGATCTGCTCAAAATCGGGGCCGAAATTCCCGAAATGGCCCTAAACCGTCGCAAAACCTGGCCAACAGCGGCTCCGCTACCCTTGCGTCTACCCGTTTCAATCCGCAACCGCTCCGGAAACCGCCTGCCAATCGTCGAAAATAGAGTCTGCATGACCGAACCCACCTCAACCGCCCCACTCGCCCGCCCGCCTGTCCGCCCGCTGGCGAGCGTTGCACAAGTCTCCCGCCTCTTCGGCGCCTTCGCCGCCCTGCGCCAGGTCTCCGTCGATTTCGCCCCCGGCCGCTGCTACGTCCTCCTCGGCGAAAACGGCGCCGGCAAATCCACCCTCCTGCGCATCCTCGCCGGCCTCCTCCAGCCCACCCAGGGCAAAGTCACCGTCTTCGACAACCTCACGCCCCACGACGCTCGCCATCGCATCGGCTACATGAGCCACGCCCCTATGCTCTACGACGAGCTCACCGGAGCCGAAAACCTCGCCTACTTCCGCGGCCTCTACCCCGCCCAAGCCTGCCTCACTCCGGAAGACGCACTCCGCCAGGTCGGCCTCGACCCCGCCCTGCCCCGCACCGTCGGCCAATACTCCCAGGGCATGCGCCAGCGCGCCTCGCTAGCCCGCGTCCTGCTCTCCCAACCAGAACTCCTCCTCCTCGACGAGCCTTTCTCCAACATGGACGTAGAAAGCGTCCAGCAAATGGTCCAACTCCTCGCCGGCTTCCGCTCCGCCAACCGCACCATCCTCATCACCACCCACCAGCGCGACCTCGCCGCCCCCATAGCCGACCAAATCCTCACCCTGAAATCCGGCCGCGTCCACTCGCTAATCGAGGGAAACCCCACTCTATAAAGCATTTTCAGGAGATGATCCTCCCTTTTGCTCAGGCGTCAGATTTGCTCAGGCGTCAGACGTGACCGCCGCACCCAGAGCCAGAGGCCCGCTCTATACCAGCCTGGGCCAACGGCCCAGGTACAGGAGCAAAACAGTTTCGGAGGGCTGAAGGCCCGGCCTATCACCTTCGCTCTCTTTACGCGACAGCCTCTAGCAAGGTTATGATTGCGCAATGAACCGAGCTTTGCTGGTGCTACTGCTCTCCTCGACAGTACTCCATTGCCAATCGATACCGGTCCGTCCATCGTTCGAGAAATACCCGACAACGCGAATTTACAAGGGTGCCCCGGCATGGCAATAATCGCGAGCGGGGGATCGATTGCTGCGCTTGTGGGTTAGTCAAAAACGATCGCGACGAGTTCGCCATAACTGGCCAAACCGTTTGATTTTAAATAGCTTCGCTTAACATCCAGGAGCAGGCCCAGCCGATTTGGAGCTGTCATCTCTACCTATTGAGTACTTTAGAGTATTCCCGGGAGCTAAAAGCCCCCAGGCAAGCTTGTAATGGACTAGGCTTGCGAGTGTATGGGCTGGAGTTTTCGTCGTAGGCTCAAATTCAGTCCGCTGAAGTTGAACCTGTCAAAGTCCGGGTCGGCGATTCCATAGGCGGTCTTGATTTTCACATCGGCAGGGATGCTAAGGGCCAGTCGTACACTGCGGTATCCATTCCTGGCGTCGCGATCCTCTATTAATAGAAAGTCTGTACATCGGGCGGAGCGGGGATAAGTAAATGGCAGGACGCACTGGATTCGATATGTCGATCAAGGCTTTACAACGACGCAGGGTCGCGGGCGGTTTGATCTTTGCTGCGCTTCTAACAGCCTTCTTAGGTTTTTCATCATGGCGGAGTGTCCAACGGGCGGAACAGGATGACTACTGGGTATCCCACACTCATGAGGTGATAGGAGCGATCCAGCGCACGTCCAGACATGTGAGCGAAGCGGAAACCAGTGCCCGGGCATTTGCCTTGACCGGAGAAGAGCCGTTGCTGCTGCACTATCGGGCGGCCCGCGACACGATCTACCAGGACGAGAGCGCGCTACGCCATTTGACGGCGGACAATCTTAGTCAGCAGCGGCGACTGGACGTGGTTGAGCAACAGGCGCGCACGGCGCTCGAATTCGCCGAAAGCGTCATCGCCAAACGCAAAAAGCTGGGAGCCTATCCGGGCGGCAGTGATGCTCTGGAAACCGAGAGGATTATCGTTGCGGTGCGCGCAACGACTCAAGACATGCTAGCCGAGGAAACACGGTTGTTGGGCCAGCGCACTCAAAGAGCGGCGGCGGGACAACGGTTGACGAGAATCACTGCTGTTGTAGGTGTTTTTCTTGAGGTGGGGTTGTGGGTCCTGGCCTTTCTCGTCGTCATCCGCGAGATTGACGTCAGTGCAAGAGCGCTGGCGCGACTCAATACCCTGAACGCCGAATTGGAACAGCGGGTGGAGGAGCGCACGGCGGCTCTGCAGTCGGAGATCACCGACCGTCGCCACGCGCAGGAAATAGCGGAGCATTTGGCGGCGGTAGTTGAATCATCCAGCGACGCGATTATCAGCAAGACACTGGATGGCGCGATCACGGCCTGGAATCGCGGTGCCGAGAAGGTATTCGGCTATTCGTCGGCGGAGGTGGTGGGCAAGTCGATCTCCATACTTTTACCGCCGGAGCACACCGATGAAGAGTCCAGCATTCTGGCGCGAATCAGAAGCGGCGAAAGCGTGGATCACTTCGACACTGTCCGCATGCGCAAGGGCGGTAAGAAGATTGACGTTTCCGTGACCATTTCGCCGATCAGAGACAGCGCGGGCACAATTGTTGGCGCCTCAAAAATTGCACGCGACATCACCGAGCGCAAACAAGCCGAAGTGGCGATGCGCGAGAGCGAAGAGCGTTTCCATGCGATGCTCAACGGCATTCCGCAACTGGCCTGGACAGCCGAGCCAGACGGGCACGTTTTCTGGTACAACCAGCGCTGGTACGACTACACCGGAACCACGCTTGAGCAGACGAAGGAGTGGGATTGGCAAAGCGCCCATGATCCCAAAATTTTGCCTAAAGTGCTTCATCAGTGGAAGATTGCGATTGCCGAGGGAACGCCCTTCGAGATGGAATTCCCATTGCGTGCGGGCGACGGCCATTTTGACATGTTCCTGACCCGGGTTATGCCGTTGAAAGACGCGAACGGGCGCGTGGTGCGCTGGTTTGGCACCAACACCGATATCAGCGGAATTAAACAAGCCGAACTCCAGTTAACCGGGCAAGCGCAGGAGCTCGTTCGCCGCGCTGAGGAATTGACCTCGTCGCGGCAAGCTCTGGAAACGCAGTCACTCATGCTGCAGTCTGTGCTGGACAGCATGGGAGAGGGATTGATCGCGGCCGACCTGCAAGGCCATTTTATGATCTGGAACGATTCCGCGAAACAGCTAATGGGACGTGGCGCGGCCGACTTAGCCCCCGAGCAATGGACCCCTCATTACAAGGTCTTTCTGCCTGATGGCATCACACCTTGTCCGCCGGACCGTCTTCCGTTGGTACGGGCGTTACGCGGGGAATCGGTGCAAGTGGAATTGATGGTCGAACACCCTGAGCGCCCCGACGGGGTCTTTCTCGAGGTTACAGCGCGGCCTTTGACGGACAATCAGGGTAACTTGGGAGGCGGCGTCGCCGTGCTCCGCGACATCACCGAACGCAAAGCTGCAGAACGGGAAGTCCAAGCACTCAATCAGAACCTGGAGGCGCGGGTGATCGAGCGCACCGCCGAGTTGAAGGCCGTCAACAAGGAACTGGGTCTCCGCAACCGGGAAGTCGAACTCGCAACCCAGATGAAGAGCAAGTTTCTCGCCAGCATGAGCCATGAGCTGCGAACTCCACTCAATGCCATTATGGGCTTTTCAGATCTTCTGGCTGAAGAGATTCCGGGAGAACTAAACGCCAAGCAGAAGCGCTTCGTGAATCACATTAAACAAGGCTCTACGCATCTGCTGCAATTGATTAACGACATTCTGGATTTGTCGAAAATCGAGGCCGGACAGCTCGAACTGCGATGCGAAGATTTCCAGATCAAAGATGCTTTACCCGAGGTGCTATCAACCATCCAACCGCTGGCGATGGCAAAGAATATCCGGGTCAACCAGAAAATGGAAATTGATTCACATGTCTATGCCGATCGGGTCCGCTTCAAGCAAATCTTGTACAACCTCTTGAGCAATGCGGTGAAGTTTACGCCGAATTCTGGCCGAATCACCATCGATTGCCGCGAAGAAGGAAATTCGGTTTGCATCTCGGTAGCGGATACGGGCGTCGGCATCCGCGCCGAGGATCATGCGGTTATCTTCGAGGAGTTCCGGCAGGTCGAGGGAACCGATGGAAACATCCAGGAAGGCACCGGTCTGGGGCTGTCGATCACCAAGCGCCTTGTGGAGCAACAAGGAGGCAGAATTTCGTTAGAAAGCGAGTTTGGGAATGGCAGCCGATTTACCTTTACTCTTCCTGTAGCATCCAGAGGATCCAAATCCCAGCCTCTGAATGAACCACCCAGTCTGGCGATTGTGGCGGGCGAAGGTCGCGGGAAACCACTTATCCTGGTTGTGGACGACGAAATCGCCGCTCGTGAGCTTCTCGCCAGCTATTTATGTCCCGAATATCGGATTGCTATGGCTGGGTCCGGAGTTGATGCCATTCAGAAAGCGCAGCAACTACGCCCAGACGCCATCACTTTGGATGTAATGATGCCGGGCAGCAATGGCTTCGAAACGCTCACATCCCTGAGACAGGACCCAGAAACGGCAAATATCCCGATCATTATTGTTTCCGTAGTGGACCAGAGGCAAGTAGGTTTCGCTTTGGGCGCAACGGACTATCTCATAAAGCCCATTCTCAGATCCGTAGTGCTTGAATCGATGCGAAAATACGTACAGCCTCAGTCCAACGAAGAAGAGACGATTCTGCTGGTGGACGATGACCCCGAAACCTTGGAGTTGTTGAAAGAGACATTGCGGTCATCCGGATATAGGACCGAGAGCGCCCTCAGCGGAGCTAGAGCTATGGAAGTGCTGTCCTCTAAGCTTATTCGTGCCGTTTTGCTGGATCTGTTAATGCCGGACATGGATGGATTTGCGGTCATCCGCCATATTCGACAAGAGCCCAGATTGAGAGAAATGCCGATTTTTGTGATGACCGCCAAGGATTTGACGGGGGATGAGATGGCTATTCTCAATCGCGAGACTCAGGCTATCTTTCATAAGAACGGCTCTTGGCAGCAACAACTCATTTTCGAGCTTGGACTGGTTTTTCAGGGCCGCGAGCTGGCGAAATCTGTGGCGCAATCATGATCAACGTTCTTGTGGCTGAGGACAACCCAGTCAACCGCGAACTGCTCCGCGAGTTGCTGGAGGTGCGTGGGTACAACGTGATGGAAGCTGCCGACGGTCAAGAGGCACTCAGGATGATCGAAGTGAACCATCCGGAGATTCTGCTGCTGGACATCGGCATGCCGGTACAGGATGGCTTTGCTGTCATGCGCAAGATTCGGGAGAATCCAAGCTTTGCCACGCTGACGGTTCTGGCCGTTACCGCTTACGCCATGCAAGGTGACCGGGAAAACATTCTAAATGCGGGATTCGACGGCTATCTTCCGAAGCCGATCAATGCACGTGATCTCGCCAAAGAGATCGAACGTCTGTTGCGTAAACGAGAAGATCGAAATACATCTCCGAATCAACCGCCCGAGCGCAACGCAAGTGGGAAGACACAGGCAGCAGGAACTGGCAAATAGCACTTTCTCGACCGTCACAACCCGGCATTGCTCGGCGCAGTCTTCCTCAGGGATATGGTCAGTCGTATTCCAGACGAGTCCAGGTTCATAACGCTGACCGAAGCGCCGAACAAGGCAAGAATGCGGTATGCCACGGGAGGGCCTAGTCCCAGATCCCCGCCAGGTGTCAGCGTTTCTTCAACCGAGAAGATCTCAAAGAATTTTGGCATCGCAGCAGTGGAAATTGTCCTACCATGACTCTCGATGATGACCGCCAGTGAATCGCCAACAACCTCATGTGCCAGGTGCACAGTTTCGCCCTCTTCGGAGAATTTAACTGCGGTCTCAAGTAGTGCCTGAAATGCTCGTACCAGCAAGCCCTCGTCTCCCACGACGTGGTCCGAGTTCGTCGCTGGCATGGCGAATGTCACATATCTGGATTCTGCGAACTCAGTCGCCCTCCTAATTGCACGATTCAGTGCCGCGCACAACAAGACCGGAGCGGATCCAAACTCTTCGCTCTTGACATCAATTTGAGTCAGGAGCAAGGCATCATCCAGTATGGATAGGATTCTTCGACGAGATCGTTCAAACCCTCTTTGGAGTTCACGGTTCTCATCTGGCGAGGAAATTCCTTCAAGAAGGAGTTCGCCGATACTGATCAAGCCATTGAGTGGAGCACGAAACTCGTGAGAGATGACGTCGAGAAAGTCGGCCTTCGCACGATCGAGGATGATCAACCGCTCGTTTGCCAGGGCAAGCTCAATGTTCCTCTCTTCCAACTTCGTCACGAGCCGATCGCTGTATTCCTTAAGCACTTCGACTTCCTGCCACGCCTCGGGTCGTGGCGTGGTGTGTTGCATGGCGATGGCTTCGTGTACCGCTATGAGGATCGTTTCGAAAGGTGCAGGTTTCTGCAGGTATTTGTCCGCGCCAAGGTTGAGGGCCAGCTTCTCATCGCTCGGCGAGTTGTAGGTGGAAGTGTAAATGACAATTGGCAGGTCTCGCAGGTGGTCGCTCATGCGAATTTCATAGCACAGCCGGTAGCCGTCCATCCGTGGCATGAGGATGTCCGACACGACGGCGTCTACCTTCTCGCGGGCAAGAATCTGCAGGGCTTCGATGCCATCGGCGGCTTCGAACGTGGTGTGGCCCGCGGCCTCGAACATCTCGCGCAGGAGTTCCCGATTAATGGCGATATCGTCCACGATCGCAAGTTTCATAAAGTCCGATCTCTCGTCTGCCAATTGCCTAACTTCAGCCTCTCGGCGGCGTCGGATAGCTAGCCGGAGAGTTCCCAATAGTCAACCAATTTGACCAAGTATATGTCACATCCGGCAACCAGAGCGGCTTTTCGATATTTCGGAGTCTTCGGAACAACGGAACGGAAAGGCCTATTAGGCCCATCTGGCTTCGCCCGAGTACAAGCAGTCCGCCCGGAGCCGGCCACCAAGCGAGCCTATAAGTCCGATTTCCACCTCTTCGCAGCGTAGTGCGGCCAGCGGCGGCCTTGAGGCCCTGCGGTGCGGCCGGACCGCACTCGCAAAAGAGCGAAAAACTGGCAAAGTTCCGCATACGCGGTCATACTCCCTCTGCAGTCGGATATACTTCCCGGCGACGAACCCGTAAGATAAGCCTCGGGCTGTAATCTCCGTATCGTCTGAGGAGCCAAAGATTCTCTTATTATCCCGCGCCAATTCTCTTCTTGAATCTCAACACGCAGATCCACCAGCGCTCTTGGAAATCGCTACTGGAGAGATCTCTGCATGATCTGCAAGTTCAGCCATTGGCCAAACTTATTGCCGGCCTCGGGAAGCAGACCCGCCTCTTTAAATCCGAGCGAGAAATGCAGTGCCTCTGAGAGAGGATTCACACCGCAGATGCAGGCAACCATGGAGTGGCACCCCCTGTCCTTGCACTGCGCGATGAGTTCTCCTAGTAGCAGCTTGCCGACACCATGGCCGATGCAATCCGGACGCACGTAGATTGAGTCTTCCACAGTGAAGCGATAGCCTTCGCGGGCGCGAAACTGCGATGCGTAGCAGAAGCCAACAATAAATCCCTCAAGCTCCGCGACCAGATAGGGCAAACCGCGATCCAGAACTGCCTGGCGGCGGCGCAGCATCTCGGCCTCATCTGGAGGCGTGATCTCGAAGGTGGCTGTACTCGTAACGACAAACCTCCCATAAATCGCGGTGATGTGCGGCATATCGGCGGTAACGGCGGGACGAACAACGCATTTCGAATCGGTTGCTGCCGGCTCGTAGACACTGCTTGCGGCGCTCCTGGGGCTGAGCGGCTTCGGCGTTGCCATGGGAGGGATAGTTGGTTGTGTTTCCACAGTGTTCGGGTTAAACCAGATCCTCGCTTCTCTTATTAAGTAGACTCGGAAAGCTATAAGGGAGGGATAAGGCTTGTTGCGGGGAATGGTAAAGGCGGCCTTCAGCAGAATGACGGACTTCAAAATGAAAACGCAGGCCTTCGGCTTCCCCCGCGCTGACTAAGGAACCTCTGATTAAGTCGACGCTTTGAAAGGGCGTGGCTTCAGCCACGCCGTAAGGCCAAGCAAATCAACGCGGCTTTAGCCGCTGAGGGAATGTTGGCGACTTGTTCAGAGCTTCCCTAAATTTGTTCGACCTATCTCAAAGACAACGCCTGCGCCTCGTCCAGAGCGGTAGTTCCCAACTAGAACGCGCGCAGTTCCACGATAGCCCGTAGGATGTCTTCCGGCTGCGGCAGTATGGCATCTTCGAGCACAGGCTGATAGGCAACAAAAGTGTCCATCGCGGCGACCCGCTTGACAGGCGCATCCAGATCTTCAAATAGCTCCTCGGCAATGCGCGCGGCAATCTCTGCGCCGTAGCCCCAGCTCTTCATATCCTCGTAGGCAACGATGACGCGGCTGGTCTTCTTTATCGATGTGGCTATGGCTTCCCAGTCATACGGACTCAACGTCCGCAGGTCGATCACTTCGGTCTGGATTCCGTGATCGCGCTCCGCCTTCTGAGCCGCCTGCAAGGCCCGAGGAACAAGTGCCCCGTAGGTGACGATGGTGACGTCCTTGCCTTCGCGGGCGATAGCGGCCTTTCCGAACGGGACCATGTAGTCAGGCCCCGGATAGGCAGCGCGACCGTAAGGCTCACGATAGAGCCGCTTATGCTCCAGAAACAGCACCGGATCGTCACAGCGGATTGCCGTGCGCAGCAGCCCATTAGCGTCAAGCGCGTTGGACGGGAAGACGACGCGCAGGCCGGGAATATGAGTGAAGATGGATTCACCGCTCTGCGAGTGATAGATGGAGCCGCCGGTGAGGTAGCCGCCGATGGGGCAGCGAATCACAACCGGCGCCCTGAAACTTCCATTGGACCGCCAGCGCATGAGCGACACTTCGTTGCGAATCTGGTGAACCGCAGGCCAGATATAGTCGAAAAACTGGATCTCGACTACCGGCTTCAGCCCGCGAACAGCGTATCCCACCGCCCGACCGACAATATTGGCCTCGGCCAGAGGCGAATTGAAGACTCGGTCCGGCCCAAATTCCGTTTGCAGGCCTGCCGTCAGCTTGAAGACGCCGCCCTTGCCTTTGGTTTCGGAAAGAGCCTCGGCGCGGCTGGCGTCGGCGACGTCTTCGCCGTAGACGACAATACGCGGGTCGCGGCGCATTTCATCGCGCAGCGCAGCGTTGATCAAATCGGCCATCGTTCCCGATTTGCCGCCAGTCTTGCCCGGCGTACCCTCTTCTTCCATCCAAAGCGGATCGCTCGCCAGTTCCTCGCGCGTCGGGTCGAAATCCTCAGAATAGACGTGCTTGCGAATGCTTGACACCGGCGGAATGGCCGCAGCGACGGCGCGCTCGGCGGCCAACGCCACATGGCTGTCGATCTGCTCCTCAAGCGCCGTCAACTCGCCTGTGGTCAGAATGCCTTCGCGGAGCAGGCGCATCTGCAGCTTGTGCAGCGGATCGCGCATCGCGTCGGCTTCGCGCTCGGACTTGAGACGGTAGTACTTATCGTCGTCCGACTCCGAGTGCGAGTAAATGCGGACGCAGTGGCCGTGGACGAACGCCGGCCCTTTGCGGGCGCGGCAATGCGCCACTGCCTCCTCGAAAGCGCGGAAACTGGCTTCCGGGTCGGTCCCGTCGACTTCCGCGAAAAAGAAATTCGGAAAATTGGCAACGAGCTTGGAGATATTGCCGCCGGGAGTGTTGACTTCGACCGGTACGGAAATCGCATAGCCGTTGTCTTCCACCAGGAATACGACCGGCAGCTTCTGGTTCGAAGCAGTATTGAGCGCCTCCCAGAACTCCCCCTGCGAGGTGGACCCCTCCCCGATGCAGGTCAGAACAATTTCATCGGCCTCGAATTTTACGTCATGGAAGGCGCGGTAATCGTCCGGATTCTTTGCCGCCGCTTCCGGAAACTTTGAAAAATATCGGCCCGCTTCGGCGACGCCCACCGCGTGCAGGAGCTGCGTCGCGGTCGACGACGAGCTGCTGACGATATTGAGCTGCTCGCTGCCCCAGTGACACGGCATCTGCCGGCCGCCGCTGGCTGGATCGGAGGCAGCGCCGACCGATTGCAGGAACATCTCTTCGGCGGTAACGCCCAGGGCCAGGCAAAGCGCCCGGTCGCGGTAGTAAGGGACATACCAGTCGTAGCCGGGGCGGGTGGCAAGCGCTGCCGCGACTTGCAATGCTTCATGGCCGGCGGCCGAAATCTGAAAGAACGACTTCTGCTGACGCTTGAGCATGATCTCACGGTCGTCAATGCGCCGGGAAGCATACATCAGGCGGTAGAAATCGACCAATTGCGAGACTGGCAGCGGATCTGGGCTGGCAACTTCGGGTTCAGTGGCGACGGCTGAGGACTGGATGCTGACCTTGGAGCTGGATGTACTGCGTGGCATATTCTCGACCTCCGCCGAATTCAGACGCCTCGCTGATTGTAGCAATGTGACCGGAGGATGAAAAGTTGACGGACCGGAGAAAAAGCCGAAGCCAAGGCCAGCCGAGATCGGCGAGTCCGCATTCGCGAAAAGGATTGACACTTCGTCAAGGTGAAAACCCCGGATTTGCGGCCCGGAGATCCGAGAAGGTGGCGCGAACGGAACTGCGTGATGCAGGGCAAGTTCAATGGTGTATTGACGATTGAATTGCTGCCGTGTTTCTATTCGTCGTACTGCATTGCCCGGGTTTAGCGGAAGATCTCAAGCTGGCGAAACGGAGAATAACCTGCCGCCAGCCAGAACTCTCGGTGTTTTTTAAATCTCAGGAGGAATATCCCCTAATGTTCGTTTCGACACTTTCAATTGCCATGCTGGCCGATCCAATTTCCAGCACTTCTCAAGGCAATGACACGATTTACCTTTGGATTGCACTTGCGGCTGGCGTAGTCGCGCTGGTCGCCGCGCTGCTGTTTGCCCGTGCGGTAATCGGCGCCGACCAGGGAACGGCGGAGATGCAGCATATCGCCTTGGCCATTCGCGAAGGCGCGCAGGCCTTCATGGGCCGCCAATATAAAACCATCGCAATCATGGCCGTGGTGCTGGCCGGCGTGCTCTATGCGGGATATTTGGCATATCCGCTGACGGCCCCGCTGGCGGCCAAGGTAGTAATCAGCTTTCTCGTAGGCGCGGCCTGCTCTGGATTCTCAGGTTATACCGGAATGTTTGTCTCGATTCGCGCCAATCTGCGGGTAGCGGCGGCGGCGCGCACTTCCCTTTCCGGCGCGCTCAAGTTGGCGCTGCGCGGAGGCGCCGTCACCGGCCTGATTGTGGTCGGCCTCGCCCTCCTGGGCATCAGCATTCTCTTCCTCGCCTTTGGCGGAACGGGAGCGCATCCTGAAGCCGTCCCCTATCAACTCGTCGGCTTCGGATTTGGCGCTTCCCTGGTCGCCCTCTTCGCCCAGCTTGGCGGCGGAATCTATACCAAAGCCGCCGACGTAGGCGCCGATCTTGTAGGAAAAGTCGAGGCCGGAATTCCCGAAGACGATCCGCGCAACCCGGCCGTCATTGCCGATCTGGTAGGCGACAACGTAGGCGACTGCGCAGGCCGCGGCGCCGACCTGTTCGAGTCCTCGGCAGCCGAAAGCGTAGGCGCCATGATTCTCGGCGCCGCGCTCTATCCGGTCTTCGGCATCAAGGGAATTTTGTTTCCGCTGATTGTCCACGCGGTGAACATCGTGGCTTCCATCGTCGGCGTCAGCTCGGTTCACAGCAAGGAGACCGACGATCCCATGCACGCCCTCAACCGTGGCTTCTACATCACCAGCTTTCTCGCGCTGCTAGGCTTCGCCGCCGGAGTGCATTTCCTTCTTCAAGACCGCTGGTGGCTGCTCGCCGCCGGCGGCGTCGGCATCGTGACCTCGTTCCTCTTTGTCTCGATCACCGAATACTACACCGAGACCAAGTTCAAACCGGTGCAGTCGATCGCCAAGGCCTGCCAGACCGGCCCTGCAACCAACATCATCACCGGACTAGCTGTGGGGATGCAGACTCCGGCGCTGCCGGCTCTGGTGATCAGCGGCGCGCTGCTGCTGAGCTACTACTTTGGCGTGCGCGGCCTCGAAGATGCGACGGGAATCGCCGACTACGCCAAGGGCATTTACGGCACCGCAATTGCCACCATGGGCATGCTCTCCAGTGCGGCTTACATTCTCGCCATGGATACATTCGGCCCAATCACCGACAACGCCGGCGGCATCGCTGAAATGAGCAACCAGCCACATGAAGTCCGTGACCGCACAGATCGCCTGGACGCCGCGGGAAACACCACCAAGGCGCTGACCAAGGGCTACGCGATCGGATCGGCATCCCTCGCAGCCTTTCTTCTCTTCTCAGCGTATCTGGAGACGATTCACAACATCGTCAAACACCGCGTCGAGGCAGCCGGCTTCGTTTTGCCGGCGGATTGGAGCTTTTCCAACGTCAATCTCGCCAGCATTCCGGTATTCGTGGGCGCACTGCTGGGAGCCATGCTGACCTATCTCTTTTCATCGATGGCCATCAGCGCCGTCGGACGCGCCGCCGAAAAGGTAATTGAGGATGTCCGCGCCCAATTCAAAGAAAATCCGGGTATCATGAGCGGCACCAGCCGGCCGGATTACGCGCGTTGCGTCAACATCGTCACCGGCGCTGCGCTTAAGGAAATGGTGCTCCCAGGCGCGCTGGCGGTCCTGATGCCCGTAGCCATTGGCGTAACATTCCGCCACCTGAGCACCAAATTCCACCTGAAGAGCTCGACGGATTTGCCCGCGTCGATGTCTGGCCTCGTAAATCTGTCGGGAGCGGAGGCTGTCGCCGCATTCCTGATGGTCGGCACCATTAGCGGAATTCTGCTGGCCATGCTCATGAACAATGGCGGCGGCGCCTGGGACAACGCCAAGAAATTCATCGAAACCGGCGCATACGGCGGCAAAGGTTCCGACGCGCATAAAGCCGCGGTGGTGGGCGATACGGTCGGCGACCCGTTTAAAGATACAGCCGGCCCCAGCTTGCACGTCCTGATCAAGCTGCTGGCAACGGTGACTCTGGTGCTGGCTCCGCTGTTCGTTTGACGGCGCTCAGTTCGCGGGAATCATCTTCATCTCGTCGCGCACCTTGCGGGCCAGCTTTTCCACCTCGTCAGCTTTCTTGATGACGGCGAGGGAAAGCTGGTCCTTGGTGGTCTTGTCCACATCCGCTTTAAGCTCCGTGGCCAGCTTGAGCAGCTTGGCGCTATCGGCCGCCAACTGATCTTTTCTCTCCTGAACGGTCGGGGATGTCGCTGGCGGAGCCGCGCTTTGCGCCATCCCCGCCAGCCCGCCGATCAAACACACCGCCAGGACCACCCCCGCTGCCAATCTCATCCCGCTCTGAATCCCGTTGCTCACCGTACTCTCCTTCAATTGCCAACCGCGTCTGTCATGCGCGTGCGGACGCTGCGCGCGAGTTTCTCAATCTGCTCAGCCTTGTGCATCATGTCCAGCGAAGACGCCTCTTCCCCGCCCTTGTCCACGTTCGTCTTCAGTTCTGTCGCCAGCAGAAGCAGCCTGGCCGCGTCGGTCGTAATCTGCTTCTGGCGCAGCACGTTGAGTTCCTTGAGGCGCTTTTCGTTGGCCTGCTGCGTCATCGGGTCGTCGGCGTGGCCGTTGAGTCCACCCCTGGGCGATGTGCTGGAAGCGTCAGGCATTGGAAATTGTGGAGATGCGCCTTGCTGCTGTGCGCTGGACACTCCGGCGGAGAGCGGTACTGCGGCAAGCGCAGCAAAAAATGCCGCGCTCCTGACTAGCCTTGCTGCCGGAGTAGCAGGCGTTAGGATGGGGCTGAGACTGAATCTACGCATGAACTTCAGCTTTCCGGCTTGCATCCAACTGTCCGAATCGGTGCAGCGCGCTCGCTCGACCCAGTATAGAAAGAAACTGAGGATGTGACTATGTTGGTTTTTGCCATGATCATACGGACCGGAATCTTTGCGGAAGGACGGTTCCTCGGAAAAATTCTGGACGAGTGGATCGGCGACGGTCAGGAGTTCATACACACCAAGCTGCCGCACATGATCGTGATTTTTGTAATCGCAATCGTGCTAAGCAGAATCATCGCCGGCGCAACCAACCGGATGGTGGCCGTCGCAGACCACCGCGACAAGAGTCCAGGAAGGCACTCGCAGGTGAAGACCTTCGCCGGCATCCTGCGAACCACCCTGAACGCCATCCTCTGGTCGCTGACAGCCCTACAGCTGCTCACCATCCTCGGCGTCAACCTCGGCCCGCTGCTGGCCTCAGCAGGCGTAGTCGGCATCGCGCTGGGTCTGGCAGCGCAGACCATTGTGAAAGACATCCTGAACGGCATGTTGATCGTCCTCGAGGACCAGTTCAACGTCGGCGACACCGTGCGGCTGACCGGCATGACCGGCACGGTCGAGTCGATGAGCCTGCGCCGAACGGAACTCCGCGATGGCGACGGCACCCTCTACGTCGTGCCAAATTCGCAGATTACGACCGTCGCCAACCTGAGCCGGGATTTTTCAGTAGCAACCGTGAATGTCTCCGTCGACTTTTCCGCCTCGCCGGACAAAGTCGTCCCACTCCTCACGCAGATCGCCATGGACATTCGCAGCGATAAGGCGTTTTCCAACGTATTCCTCAAAGACCCGGAGGTCCTCGGCGTCGATTCCATCGCCGGCTCTCAGGTCGTGTATCCCGTAGTCTTCAAGACGCAGGCCACCAAGCAATATGGCCCGATCCGAGAGTTCCGCCGGCGCGTACGCATCGCCCTCGAAGAAAATGCCATGCTTCCGGGCGATCCCAACCGCATCTTCCGCGAGTTCGCCGGTAAACCGGGAAGTCTAACGGAGGCTTCCCCGCAGTTGGAGTCCGGTCCGACCGCAAAGGAGCCAACCGAGAAACCTGCCGTCGACCCGACAACCATCCCCGCCGTCACCCACGACCCCTTCACGGCAACCTCATAAATGCCAGGAAGAGACGAAGAATCTACCTCAGCACTCTCCGCCGCAAAGCGGGGATTTCGCTCGAAGGCGCGTTCGCGTACACTTTAGTCACCATCAAGAAACCAAACCGGGGCAAACGCGCATGGCAGTTGAAACCGACGAGATCGAGATTCTGGAAGAAGAGGAGCGCGTCTCCACGCTGGGAGAGCAGGCGCTGTGGGTGCTCATCCACTTGGTCGTCGCCGCCGGAAGCTGGGCAGCCATGATGGCCGCCATCACCCTGGCCAAACCGGACTACGTCCCGGTGCTGGTCACGCTGGCGCTCTCGTTCTCCGTCCCGTTTCTGGTCGGCAACTTCTTCACGCGCTGGAAACAGAACGACATGGCGCCCTACATGTGGCTCGTCGGCATGATCTGGTTTCTCATCATCTGCCTGTGGATTCTCGATATGCCCACCGGCCCCAACCAGTGCTTCCACTGCGACGCCTCTCAGAAACTCTACCTGACCTTCTTCAGCCTCAACGAAGACAGCGGCCTCATCGACAACGAAGGCCGCATGAT
>Ga0302325_10012760_pt1 | contig 17996 bp, 18 predicted proteins | sample Palsa_T0_2_FD_201948 | JGI IMG/M metagenome (GOLD analysis project Ga0302325, IMG submission 201948) | Peat permafrost microbial communities from Stordalen Mire near Abisko, Sweden - Palsa_T0_2 | ecosystem: Environmental > Terrestrial > Soil > Palsa > Peat permafrost | place: Sweden: Abisko...
GCCCGTGGCCTCCGCCGTTGCGATCGCGTTTCTCGTGCTGCTTGCCGGCCCAATCGCACTCTATCAGCACTACCACGTCAAGGATCTGGAGTCCTGACCGTGGAAGAGCGCTTCTCGCCCCTGCTGTTGTCGATCCTGTGCTTCGGAATCGCACTTCTCTACATTCCGATAGTCGTCCTCATCGGCTATTCATTCAACGCCTCGGAACTCGTCAATGTCTGGGGAGGATTCTCAACCGCCTGGTACAGTGAGTTGCTGCACAACCGCCAGATCCTGAACGCTGCGGCACTATCACTGGAGATTGGCGTCGTCGCCTCTACCGGCGCGGTGATTTTGGGCACTCTTGCCGCCATCGCGCTTGTGCGCTATCGCGCGTTTCGGGGTCGGCTCCTCTTGACCGGGATGGTGAACGCGCCGCTCGTGATGCCGGAGGTGATAACCGGCATCACGCAACTTCTTCTGTTTGTGTCGATGCTGCAGTTCTTCGGCTGGCCGCACCGAGGCTTCACCACCATCGTCATTGCGCACGTCGCCTTTTGCACCGCGTACGTCACGATCACCGTGCAGTCGCGCCTGCAAAGCGCTGACCGCTCCCTCGAGGAGGCGGCGATGGACCTTGGCTCCGGGCCAGTGCGCGCGTTTGTCGACACCACCTTGCCGATCATTGCACCCGCGCTTGCTGCCGGCTGGCTTCTGAGCTTCACTTTGTCGCTCGATGATCTCGTGATTTCAAGCTTCGTGTCAGGACCAGGTGCAAGCACTTTGCCGATGGTGATCTACTCCAAGGTGAAGCTCGGGTTGAGTCCGGACATCAACGCCCTGGCAAGTCTCATCATCTGTCTGGTCGGCGCCTGCGTGTTCATCGCCGGCTACGTCATGCGGCGTGCCGAACGCAAGCGTCAGCTCGAAATGCAGATGGCGGGCCGCTAGCCGCCGCAAGAAGTTACGGCGTGGCTACGTAGCGTGGATCATGCGGTGGGCGGCTGAAGATGCGCCGAACGACGGGCTCAAAAGCCTGCAGTGGCTGACTTCGATAGCCCGGATCAAACGATGCCTGATCCCAGCGTTCGCAAAAATTGGCGCAGGCGTTGAACCAGGGGTGCTCGCGCAAGCGCTCGCGCGCATTTCGGTTGCCGCCCATGTGGTGCGCGTAGTAGTAAGTTTGAAACAGGCCGTGCTGTTCCACTATCCACGTAACCTCTGCACGCACGTACGGCCGAATAACACCCGCCGCGACCTCGGCGTGGTTATAGGGTGCAAGCTCGTCCCCGATATCATGGATCAGCGCGGCCGCAAGCAGCTCCTCGTCCGCGCCATCGTTGAGCGCGCGCGTGGCAGTCTGCAGACAATGCTCAAGTCTGGTGACCTGGTAGCCGCCGAGTGACTGTTCGAGGCTGCGCAGCGCCGTAAGAATGCGATCAGGCAAAGTGCGCGCGAATTCGCGCTCTTGCTGGTCGAGCAGCAGATAGTCTTCGCGCGTGCCGTCCTGCATGCGGTGGAAACTCACGGTTTTCGTCACAGCGTCCTCCGGCGGCGCAGCACCCGATAAAGGCTGCGCGGACCGTCTATGTCAATGTAGCACCCTTGCAGGTAGCGCAGACCCTCGGCGGGATTGAAGCCGGTGCGTCCGTGCAACAGCCGGCAGTTGTCCATCATCACAAGATCCCCCGCACCCAGCAGGAAGCGGATTTCGAACTCGGGCGCGCGCAGCAGGTGATCGAAGGCGCGGCGTGCACGGTAATAGGTCGAAAGCTCGGCTGGCGGCAAAAGCGGGACAAAATCCAGGCGTGGGCTGAAGTGTACCGCCCGCACCTTGCCCACGACATCAAGATCGATGGGAGCTGCGCTCGCGACGAGCTCGGTGCCCGGATCCATGTAACGAAAACGCACAGCGGTGCGGCTCAGCACCGCGAACGCCTGCGGGTTGCGCGACTTCAAAGCCTCCGCGACGGCGAAGGCATCCACCAGCGTTGAGAGGCCGCCGGAGGTCTCATTAACCAGGCAATGCAGAAGCTGCACACCCGGAACCGGAAACCGGTACGGGTTGTCGGTGTGCGGATCAAGTGCAATTGAAGTGTAGGCAAGATCGCTCGCCTCGGGAGTCGAACGTACGTCAAAGATCGTGCCGAAATTTGTTGTGCGCGTAAAGCCGAAGGCGCTAGCCACCTTCAGGATCGCACCCGGCTGTGCCGGAACTCCCCGCAGGATAATGAAGCCAAGGCGCAGAAACTGTGTGACCCAGTCAAAGAGCTGCACATCATCAGGATCCTCGCGCCATTGCACGCGCGGCAGCTCGGTGAGCGCCGCGGTCCATAGCTGCGGCACGGGGCAATCTGCATCCCCCGGGGCTAGCGCGATCTCCCGCAGAATTTCCGCCGCGCTGAAATCCGCTTCGCGTCCGTCGCTGAACTGGATTCGAAAATGACCGGGCGCGGTTTCGCGGACGGCGGTGAGCGCAAGCTCGAGCTCCAGATCTGACGGATCGTAGAGCCGCTGGCCGGTCTTCAGATCAATGCTCGCCGCATCCCGACAGCGCTCGCGCAGCCAGAGCGGATGAATCGCGAACCCACCGCCGTCGGCCGTGCGCACCGACAGCTGCGTCGGCGAAGTAATGCTGAGCTTCAAACGCCGTACTCCATCATTCGGCTGTCTTGATGTGCGTCCAAGTGCGCGTCCGGATCCGCTCGGTTGCGGCGGTTACTTCCTTCGTCTGATACAGCCGCGCCGTAATGGCCGGCGTCGGGTAAATCGCCGGGTCGTTGAGGATTCGTGGATCCACGAGCGCGTTGGCGGCAAGATTGTCGTTGCCGTAATGCAGCTCGTTCGTGATTTCGGCAATCACCTGCGGCTGCAGCATGAAATTCAGAAACTTATATGCAGCCTCCAGATGCGGCGCGCCGACCGGAATGAGAAAAGCATCAAAGCTCGCATTCGCGCCCTCCTTCGGTACGGTGAAAGCGAGATTCACGGTCACACCAGCCGCTTTCGCGCGGGCGCGGGAGGCTGCGTAATCAGCCGAAAACGACATCGCGATGCAGACTTCCTTGTTCGCGAGCCCGTTCATGTACTCGGAGGAGTCGAATGAGCGGATATACGGGCGCACAGCCAGGATCAGCCTCTCGGCCGCTTTGAAATCCTCAGGCTTGCTCGAATTCGGATCGAGGTGCAGATAATTGAGCGCCAGCTGCAGGACGTCCTCGGCCGAGTCGAGAAAACTCACGCCACAGTCAGCGAATTTACTGATGATCTCAGGCTTGAACAGCATGTCGAGACTGTCGACCGGCGCATCCCGCATGCGCGCTTTGATCATGTCCACGTTGTAGGCAAAACCGTTGATCGAATGCATATAGGGCACGGCGTGCGTGTTGCCCGGATCGGACGCGGCCTCGATCGAAAGGATGCGAGGGTCGAGATTCCTCCAGTTCGGCAGCTTGCGCTTGTCAAGCGGCTGATATACGCCCGCCTTGATCTGCCGGCTGAAAAAATCTGTCGAGGTGCTCACCACATCGTAGTCCGAGCCGCCCGCCATGATTTTGGCCTCGAGCATCGTGTCGGCATCGAACGTGTCGTAGACCACCTTGATACCGGTTGTGCGCTCGAAGTTCGCGATGGTGTTTTTGCCGATGTAGTCAGCCCAGTTGTAAATATTGAGCTGCTTGTCCTCCGCATGCGTCGCATGGCTCGCGGCCGCGATCAGACATACCGCAAAAATTGCAGGAGACAGCGTTGTCTTCATAGGCACCTTGCGCCGTCTGCCGGCTACGTCGAAATAAATTTATCACAGCCGCAAGCCACTCTCGCCGTCAGGGATTCAACCGCCCGGACGGATGAACGGCCAAGGCGATACCTCGCTACCCGGCTCACTTGGAACCTCGATCAGAACCGGTCCACTCTGTGCTAGAGCTCGCTCGAGCACAAGCTTGAGCTCTACTGGGTTCACCGCTCGATATGCAACGGCACCGAAGCTCTCGGCAAGTTTCACAAAGTCCGGATTGACGAGCGACTCGCCGATGAGACGCCCACCGAATGAAATCTGCTGGTCGCGCAGTACGTTTCCGAAACTGCGATTATTGAACACAATCGTAATGAGATTGATTTTGTACTGTACCGCGGTCGCAAGCTCCTGCACTCCAAACATGAACCCGCCGTCACCCGTGATTGAGATCACGACCTTGTCAGGATTCGCAACCTTAACGCCCAGTGCCGTCATGAATCCAAAGCCGAGATTCTCCTGGTAGCCGCAGGTCACGTAGCTGCGCGGCTCGTAGACAGGAAATCCGAAGCGCGCCGTGAACCCAACCTGGCAGATCTCTTCGACGAGAAAGCCGTCGTTGGGCAGTTGCGCCCGAATGACATCGAGGTACGCAAGCTGCGGCTGGACCACCTCAATCTCGCGGCGTGACTCGCTTTTGACGGTCACAAACTCGGCCTCGCGAGACGGCCGGGCAACCTTTTTCTCTTGCAGCGCGTCGATTAAGGCGCGCACGCCCGGGCGTGCATCACTCACAATCGCAACGTCGGCCTTACGGCGAGCAAATTCGCGCGGATCGATGTCAATGCGCACGATCTTGATTCCCGGCGGAAAGGCTCTCCAGCGCAGATAGGCCAATTCCATGCGCGTCCCGATCGCGATCAGTACATCGGTCGCCATCCAGAGTTTGTGCGCAGCGGCAAAGCCAAACCCGTACGGTAACTCTTCACTCACGATGCCGCGCCCGCTTCTGTGCGAGGTCACCGGAGCTTGGATCAGCCGAGCGAGCGCGAGAATCTCAGCGCCCGCGGCGACCGCTCCGGCACCGAGGATAATCATCGGATGCCGCGCGCCTGCTATCACTTCGGCTGCCCGAAGGACGGCGGCCGGATCCGGAAGGACCGCGGCAGAAACCGCAGGCGCTGTCGCAAAATCCACGAGCGCCTTCAAGGACAATGTATCCCAGGGGCATGCTAGTGCCACGGGCTGAATACGACCGCTCGTCAGTTGTTCCACTGCAGCGTCGACCAGACGTGGGACCTGCGTCGGATGATCGATGCGTTCGGCCCACTTGGTGAGACCACGCAGCAATGCCAGCTGATCGGGCAGCTCGTGCAGAATGCCGTGACCGCGGCCGATCTCAGTGGACGGGATCTCACTGGTCAGGCACAGCACCGGCGCATTCGCCGAGTACGCCGTACACAAGGCAGCGCTCGTGTTGAGCACCCCGGGGCCCGGGACGCACGTATACACGCCGATCATGCCGGTCGACTTCGCGTAGCCAAAGGCCATGTAGGCCGCGCCCTGTTCATGTCGGGCGCCAATGAACTCGATCTCTGCTCGGCGCTCGTGCAAGGCGTCGAACAAGTGATAGGTATGAACGCCGGGAATTCCAAAAATTCTGTCGATGCCGTGCCGGATGAGACACTCGACAATGGCTTGACCGGCGGTGACGACTTTCTGCATCGATAGCCTGGAGTGAGCAATCAACGGCGATTATACCCAGCGCTTGGCGCCGAAACGCCCCGGTTCCTCGTCGAGAACGGCTGCAGCTGACCTGCGGGATCCACCAAGTGCAAACCCAAAGCTCCGGCAGCTGCGCTGGCGGCATGAGCCCTGCGGCATTGAATTTCTCCACGAACACGCCGTGTCCGGGAATAAAATGCCGTTGGGGCGAGTCATACAGCCTAAGGCGGGTCGGTGGGCAACGTGAGGGTCGTAATCGGTCAGTTCCATGGATGACAAGCGTCGCCGATTCGAAGCGCAGGTGCTGCCGCATCTCGACGCCGCCTACCGGTTTGCGCGCTGGCTCGCGCGCGCGCCATCTGCGGCCGACGATGTCGTACAGGAGGCGGCGTTGCGCGCCTATCGGAGTTTTGACAGCCTGCGCGGCTCCGACGCTAAGGCGTGGTTCTTGGCGATCGTAAGAAACTGCCATTTGACGGCCGTGGAGCAACGACAGCGGCGTGCATTTGAGCCGCTGCCCGAGGAGCACGATGCGCAAGATGGCGCAGCCATGATCGCGACAACCCCGGATCCGGAAAGTGAGACGATCCGGCGCGACGATCGACGTACGCTCGACCGGCTCCTTTCAAGCCTGCCCGAAGAGCATCGGGAAGTCTTAATCCTGAGAGAAATTGAGGACCTGGACTATCGCGAAATTGCATCCGTGACACGCGTACCGATCGGCACCGTCATGTCACGGCTGGCACGCGCACGCGCCGCTCTTAAGAGCGGCTGGCTGCTGCAGGTCGAGGGAGCACCGCGTGCAGTGCGCTGAATCCCTGCGCGCGCAGGCCTATTTCGACGGCCAAGTCGATGCGGTTCTGGCGTCCGACATCGAACGTCACGTGGAACATTGCCTCGAGTGCCAAGCGCTTCTTCAGGACCTCGAGCGCACGCGTACGGCGTTGGTCCGTGATCTCACCGACTTTCACGCTCCGGCCGCGCTACGTACGCGCATCAGTGACGCCCTCGATCAGGAAAGCGTGCAAGCCGCTGCACCGCGACGCGTAAGGCCGAAAGGTAGCTCGACGCGGCCTTTTTGGTTGGGCGCCTTCAGCGGCGTGGGAGTTGCCGCCATTGCGGCGACGCTGGCTTTCTTTCTGATCCTGCCATTGGCCAATCCGCTGGTCGACGACCTGGTGGATGCCCACGTGCGATCGTTGATGCCCGCGCACCTGATCGATGTCGAATCGACCGACAAGCACACCGTTAAGCCATGGTTTGCCGGACACGCCGATGTGTCTCCGGTCGTCGCCGACTTCGCGCAACAAGGCTACCGGCTCGTCGGTGGGCGTGCAGACTACCTCGCTCACCAACGCTCGGCGGTGGTCATCTACCAGCATGGTCCGCATATCATCAACGTGTTCACCTGGGCGGCTACCCAGCGAGTGATGCCCGACAGAGTGACCCGCAGCGGCTACCACCTCGCCTTTTGGCGGGCGGGAGATCTCGAGTATTGCGCCGTCTCGGACACCGGCTGGGACGAACTCGCCGGCCTCGAAACACTGTTGCGGGATCTGAGCAGCCGCGATGGCAGAGGGTAGAAGCCGAGCAAAAAAATCAGGGAATAAGACCGATCGCGGCGCAGTCCTCTCCCCTGAACCCCTTCAAGGAGAGGACTGTGTCAGCTAAAGATCTCGTCCAATCGCGGCGCGATGCGCTCAAATGCATGGCCTATGGCGGAGCGGGTACGCTCTTCGCCCTGGCTGGTGGCGTGTTCACGCCGATCGACCTGGCACTGGCCGCCACCGAAAAGCTCGCCGGCACCCGGCTGGGGAAGCCGCTCTTCGTGCAGATCAGCGATACCCACATCGGCTTCAACAAAGACGCCAATCCGGATGTCAACGCGACCTTCACGCAGACAATCGATCTGGTGAACGGACTGCCCGAGCAGCCCGCGCTCATCATTCACACCGGCGACATTACACACCTGTCGAAACCTGCGGAATTCGACCTCGCGCAGCAGCTGCTGTCGCGGTTGCGCACGACCGAACTGCACACGACACCCGGCGAACACGACACGACCGACCCGACGGTCAGCGAATACTTCAATCGGTTCGGCAAAGCCTCCGCCAACAAGGGTTACTACAGCTTCGATCATGCCGGCGTGCATTTCATCGCGCTCATCAACGTATTGGAGTTCAAGGCCGGCGGCCTAGGTACCCTCGGCGCTGAGCAGCTCAACTGGGTAGCGGCGGACCTCAAGGGCCGTTCGGCGAGCACGCCCATCGTCGTCTTTGCCCACATGCCACTGTGGACGATCTACGAACCCTGGGGGTGGGGCACCGGGGATGCGGATCAGCTCATGACCCACTTGAGCCGCTTTGGCTCCGTGACCGTGCTGAACGGGCACATTCATCAGATTATTCAGAAGGTCGAAGGCAACGTGACTTTCCATACCGCGCGGTCAAGCGCCTACCCGCAAGCCGCACCCGGCGAAGGTGCCGGTCCTGGGCCGTTAAAGGTCGCCGCGGATCAATTGCCCAAAATGCTCGGCATGACGAGCGTATCGGTCGTCAAGCATTCGAACACTTTTGCATTGAAGGACACCACAATCGCCTAGAGGTGGCGCTGACTACCTCGACCGCGAGACCTTTGAAAGTCACCCCGTGGTTGAATCTCAATGTTCTTTGAAGATGTCCTCTCCAAATGGCTTGACGTCCGCACCCGCCGCGTAACCTAGCGGCGTGAGACCGAAAAATCCCTCGACAGATCGCAGCTGGGAGTAGTGGTTGTAGGCAGTGCGTGAAATTGTCCCGGGCCTTATGAACGGGGAAATCAGCACCGCGCCGATCCGGCCTCCGCCCGGTCCTCTGAATCCGGGCGGATAGCGCGCCCCCGGCAAACCCTGCTCACCGCAGCAGGCATCCGAGCCGTCACCCAGCTTTTCGTCGGCCTCGTCAAACGTCACGATCAGAAGCCCGTCCTTCTTAAACGCCGCCGAATGCGTGATGATCGGGACCCATTTCTTCAGGAACGCGTCGGCAGACACGAGCCCCCCCGGCTGGCCGTCCACGCACGGCGCATCGTGTCCGTCGTTGCATAGGTTCGGAGTAATGAAATTGTAGTTGGCGGTCGTCGCGACGCTCTTCAGATCCGCGCTCAGGTGCTGCTCAAGATTTACGACGTGCGCGTCGCATCGCGCGCCGTCGTCAATAATGGTGTGAAAATAAACGAACGGGTTGTGCTTGACCGCATACTGATCCTTCACCGTTGCCCGCAGCAGTGGATCCTGAGCGTTGAGCGCCGAATGCCCGCAAGTGGCGCTTTCCCGAGAAGGATCCTTGCCGATGTCCTCCATGTAAGCCTTCCATGTAAAACCGCGACTGTCGAGCTGATCAGGCAGGGTTTTCACCATCGTGGGATACACGCACCCCATCCCGAGAGCCTGCCCGTGCGCATCGAGGGTGGGCGCGCTGAGTCGAAATTCACTGAAAATTTCGCAGTCGCCCTGGGTCTGCTCATTCGGCGCCTGGCCGCTGATGAGGGCGATATAGTTGTCGAGACTCGAATGTCCGATGCCGAAATAATTCGGCAGCAGAAGGCCCTGCTTCGGCAATTCGTGGGCAAGATAGGGTGCCACTGAGTCGTGGCCAAAGGTCACGTCGTACGATTCGTTTTCAAGCACGATCACAAAGACGTGCTGGACCTTAGAATTTGCTGCGGAGGACAGCGCCGCAATGCACATTGGAGCGACGGCGAGCAGCGCAAGACTCGCAAGGGTTCTGACCGGGGAAGCTTTAGGCATGAGGCTACTCGACTGCTTGGGTCGCCCCATGTTAAATCATAGGTCGGCTGATTGCCCGGTGGGATCAATAACGAAGCGAAATTCGCCACACTCACCATCCGCGCGCTCTTGCAATCGAAGCAGTTGCGAAGCGCCAGCGGCGCACAATGTGCGCGTATCATCACCGCGCAGCCTGAAGGCCGCTTAACGGTACGCTTTTTCACCGGTTGATCGTTGCGACGGAGCGCTTGCGTCATGAAGATCATACTTATCGGAGCGAGCGGAATGGTCGGGCAAGGCATCCTGCGTGAATGCCTTCTCGATGACGGCGTACAGAAAGTTCTCTCGATCGCCCGTAGCGCGATCGGCTGCGTGCACGCGAAATTCACCCAGATAGTGCTCACCGACCTGATGCGTATCGGCGACCTTGACCATGCGCTGGAAGGATATGACGCCTGCTTCGATAGCCTCGGCGCATCGTCCGCCGGAATGTCAGAGGCAACTTACACGCACCAGACATACGAACTTACGCTGACAATCGCGAAGTCACTGTTATTGCACAATACCGGCATGACATTTGTCTATGTCTCCGGTGCCGGCACCGACTCGAGCGAACGCGGGCGGGTGATGTGGGCACGCGTCAAGGGCCGCACCGAAAACGCGCTGCTCGCACTACCCTTCAAAGCCGCTTACATGTTTCGTCCGGCGCTGATCCAGCCGCTCAACGGTGCGAGATCCAAGACGCCAGCGTACCGCGCGCTTTACGCGCTGCTGGCGCCAATCATCACGCCACTGAAGCGCTGGTGGCCGCAGTACGTGACGACCACCGAGCAGATCGCGCGTGCCATGTTGCGCGTCGCTCGAGACGGGGCGTCGAAGAACATACTCGAGACGTCTGATATTAACGCTCTCTAGCCTCGAAGCGGCCGCCGGAATGCATTTCACACCGACGCCGTGCGACCGACTGAGGCGCGCTCATCGCGGCCCAGCAGCCCTCGTGTAGTATTAGCTATCAACCCAGGAATACCCATGCAACTTCGCGCTTTAGGCCGTTCCGGTTTGCAGGTCGCGCCGCTATGTCTGGGTGGCAATGTATTTGGATGGACTGTGGACGAGGCGGCGTCCTATAAGGTACTGGACGCGCTGGTCGGGGCCGGACTCAACTTCGTCGACAGCGCCGATGTCTATTCGGTGTGGGTGCCCGGACATCACGGCGGGGAATCAGAAACCGTCATCGGCAACTGGCTGAAGCGTGGAATCCGGCGCCAAGACGTCGTGGTAGCAACCAAAGTCGGCATGGAAATGGCACCGGATCGCAAGGGGCTGTCCGCTGCCTATATTGCGCGGTCCGCGGAGGCGTCGCTGCGCAGGTTGCAGACCGATCACATCGATCTTTACTTTGCACATCAAGACGATCCGAGCGTTCCTCTCGAAGAGACTCTGGGTGCATTTCAGAGGCTAATCGAGGCGGGCAAGGTGCGCGCAATCGGCGCTTCGAATTATACGGCGGCGCGTTTGGCCGAAGCATTCAAGGTGAGCGGCGATCAGGCTCTGCCGCGATATGAGGTATTGCAGCCGCTCTACAATCTGTATGCGCGCGCCGACTACGAATCTGCCCTCGAGCCGCTGTGTGTCGAGCAGCAAATCGGTGTCGTCACCTATTTCGCCCTCGCCTCCGGCTTTCTCAGCGGGAAATACAGAACCCCTGAGGATGCCGCGAAGAGTGCACGCGGCAAAGGCGTAGTTGCGAAATACTTGAATGAGCGTGGCTTGAAAATTCTTGCGGCACTGGACAATGTGGGACGGCGCTACGCTGCCTCGCCTGCGAGCGTGGCGCTCGCGTGGCAGATCGCGCGACCCAGCATCACTGCGCCGATCGCAAGCGCAACGACGGTCGCTCAGCTGAATGAATTGATCGCCGCAACGAAACTGCAGCTTGATCGTGCGGCGATCGATGAATTGAATGCCGCGAGCGCATAGGGTTCTGGCTGCACCTGCACGACCGACGGCCAGCAGCTGCGCCGTCGATGCTCGAGTGTCATACGGTTTTCTAGGTTCTATTTAAGCCGTGCTTCGTCATGGCGAGGAACGGGATCGCAACGCCCGGCTCGGCCTGGTACGAAACGGAGCCGGTTACGGCATAGCCCCGTGCAATATAAAGGGGAGCGCCGCTCAACGTAGCGATGAGCTCAAATTTCGAGAATCCGTCCGCCAACGCCTCGGTTTCGCAGCGCTCGAGCAGCGCGCTCGCGATGCCGCGGCGCACGTGTCCGGGATGGACGAAAAAGGCTCTGATTCTTGCGCCATCGGTGCGCCGATCGAGCTCGCCGGTTTCACGGTCCGCGCGATCGTCGCCACCGAACAATGTGAGACGCCGGCTCCAGCCGCCGCATCCGACGATTGAGCCGTCAGCGCATGCCACAACGAAATACGTCCCGTCGTTGATGAGCTGCGTATCGACGCCAAATGCTCCGCGTAGCGCCGTCTCGAGCTGCACGGCCGTGTAGGACTTGTTCGCGACTTCGCGCGCCGACTTCTCGATCAGCGTCTTGAGCTCGTCAATGTCGCGCAGAGTCGCGCGACGGATCAAGTACGAGGCGTTCATGAGATTCAATCTGCGTTAGACGGCGCAACGCGTCACGCCGCAAAGTGACTATGCCCGCGACGCCAGTCCTGTATCGCGGCATCGCTTCTGTTCTAAAGAACACAATCGCAATGAACGCCTGTGAAGCGTTACTGCAAAAAATCGCGGCCGAAATTCTCGGCGAGCAGGCCGGCGTGTTCTTCATGGCGCGACCTCCTGAAAGAAAAAAGAGAACTGAAAATTGCCCGAACGTCATGGCGCAGGCTGCGGATGATCGGCGAGGCGGCGCGCCGGGTAAGGAGCGACCCCCAGCATATCTGGTCCGCCGCCTTTCGGAGCGCAGACGCATCAGCTGAGACGTGTCAGCCAAAGGGCTTCTGGCGCGTTCTTATGGGCTATTAGACACGCGGAGATTCGTCATGAAACTCGTCCCCAAGCTTTTGATTGCGCTAGGATTCCTGTCTCTCGGTGGCTGCGTCGTTGCGCCGATTGGTCCGCCTGCGCGGGTCTATGTCGGCCCCGAGGTCGTCGCCGCCACGCCTTATGTTGCGGTAGCTCCATATTATTACGGCTATGGCGCGCACTATTATTACGGCCGTCGCTGGTAGGCTCCGAACCGCACCTCGAGCGCACCGTTGGCCACCCGCTGCGATCAGCAGCCGCTGAAACACGAGCTTGTGCAGGGGACTTTGCTCCTCAGCACAATGCTTGTATTGGCCGGTTGCGCGGGAAGCCCGGCCAGCCGCAGCGCAGCTCCACCGCCTCGGGCTGATGTGCTGTGGCTCAATCGGATCACGTACGGCGTAGATTCGGCGTCGACGACCGAACTGCAGCGGCGCGGTCGAACGGGATTTCTCAACGAGCAATTCTCAAGCCGCAATCCGGTGCTGCCCGACGTCATCGCAGGTCAGATCGACAGCATGGAGGTGGCACACGCAGACGCTGCCGAGCTTCTCGCCGCTACCAATGCGGAATATAAGCGTATCAATACATTGACGGACGGCCCCGATAAGGAGCAGGCGCGGAAAACACTCAATGATCGCGGCAATGCCCTCGCCTATCAGGCTGCGCGGCGCGACTTGCTGCGGGCGCTGTACTCACCCGCGCAGCTGCAGGAGCAGCTCGCGTGGTTCTGGCTCAACCATTTCAACGTTGCTCAATCAAAGGCGAGCATCCGCTGGCTCGTCGGCGACTACGACGAGCATGCGATTCGTGCGCATTCACTCGGAAAATTTCGCGACCTGGTACTCGCCACTCTCACGCACCCGGCGATGCTGCAGTACCTTGATAATGCCCAAAATGCCGTGAATCACGTCAATGAGAACTACGCACGCGAGCTGATGGAGCTACACACGCTCGGGGTCGCGGGCGGCTATTCTCAGGAGGATGTGCAGAATCTGGCGCGCATTCTGACCGGCGTCGGCATCAACGCCGGCGGCCCGGCGCCCAAACTGAAGCCCGAGTGGCAAGCGCTGTATCGCCGCGCCGGCGCCTTTGAATTCAATCCGGCACGGCATGATTTCACGACCAAAGTGTTCCTCGGCCACGAAATCCGCGGCCAGGGATTCGCCGAAGTGGAGCAGGCGGTGCAGATCCTCGTGCGCGCGCCCGCCTGTGCCAAGTTCATAGCGCGCAAGCTTGCCGTGTATTTCGTCGGCGACGAGCCACCGCCCGCGCTTTTGGCCACGATGGCCGCAACCTTTGAGCATACCGATGGTGATATCGCGGCTGTGCTCAAAGTCATGATCGCCGCACCGCAGTTCAGCGCGTCGCTCGGCAGCAAATTCAAGGATCCGATGCACTACGTGGTGTCGTCATTGCGCCTCGCCTATGACGGTCGGCCGATAGCCAATGTTCACCCCGTCGTTAATTGGCTGAACGCCCTCGGCGAGCCGCTCTTCGGACATCAGACTCCCGACGGCTATCCGTTGACGGAGTCGGCATGGGCGAGCTCCGGTCAGATGAGTCGCCGTTTCGAGATCGGTCGGGCGATCGGCTCCGGCAACGCGGGCCTGTTTGAGCCGGAGGGCGGCGGCGGTACGGCGACCACAGGTTTCCCGCGGCTTGCGACGCGTGTTTACTTCGACGTGGTCGAGCCGGCCCTGTCGGCGAGCACTCGCAGTGCGCTCGAACAGGCGACCTCGCAGCAAGAATGGAATACGCTTCTCCTCGCCTCGCCCGAGTTCAACTATCGATGATGCATCAGTCTTCCAAGCGGAACGAACGGAGTCCACCATGAAGCGACGAGACATCCTGCGCATGGCCGCGGCAATTCCTGCCGTGACCAGCGCTGCGCGGCTGTTCGCGGCGCCCGCATCGCCTGCGCGTTTCTTGCTCGTATTCCTGCGCGGCGGTTACGACTGCGCCAATTTCCTCGTTCCCTACTCGAGCGACTATTACTACGAAGCACGGCCGCATATCGCGATCGCCCACCCGGATGCGTCCGCGCCGGGCGGCGCACTGGCGCTCGATACCAATTGGGCGCTCGCGCCCGCGGTGCGCACTGCACTGGGTCCGCTCTACGCCGACCGTCAAATCGCCTTTATCCCGTTTGCAGGCACTGATGACCTCTCGCGCAGTCACTTTGAGACACAAGACAGCATCGAATTGGGCGAGCCGACCCGAGGTGCGCGCGACTTCGGTTCGGGCTTCATGGCGCGCCTGGTGCAGGTTTTGGGGTCGAGCGCGCCCATCGCCTTCACCGACTCGTTGCCCCTGACCTTCAAGGGCGGCGCCGATATTCCCAATATCTCACTCAAAGGCGTCGGCAGGGCTGCCTTCGATGAGCGCCAGGCGGCTCTGCTCACGAGCATGTACGCGGGCCATCACCTCAGACCAGAGGTCGCCGACGGCCTGGAGCTGCGCCAGGAGGTCGCGCGCGCGATGGCCGACGAAATGCTGCTAGCGAATCGCGGTGCCATCACGACCAAAGGATTCGCGCTCGAGGCGCAGCGCATGGGAAAGCTCATGACGGAGCAGTACCGATTGGGATTTGTCGACATCGGCGGGTGGGATACGCATGTCAACGAGGGTGGTGCACAGGGAGCGCTCGCCAATAACCTCGATAATTTAAGCCGCGGACTGGTGAGTTTTTCGCAGGCGATCGGCCCGCAGTGGAAGAACACCGTGGTGGTGGTCGTGTCGGAATTCGGCCGCACGTTCCGCGAGAATGGCAACAACGGGACCGATCACGGTCACGGTTCGGTTTATTGGGTGCTGGGCGGCAGCATCGGTGGCGGCCGCATCGCAGGCGAGCAACTCGCCGTGCGCCGCACGACGCTCTTCCAAGACCGCGATTATCCGGTACTGAACGACTATCGATCCGTACTCGCCGGGCTATTCCGTTCAATCTGGGGTCTTTCCACGCCGCAACTCGACCGGGTTTTTCCCGGTGCGACGCCACTGGACCTTAAGCTCGCCTAGCGCTTGAATGGCGCCGCACGGCTCCCACTACGAGGCAGGCATGTCGAAGTCCGCAAGGCGTGTGCTCATCGCATTCGCCGGCATCGCTGTCTTGATACTGCTTCTCTGCGCCTGGCTTGGGCCACGCCTCTTGGGTGCGAACGTCAGATCCCGCCTGGAACTGGGTGCTTCGGATGCGCTCGGCATGGACGTGCACATCGGCGGCACCGTGGGTTTGCGTCTTTTCCCCGTCTTGCACGTGACGCTCACCGACCTGCGAATCACCAATCACGGAGCGCCGGTCGCCAACGCGGCGCAAGCCGAGCTTGGGATCGAGCTTGGTGCGCTTCTGCATAAGGACCTGCAAGTCCAGAGTGTCGCGTTCAAGCACGTCACAATCGTCATCACACGCGACCGCAACGGCCACTTCAATGTCCAACGGCCGCCCAAGACGGAAGCCGCAGCCCGCGCCGCGGAGATCCTGGCGGTGTCATTGACGGATGCGAACTTCAATTACACCGATGCGCTCACGGGCAGCGACTTTGGTGCGCAAGACTGCAAACTCCGTCTGAGCGACCTGCGTGTCGCGGTAACGCAAGCCCCTGAGCTCTTAAGCGGTGTGTCCTTCGACGGCCATCTCGCCTGCGGGCAAATGCGCACCGAAAACGTCACCGCGTCCGAGGTCAAAGCCGCGATACACAGCGAAAACGGCATTGTCAGCTTCGACCCCGTTACGCTTGCGGTTTTCGGCGGGCACGGCGCGGGAAAAGTCGACGCCGACTTCAGCGGCGCCCTGCCGGTTTACCGCGTGCATTCCGTCGTCTCGCACTTTCGTATCGCCGACTTCTCGAAGAACGTGGCCGCCGCGAAGGGGGCCGAAGGAACCATGAACTTTTCCGCGGACCTGACGCTGCGCGGAACGGCATTGACGGGAGTGATGCAGACGGTCACAGGTGCCGCCTCCCTGCACGGCGAAAACCTGGTTCTTGAGATTGGCGATCTCGACAAGGAATTCTCGCGCTACGAGTCGACGCAGAACTTCAATCTCGTGGACGTCGGCGCCTTCTTCTTGGCCGGACCATTGGGGCTTGCGATCACCAAGGGTTACGACTTCGCCCGAATCCTGAAAAAATCCGAAGGGCAAACGACGATCGTTACGCTCGTCTCTGAATGGAAGGTCGAGCAGGGAATTGCGCTCGCGCAGGACGTGGCGATGGCGACTGCGAAGAACCGCGTGGCGATGAAGGGCGGACTCAATTTCGTCAATGACAGCTTCGATGACGTCACTGTCGCGCTGGTCGATCCCAAAGGATGCAGCCGCGTTGAACAAAAGATTCGCGGCCCATTTGGCAAGCCGGACGTAGAGAAGCCGAACGTGCTGGTGGCCATCGCAGGGCCAGCACGCAAGCTTTTCAACAAAAGTCGCAGCCTCCTCGGCGCCAAATGCCAGGTCTTCTACAGCGGCACTGTCGCGCCGCCGAAGTGACGCGCCGGTCGCGCGCTGCCACAAAACTCTAGTGTTTGTACTTTTTCTTCGCCGCCGCGATGCACGTGTCGCGCGCGTCGCCCGAGAGCGTGTCGCATTTTGCGCGGGCAACGTTGTAGGCGGAGTCGGTGGAGTCCGCGCGCGCATCGGCGCGAACGTCGGAGCTGATCTGCCGATCCTGAGCCTGCCGCAGACAGTTCTCGCGCGCATCGCCGGTCTTACTCGCGCAAAGGTCTGCCGTAATCCTGTCATTCGGATCGGCAGGCGGAGGATCCGCAAAGACAGGTAGCGCCCAGCACGCAACCGCCATCCAGCATATCGTGATCAGCACTCGGTTCATCGGATACGACATAATTTCCTCCCACTGGCCGCAGCTTAATACCGAGTCAAAAGAGCCTCCAGATCCGTACGCGAGGCTTCCATGGATTTATACAGCGGAATGTGTCGCGTCGTCGAGCTGCCATTCACAATCGCGGCAAAGGCGATCCAACCACCGCTTCTCTTGCGCACGTATCCGGCAATGCCGCAGACCGAATGGGGTTCATCCATCGTTCCCGTCTTGAGCGCAACGCGATCAAGCCACGCCTCGGTTCCCTGACGCAGGAACCCGAACGGTGCCTGCCGGGGCACGGTGAGGCTGCCATAGAACGCCGGAAAATAGCGGCTGTCGTGGTACTGATAGGCAAGCAGCGCCACGAGGTCGTGCGCGGAGAGCTCGTTCTCCGGCGTGAGCCCGCTGCCGCTCAGCAACAGCGGCGCGGATGCTTTAGCGCGGCTTTCTGAGCGCAACGCCCGCAGCACAAATTCAGACAGCCCTTTGGAAGCCTCTGCCAACCCCGCTGGTGCGCTGCCGCTCATATCGGCCGCAAGGTCAAAGGTGAGCACGTCGGCAATGTAATTATTGGAAAAGCGCAACATCCGCCCCAACTGCTCGCGCAGTACCAAGCCCTCGGTCTGCCCCAGAACGAAGGTGCCACTGGGCACCGCGCCCTTGGTGACGATCACGTCGCCGGGCACATTGATCCCAAGCTCCCGCAGGCTCTCGCGCAGGAGCAGACCGACACCCAGGGCGGGACTCGACATCGCACGGTAGACCCGCTCGCGTGTCCCGATCGGGATCTGTCCGCCGACACGCAGCACATCGACCCCGGCGTTTGTGGCGCGCTCAACCCAAAAAGTCTTCTTCGACTCCGCGGTGCCCGTTGTGATGGTGCCTTCCACCGCGACCGGCAGGTGCGCGACACCGCAACCACGCACGAGAGCCGCGGTTCCAGGCAGCGTCGCCTGCACGCTCACACACCAATTGCCGTAGTCCACGCCT
>Ga0302325_10012762_pt1 | contig 17994 bp, 18 predicted proteins | sample Palsa_T0_2_FD_201948 | JGI IMG/M metagenome (GOLD analysis project Ga0302325, IMG submission 201948) | Peat permafrost microbial communities from Stordalen Mire near Abisko, Sweden - Palsa_T0_2 | ecosystem: Environmental > Terrestrial > Soil > Palsa > Peat permafrost | place: Sweden: Abisko...
GGGGATCGTGTCGCCGAGCAAGCGCTCCGGCGCTCCGGCGTAGTAACGGAACGTCTGCACGACCATGTCCATCTCGCCGCGGGCGTCCCCGATCGGCTTGCCCACGTTGCGGGCCTCCAGCAGCGCCAGCTCCTCGCGCCGGGCGGCGAGCGCGTCCGCCAGCACGCGCAGGTGCTCGGCCCGCGCCCCGGGGGCGAGCGCACGCCAGGCGGTGAAGGCGGCCTTGGCCCGGGCGACCGCGGCGTCGACATCGTCTGGATCCGCCCGCGGCACCTGCTCAAGCACCGTCTCGGTGGCCGGCTCGATGACGGTCAGCACTTCGGACACGTGACCTCTGGACGCTGATTGAGAGCCGGCCATCACGCCGACGCTACACCAGCCGCTGTCGGTTCGTCGATCGTCCGCACCGGGCCCCGGAAATGGTTCTTCGCATACGCCTGCCACCAGAGCTCGACGGCGATGAACACGACCAGCATCACCAGCGGCGCGTAGTTGAACGCCGACCAGCTGAACTGGCTGGAGAACGGCACGGCCGCCGGTGTGAACGGCAGGATGAACAGGATCACGCAGATCGCCACCCAGACGATCGCGATCAGGTTGATCCACTTGTACTTCGGTCCGAGGGTCCAGGATCCGGTCTGGAAGCTGTCACCCTTGCGCCAGCGCAGGAAGATGGGGATCGTGTAGGCGATGTAGAGGCTGATGGTGGTGATCGCGGTGACGGCATAGAAGGCGACGGGGGTGCCGACCTTGTTGCCCTTGACTGCCGGGATCGTGATGATCAGTGCGAACGCGCATACGAACAGCACCGACCAGGTCGGCACGCGCTCAGAGTTGAGTTGTCGCCACAGCCGGTGACCGGGGACGGCGTGGTCGCGGGAGAACGCATAGTTCATCCGCGACGCTGCGGTGACACAGCCCATGCCGCAGAACAGCTGCCCGATGGTCGCGATCAACAGCACCGCCTTGGCCGCGGCCGAACTCAGCGCCGTCTCGAGCACCGCCTGCGCGGTCCCACCGGCCGAGTCGATCCCCTTGACGTGCGTGGCCGCGAACAGCAGTGCGAGCAAGACCACCCAGCCGACGGCGGCAGAGTAGAAGATCGATTTCCACAGACCCTTGGCCGCCGCCTGCGAGGCGTCCTGCGTCTCCTCCGACAGATGCGCCGAGGCGTCGTAGCCGGTGAACGTGTACATCGTCAGCAGGAATCCCAGCGGAAGGATGTAGTACCAGTACATGTCCTGGTTGAAGCCCGACAGATTGATCCTGTGCCCGAACACGAACGAGAGGCTCTGGTGGTGCGCAGGCACGGCGATCAGGATCACGACGATCACGAGCACGCCGAGCACGTGCCACCAGACAGAGATCCGGTTGAACAGCGACACCAGCGGCGAGGAGAACACGTTCAAGAGGCCGTGAAAGAGCAGAATGAGCGCGAACAGCGCGAACGTGTGGGTCAAGATGTGAGACGGGACCGTGGTGCCGAAATTGAGGATGAAGTGCAAGCCGTAGAGCCCGAGTGTCGCGTTCAGGAAGATCGCGCACGCGTAGTCGACCGACGCGACGATCGCCACCAGGCCGAGCAGATTGAACCAACCGGTGAACCACGCCCAGCGCACGCCGCCCAATTGATACGCCCAGTAGTAGATCCCGCCGGCGGTCGGATACGCGGACGCCAGTTCGGCCATCGAGAAACCCACCATCAGCACGAGCAGGCTGATCAGCGGCCAGCCGATCGAGATCGCCACGGGACCGCCATTGATCCAGGCCTGGCTGAAGGTCGTGAACGGACCGGCGAGGACCGAGATGATCGTGAACGAGATCGCGAAGTTCGAGAACGCGCTCCAGCCGCGGCGCAGCTCCTGCTTGTAGCCCAGCTCAGCCAGCCTCTGCTCGTCGGTGGTCAGCGGCTCTGCAACGGTCGCCATGCGGCCTCCTCGGTATAAGGTCTGGTGCTCCGTCCTTCAGCGCGGAAAACATACGCTCACGCGCGGGCGGAAGTCAAGGTCTGCTGATCAGACCTTCGGAAGCAGGCCAGCCAGGACCTGCTCTGTGCCATGCAGATGCTCGGCCATCTCACGCCCGGCCAGCGCCCCGTCGTGGCGGCGGATCGCCACCACGAGACGCCGATGTTGGGAGTTGGCGGAATCGAGTACTTCGGGGGGGTGGGCGATCAATGAGATCAGTCCGGTCATCGCTCCCTGCGCCTCGGTCATCGCGGTCACCAGCCGTGGGCTCCGGGTCGCCTCCGCCAGTGCCACGTGAAACCGGACGTCGGCCTGGCGGTAGGCGGGAAAGTCCTCCAGCATGCCGTCCAATGCGACCACCAGGTCGCTGAGCACGTCCAGCACTTCCGGTTGCGCGCGCTCCGCCGCCAGGACGGCAATGCCGACCTCGACGGCCATGCGCTCGTCGCACACGTCGCGCCACGCGGCGAGCACGTCAGGCGATGGCGGGCTGGCCGGTGGCTGTGGGTCGGCCACGAACGTTCCCCCGCCCCGGCCACGGGTGGCGTGCAGGTGGCCGCTCTGGGCGAGCGCCAGCAGCGCCTGGCGCAGCGTCGAGCGCGCAATCCCCAGCTTGGTGCACAGCTCGCGCTCGGCCGGCAGCCGCGTTCCGGGAGGCAGCAGCCCGAGCTTGATGGCAGTGCCGAGGCGCTCGACTGTCTCTTCGAACGCGGTTTGCGAACGCACCGGAGCGAACACCGTGTCGAGCGAGGCGACCGAGTCCAGCATCGCCGCCAGCCCGTCGCCGGGCCGGTTCACAGCCGCTCGAAGCCCCGGAATCGCTCCCAGTCGGTGACGGCGGAGTTGAATGCCGCCAGCTCGACGTCAGCTGCGTTGACGTAGTGGTCGACGACCGCGTCGCCGAACGCCGCGCGAGCCACGTCGCTGGTGGCGAACAGATCCCGCGCCTCATGCAGCGTCGACGGCAGGCGGGGCTTGTCCTGAGCGAGATATGCGTTGCCCTGATACGCGGGCTCGAGCTCGAGCCGCGACTGCAGGCCGTGCAGTCCCGCGGCGATGATCGCGCTGAGCGCCAGATAGGGGTTGAGATCCGAGCCGCCGGTGCGGTTCTCAAACCGCAGGCCGGCTCCGTGCCCGACCACCCGCAGCGAGCAGGTCCGGTTGTCCGGGCCCCAGGCCACCGTGGTGGGAGCGAACGAGCCCTCGGCATAGCGCTTGTAGGAGTTGACGTTCGGCGCCAGCATGAGCGTCAGCTCGCGCAGGCAGGCGAGTTGCCCGGCCAGGAAGGTGTCGAACACGGCGCGCTCGCGCGCGAACAGGGCGCCCTGCTCATCGGCGAGCGAGAAGTGGATGTGACACGAGCTCCCCTCGCGCTCGTTGAACTTGGCGATGAAGCTGATCGACATCCCTTCCTGCGCCGCGATCTCCTTGGCCGCGTTCTTGTAGATCGCGTGATCGTCAGCCGTGCGCAACGCGTCGCCGTAGCGGAAGTTGATCTCGTGCTGGCCGAAGTTGCACTCACCCTTGGAGTTCTCGACGGCGATCCCCGCCGCCTCCATCGCGTTGCGGATACGACGGATCAGCGGCTCCACCCGCGCCGTGCCGAGCAGCGAGTAATCGACGTTGTAGAGGTTCGCCGGCGCCAGGTCGCGGTACCCCTTGTGCCAGGCCTCCTCATAGGAGTCGCGGAACATCATGAACTCGAGTTCGGTGCTCGCGTTCGCAGTCCAGCCCCGCTCGTCCAGCCGGGCGAGCTGGGCGCGCAGCATCTGGCGCGGGGAGGCCACGACGTCGGTCCCGTCCTCCCAGGCCAGATCCGCCAGGCACATCGCCGTGCCCACCTGCCAGGGCACGGGACGCAACGTGCTCAGGTCCGGCCGCATCACGAAGTCGCCGTATCCGCGCTCCCACGACGACATCTCGTAGCCGTCCACGGTCGACATGTCGACGTCCACGGCGAGCAGATAGTTGCAGCCCTCGGCGCCGTGCGGGGCGACCTCCTCCAGGAAGTGACGGGCGGTGAAGCGCTTGCCCTGGAGCCGGCCCTGCATGTCGGTCAGCGCCAGCAGGACCGTGTCGATCTCGCCTGCTGCGACCTTCGCCTCGAGTTCCTCGAGTGTCATGCGTGCACCCCTCGGTCGACCTTCAACTCCAACTTCTCCAGCCTCACGGCCGATGAAGGTATAGGAACCGAGCCTCAAACGCTAGTTTTCCCGCCCATGGCTGATCTCAGTGCGATCATCGCGCGGCTTGAGCCGCGGCTGGGCGCCGCCGCCGCCCCGCCGGTGCCGCTCGACGGGGGCATCACCAACCGCAATTACCGGGTGCGCTTTGGCGAGCGCGACTGCGTGCTGCGCCTGCCTGGCCAGGACACGGCGCTGCTCGGGATCAGCCGTGAGGCGGAACGAGTGGCCAACCAAGCGGCGGCGGCACTGGGGATCGCCCCGGCGGTGGCGGCGGGGGACGAGGAGTGCCTGGTGACCGAGTTCCTGGCCGGCGGGCCGGTCGACGCAGATGCGCTGCGCCGCGCGCCGCAGCAGGTAGCGGTGGCACTGCGACGCTTTCACGACTGCGGTCTGCAGCTGCCGACCCGCTTCTGGGTCCCGGAACTGCTCGAGGACTACGCCGTGATCGTGCGCGAGCGTGGCGGCAGCCTTCCGGACTACTACGCGCAGGCGCGGGAGTTGGCCGAGCGGATCGCGGCGGCGATGCCGCTGAGCGATCCGGTCCCGGGCCACAACGACCTGCTGCCGTCGAACCTGCTCCGGCTCAACGCTGCGCCGCACCCGATCGTGCTTGTCGACTGGGAGTACGCGGGCATGGGTCATCGGCTGTTCGACCTCGGCAACCTGGCGGTTAACAACGAGTTCGACGAGGCGGCGGAGCGACTCATGCTGGAGGCCTACTTCGGCGAGCCCCCGGGTCCGCGACGCCTGGCGCAACTGGCGCTGATGCGGATCATGTCCGACGCGCGGGAGGCGGCCTGGGGCGTGGTCCAGGGCTCGATCTCCGAGCTCGAGTTCGACTTCGACGAGTACGCGTCGGACCATTTCGCCCGGCTGGCGCGGGCCGCGGGCGACCCGCGACTGGAGGGGTGGCTCGTTGCCGCGACCGCGTGAGCTGCCGGATCGCGCACGGGTGGTGATCATCGGAGGCGGAGTCGGCGGGGCGTCGATTGCCTACCACCTGGCCAGGCTCGGCGAGCGCGACGTGATCCTGCTCGAGCGCGACGAGCTGACCAGCGGTTCCACCTTCCATTCCGCCGGTCTGGTCGGGCAGTTGCGCGGCAGCGTCTCGCTGACCCGGCTGATGATGGACTCGGTTGAGCTCTACCGCGAGCTGGATTGCGGCTGGGTCGAGTGCGGGGGGATCCGCCTCGCCGGCACCGAGGAACGCGAGCAGGAGGTTTTGCGGCAGGTCGCCTGGGCCAGGACGTTCGGCCTGCCACTCGAGCTGCTCTCGCCGCAGGAGGCGCACGAGCTGTTTCCGTTGATGGTCACCGACGGTGTGCGGTGCGCCTCATACCTGCCGACCGACGGCTATCTCGACCCTTCGCAACTGACCTATGCGCTGGCCGAGGGCGCGCGCTCGGGGGGGTGCCGGGTGTTCACCCACACACGCGTGAGCGGGATCAACGTCCGAGAGGGTCGGGTGCGCGGCGTGCAGACACAATGGGGGGACGTCGAGGCCGAGATCGTCGTCAACGCGGGCGGAATGTTCGCTGCCGAGCTGGGCCGGATGGCTGGCGTCAGGGTGCCTGTGGTCCCGTTCGCGCACGAATACATGGTCACCCAGCCGTTCCGCGAACGCGTCGCCGGCGAGCACCTGCCGACGCTGCGCGATCCCGACCTACTGATCTATTTCCGCGAGGAGGGGGCCGGGCTGGTGATGGGCGGATACGAGCGCCACAGTGCGCCCTGGGCGCTCGACGAGCACCACCTCGACCAGATTCCAGCCGATTTCAACGGACGGTTGCTCGAAGAGGACTGGCCCCGGTTCGAGGAGATCGCCCGCAATAGCAGTCGGCGCGTCCCCAGCATGGAGGAGGTCAAGGTGACGCGGCTGATCAACGGTCCTGAGGCGTTCACTCCCGACAACGAATTCTGCCTGGGCGAGAGCGACGTGCGCGGCCTGTTCGTGGCGGCCGGGTTCTGTGCCCATGGCCTCGCCGGAGCGGGCGGGATCGGCAAGGTGATGGCGGAATGGATCGTGTCCGGGGAGCCGTCGCTCGACGTGTGGGAGATGGACATCCGCCGGTTCGGGCTTCACTACCGCTCGCCGAGTTACACGCTGGCCCGGGCCAAAGAGGTGTACGAGACGTACTACGACATTCGCTACCCCGGTCACGAACGCCAGGCCGGCCGCCCGCTGAGGACCTCGAGCGCCTACCCGTGGCACCGGCGCCACGGCGCCGCATTCGGCGAGAAGTCGGGCTGGGAACGTGTCAACTGGTACGAATCCAACGCCGCCGAGGGTGACCGCTCCCTGCGACCGCGGGGCTGGGCCGGCATGCACTGGTCTCCGGCGATCGAGGTGGAGCACCGGACCACGCGCGCAGCAGCCGGGCTGTTCGACGAGTCCTCGTTTGCCAAGCTCGAGGTCAGCGGACCCGGCGCCGCCGGGCTGCTGGAGCGACTGAGCGATAACCACGTCGCCCGCGAGATCGGCGCGATCACCTACACCCAGATGCTCAACCGCCGGGGCGGGATCGAGTGCGACTTCACCGTCACCCGGGTGCAGGACGAGGTGTTCCAGATCGTGACCGGAACTGCGTTTGGCAACCACGACGCGAGCTGGATTGCCCGTCACCTCCCGCACGACGGCTCGGTGCGCCTGAGCGATGTCACCTCACGGTGGGCCTGCTTCGCGTTGTGGGGTCCACTGGCGTTCACGATCCTGTCTCCACTGACCCCCGATTCGCTCGACTTCGGATATATGTCGATGCGCGAGTTGGCGGTCGGCGACGTTCCCGTCCGCGCTCTGCGCGTCACCTTCGTCGGCGAGGCAGGCTGGGAGCTGTACTGCCCGACGGAGTACGGCGCGGGCTTGTGGCGCACGCTGTGGGAAGCGGGCCAGCCGCATGGTCTGGTGGCCGGCGGCTATCGCGCGATCGACTCGCTGCGGCTCGAAAAGGGATACCGGGTGTGGGCCGCCGACATCACCTCCGACGAGACCCCACTCGAGGCCGGGCTGGGATTCTGCGTCCGCCAGGACAAGTCGTTCGTCGGTGCCGACGCGCTGGTGGCGCCGCGCCGGCGTCTGCGCTGCATCGTGCTGGAGGACGCGCGCTCGATCGCGCTGGGCAACGAGCCGGTGCGGGTCAATGGCGACGTGTGCGGGCGAGTGACCAGCGGCGGCTACGGCTACACGGTCGGGCGATCGATCGCCTACGCCTACCTGCCGGCGGACGTGAACCTCGGTACCAGGGTCGAGGTGGACATCTTCGGACGCTGGGTCCCGGGCGTCCTGACGCGCGAGCCACTGGTCGACTCTGGGGGCGAGCGGGTGCGCGCCGCCCCGGTGATCAGCTGATCCGCTCGTTGGCCTCCCACCCGGCCTGAGCACGGGATCGGCGTCGGCCCCGGATCCCGCTACGCTCCCCCCGGCGATGTTCGTCACCGCTCTCTCATGACCGTCAGCGTCCTCTGATGTCTGTCAGCGTCCTCTCGTGTCCGTCACCGTCGTAGGCTCGATCGCGTTTGACGCGGTCACCACCCCGCTCGGCAGCCGGGAACGGATGCTCGGCGGCTCGGCGGTCCACTTTTCCCTCGCCGCCTCGTTCTTCGACGCCGTGCACGTCGTCGGTCCGGTGGGCGATGACTTCGGTGCGGCGGAGTACGCCGTGCTGCGGGCACGCGGTGTCAACACCGAGGACATCGAACACGTCCCCGGGGGCCGGACATTCTTCTGGCGCGGCGAGTACGGCTGGGATCTCAACGAGCGCGAGACGCTCGACACGCAGCTGAACGTATTCGCCGACTTCGAGCCCAAGCTCTCGGAGGCCTCGCGGGCGGCCGATGTCCTGTTCCTGGCCAACATTCAGCCCGACCTCCAGCGACAGGTCCGTGCGCAGTGTGCCGCCGCCCGGTTCGTGGCGCTCGACTCCATGGACCTGTGGATCGAGACCGCTCGCGACTCGTTAATCGAGACGATCGCCCAGGTCGACTGCCTGCTGCTCAACGACTCCGAGCTGCGCCAGCTGACGCGCGAGCCCAGTTTCGTGCGTGCCGCGCGCACGGTGCTGGATTGGGGACCCCGTGTCATCATCGCCAAGCAGGGCGAATACGGCGCGGCGATGTTCACCGCGGAGGGCTTCTTCGCCCTCCCGGCATTTCCGCTGCATACGGTCGTCGATCCGACCGGCGCGGGCGACAGCTTTGCCGGTGGCTTCATGGGCTACGTGGCAGCCAACCCCGACAATGAGCTCGATCACGAGGTCCTGCGCCGCGCGATGGCCTACGGGACAGCGCTGGCGTCTTTCAACGTCGAGGAGTTCGGGGTGGAACGCGTGGCCCGGCTGACCAACCAGGAGATCACGGCGCGCGTGGCCGAGCTTCAGCGGATCACGCGCTTTATCGAGAAGCCGATCGCACTGCGGGAGTGAAATCTGCGGCCAATACAGGTACGATCCCAGCGTCGTGACCTGGGGATTCCTGTGGATATTCGTCGCGCTGAAGATTCCGCTCGCCGCGTTGATCTACATCGTCTGGTGGGCCATCAAGCAGGAGCCCGAGGAGCCCGCGGCGTCCGACGATGACGGCGGCGTCAAGCGACAGCGGCCGCATCCGCCGCAGCCGTTTCCGCGCCGGCCCCGTCGGGGCCCGCACGGGGACCCGGCGCCGATGCCTCCCGCCCGCGTCCGGAGCACGCGGGCTCGGGCGCGGACGCTCGGTCACGGCAACTGACCTCCGTCCCCGCGGAACGACGTGTGGACCATGAGCAGCGGATGACGCGCGCGCCCGGCGACGAGGCGAGGCTGGCTTCGGTCCTTTCCGACGGAACGATTCTGCGCCTCGTGGACGCGGGCCGGATCCGGCTCGACCCCTGGGATCCGAGCCTGGTCCAACCGGCCAGCGTCGATCTGCGGCTCGGCGATTCCTTCCGGGTGTTCCATAACCATCGCGCCTCGGCGATTGACCTTCGCCAGCCGCCGGAGAACCTGACCGAGGAGGTCGTCGTCCCGGATGGCGATTCGTTCGTGATCCACCCGGGGGAGTTCTGTCTCGGGCGGACGCTCGAGTGGGTCGAGCTGCCGGACGACGTCGTGGCCCGGATCGAGGGCAAGTCCAGCTTGGGCCGTCTCGGCCTCATCGTTCACGCGACCGCCGGGTTCTGCGACCCGGGCTGGAAGGGGACGCTGACGCTGGAGTTGAACAACCTCACCCGAGTTCCGATCAAGCTCTATCCCGGTCTGCTGATCGCTCAGCTGTCGTTCATGGCCCTCGACCGTCCGGCGCTGCGGCCCTACGGCAGCCCGGAATTGGGCAGCCATTACCAGGGTCAGCGCGCGGCGACTGAAAGTCGCTATCAGGGCGGCCCCGGCGCGCGGGCCTAGCTCGACGTTGCGGAAAAAAATGGGATAGGCTCGCGCGGTGATCGGGCCCCTGCTTGCCGCGGCAGAACCCTCGCGGGTGCCGTTCTTCATTGCCGGCGGTGTGCTGGTCGTGTGGGCGGTGGTGTTGTCGGCAATCGGCCTCACCCGTCCCGAGTTCCCCTACAACGCTCGCGGTGCGCGGGCGGTGATGCTGGTCAGCGTCGTGTTCGTGATCATTACGATCGCGATGGCGATCGTGACCGACCCCTGAGTCCGAGCGCCGGGCGTTCGGCCGAGATTCCCGGGGTACTAAAGTCCACACCGGTCGTGCGTGCTGCGCCCTTGGCGCGAGAGACCACCCCCGGAAACCGCACAACAGGAGTGCTATGACCACCGATACTCAGCCGCAAGCGGATGGCGCCGACGTAGCGACGTCCAACGACACCCTGAGCATCACCGACAACCGCACCGGTAAGCAATACGAGGTCCCGATTTCGGACGGAACCATCCGGGCCACCGAGCTGCGGAAGATCAAGACCCACGACGACGACTTCGGGTTGATGACCTACGACCCCGCGTACATGGCGACGGCGTCGTGTCGCTCGGCCATCACGTTCATCGATGGCGAGAAGGGCATCCTTGAATATCGCGGCTATCCGATCGAGCAGCTGGCCGAACATTCGAGCTATCTGGAGGTGGCCTACCTGCTGATCCACGGCCACCTGCCGACGCAACCGCAGCTCGACGAGTGGACGCACGAGATCACGATCCACACGTTCGTGCACGAGAACATCAAGGAGTTCATGCAGGGATTCCGCTATGACGCCCATCCGATGGGCATGCTGCTGGCGTCGGTCGGGGCCCTGTCGACGTTCTATCCCGAGGCGGCCGCGATCAAGGACGAGCAGCTCCGCTACATCCAGGTCATTCGCCTGATCGCGAAGATGCCGACGCTGGCGGCGTTCTCGTATCGCCACAACCGCGGAATGCCGTATGTCTACCCGGTCAACGACCTCTCCTACGCGGGCAACTTCCTGTCGATGATCTACAAGATGACGGAGTTGAAGTACGGGCCCGACCCACGCCTCGAGCGCGCGCTTGACGTCCTGTTCATCCTGCACGCGGACCACGAGCAGAACTGCTCGACGAGCGCCGTGCGCAGCGTGGGATCCTCCCAGGTGGATCCCTATTCGGCTATCGCGGCGGGCGTGGCGGCGCTGTACGGGCCGCTTCACGGCGGGGCCAACGAGGCCGTGCTGAGAATGCTGCGGCGGATCGGGACCAAGGACAACGTCCCTGCCTTTGTCGACGGCGTCAAGGCGGGCAACGAGCGACTGATGGGCTTCGGCCATCGCGTCTACAAGAACTTCGATCCCCGGGCCAAGATCATCAAGCAGGCGTCTGACGACGTATTCGAAGTGACGGGGCGCAACCCGCTGCTGGAGATCGCCACCGAGCTCGAGAAGATCGCCTTGGAGGACGAATACTTCATCTCGCGCAAGCTGTACCCGAACGTCGACTTCTACTCCGGGCTGATCTACGAGGCGCTGGGGATGCCAGTCGAGATGTTCCCGGTGCTGTTCGCGATCGGGCGGACCAGCGGCTGGATCGCCCAGTGGCTCGAGATGATCGACGATCCGGAGCAGAAGATCTCCCGGCCGCGGCAAATCTACACTGGCAAGCTCGGCCTCGATTACGTGCCCATCGGACAGCGCGCGTAGGACTCCGGCGCCTGCGATGATCGCCGCGTGCCCTGGAGGCTGACGGTCCGCACAGGTCCGCAGGTGGAGCGGTTGCGGTTCAACACGATGGAGGACGCGCTCGACGCGTTGGAGGCGCGCGCGCGTGAGGTGGCGCGCGCCGCTCCGCTGCACGCCGTCGATGTCAAGTTCGAGCGCTTCGATCCGATTGCCCAGGTCGCGGCGCGGCTTGAGCTGGCGGGCCCGGAGCGCCTGATGCCCAGCGTCCGCGCGGGCCTCGACGTTCGCGGTGACGGCTCCACCGAGGCCTATCTGGGCCGGATCAAGCGTGAGGTCGTGCAGCAGCGCAACGGAGAGACCGCCTACCGGGCGCTGCGCCGAGCGCTCGGTCAGAGCGGACCAAATGGTCCACCCGAAGGGGAGGCCGACGGCTAGTGGGTCGCGCCGTTCACGTGGGGCCAACGAGCTGGTTAGAGCACCAGCGTCGCGCCGTGGCGACGCAGCCACCGGGCGTGCTCGCGGTAATCCGGACAGCGCCGGCCCAGCAAGGCCCAGAAGCGCGGCGAGTGGTCCATCACCTCCAGGTGGCACACCTCATGCCAGACGACGTAGTCGAGCACCGGCTCGTCGGCGAGCAGGAGTCGCCAGTTGAAGCTCATCCCGCCGGTCCGGGAGCAGCTCGCCCAGCGAGTGCGCTGGCCCCGAATCGTCAGCCCGGAGTACGACGTGCCCGCCAACCCGCAGGCGTGGCCGAGTCGCGGTGCGATCTCGGCCCGCGCCGCCCGCCGGTACCAGCGCTCCAGCGCCGATGCCCGCCCGGCGCCGCCCGGCGCGAGCAGTTCGTCCCCCCGTCGATGGACCCGGGCTCGTCCGGGCTCGCTGCGTACGCGCAGCAGCTGCCCGAGGTAGGGGACCGCGTCCCCGCGGGCCGCGACTGTCGCACGGGCCCGGGCCAGATTCTCGATCCGGCGCTCGATCCACGGCGCCAGCTCGCGGACGGCGGCGGCCGCCTCGCGTTCGGCCGCCCGCCGCGGGAGCACCACCTCAACCCCGCGCGTGGCGTCCACCGTGACCCGCACGCGCCGGGCGCGGTCCGAGCGCCGGACGCTGTAGTCGATCTGTTCCACGGCGCGACACAGTACGGTCTACTGCGGTCGCAGCCGATGGCTCGCCTGCACCAGGGCGGCCTGAGACGGCGGCCCGAGGCCACTATGCCCGCCCTCCCTGATCTCGACCAGCCGCTGCACGATGGGCGCGTGGCGCTGCGCTTCGGTTCCGAGCGCGACATCCCGGAGATCCTGATCGCCCATCAGGACGATCCTGAGCTGCACGCGCGTCTGCGCGAACCGCGTCCGCCGAGCGGGGCCGAGCTCGGACGGCGCGCGGAGCGAGCGCCCGCCGAGCGTGCCGCTGGGGCGCGCGCGACACTCACGATCCTGGAGTCCGGATCTGACGTGTGTCGGGGACAGATTGACGTGTGCGAGCTCGACTGGGACCATCAGCGGGCCGAGCTGCAGATCTGGGTGGTGCCGCAGTCCAGGCGGACAGGACTGGGTCACCGGGCGCTCGCCCTGGTTGGCCGCTGGCTCTTGGATGAGTGCGGCCTGGAACGGGTGCAGATCGTGACCGAGTCCGACAACGAGGCGATGGTCCGCGCCGCTCGCGCCGCCGGATTCCTCTACGAGGGCATCCTGCGCGCGTATCAGCGGGACCAGCGCGGGCGTGTGGATGTCGCTGTCCTTTCGCTGCTGTCGGCCGACCTGCAGTCATGAGGAAACGTTGGCGGGTCAAGCTGCCGCCCGGCGTCCGAGGACCGTTCGAGGTCTACGTCAACGGAGTGCGTCAGGAACTCGGCACCGACTACCGGGTCTCGAGCGGGGAGCTGGTGTTCGAGCGCGAACTGGTGCGCCAGAAGCTCGGTCCGGGTGCGTGGTTCATGGGCATCTGGGGTATCGGTACCTACAAGCCCAACGATGAAGTCGACGTGCGCTACGAGGTCGAGGGCCAGACGATGCTCGCCCACGGGCTCGACATCATCCCGCCGTCCTGAGCACCTCGCGCTTGACCCACGGCCGCAACAGCTTCAGGGCCGAGAGGATGGCTCGAGTCGCCGGTGAGCGGTTCAGCGTGTAGAAGTGGATTCCCGGCGCGCCCCGGGCGAGCAGTTCGGCGCATTGCAGGGTCGCGTAGGAGACGCCGAATTGGAGCACCGAGTGAGGATTGCCGGCCCGAAGCTCGAGTTGCTCGAGCAGCGCGGCGGGCAGACTCGCGCCGCACATCCCCGTGATCGTCTTGATCTGGCCGGCGTCGGTGATCGGCATCACTCCGGGGATGATGGGAACCGTGATCCCGACCGCCCGCGCCTCATCGACGAAACGGAAGTAGAGCTCGTTGTCGAAGAACAGCTGCGTGATCAGGAACGATGCGCCGCTGTCCACCTTGGCTTTGAGAAAGCGCAGGTCATGCGCCAGGTCAGGAGCCTCGGGATGGACCTCGGGGAAGCACGCTGCCCCGACGCTGAAGTCATAGCCGGCGTGGATCAGCGACGCCAACTCGGTCGAGTACCGCAGCCCGCCCGGATGCGGCGTCCACTCGGTCTCGCCGCGAGGCGGATCTCCTCGCAGCGCGAGCACGTTCTCGATTCCGGCCGCGGCCATGCCGTCGAGGATCAGACCCAGCTCCTCGCGCGTCGAACCGACACAGCTGAGGTGCGCCATCGCCTCGATCCCGAGGTCCTGCTTGATCCACTTGGTCAGCTCGACCGTGCGGCCGCGGCTCGAGCCACCGGCGCCGTAGGTGACCGAGACGAAATCGGGCTCGAGCCGCCTCAGGGCTTCGAGCGTGGCGCGCAGGCTCAGCTCGCCTTCATCGGTCTTCGGCGGGAAGAACTCGAACGAGAAGACAGGCTCCTCACCGGCAGCGATGATCTCGTCGATCCGCACTGGGGACCACTGTACAACCTTGACACGAGTGTGGCAAGGTTTTGGGCCGGGGCGGGCCGGGCCGGGCCGGGCCGGGCCGGATGCCGGCTGTGGCGGGTCGGGTGGGAGCGGGTGGTGGGGTCCCGGTCGGCTGTGGGTGCGCAGATATGGGCGTGGCGTGGCGCGGCGCGGCGCGGGCGCGGGCGCGAACAAAAGTTAACCCACCCCCCTTGAATCGGAGGGGTGCTCAGGATATGTGCCGCCCAGCGGGCCCTGACGCACGAACCCCCCGCGAATCGGGGACGTGGGCGTGATTTGTCCCACTTCGCGCGGCGGAGATGCGTGCAGCCGTGCGCACCCACCCCCTCATGCTGAGCCACGGAGGCAGCAGATGAGCCCAAAAAAGAGGTCGAGTAAGGAATGCCCGGCAGGTGGTGGCCGCCGGCTTGATCACGCGGTCTCCCGGGGCCCAGGAGCGACGATTGCGCCGGCCCGGAGCCGACCTGGTCACGCGGTATGCCAGCGCTCAACCTCTCCGTCGGGCTCGCTCCGGATGGCCCCTGCGCGCTCGAGATGGCGCAGGTAGCAGAGCGTTTGCTGGAGGAACCAGCCGGTGTTGCCTTCGGTCAGCGGCTGGCCGTAGATGTCCGGACTGATCTCCACTGCGGTCCGTGGTGCGCTTCGGAGTGCCGCGAGCACGGCAGCCAGCCGCTCGTGCACGAGCTGGCGGTTGGCGGCGATATGGCCGGGGGCGTCGACGAAGGGACGGCCGTGGCCAGACACGCAGAGGCGCGGATCGAGCTGCTCGACGACGTCGAGTGAGCGCAGGAACTCCCCCACCGGGTCAGGGGTCCAGCCGTAGTCGAAGAACAGCGAGATGCGGCCGAGCAGGTGGTCGCCTGAGATCATCAGGCGGTGCTGGGCCTGAAACAGGCACACGTGCGACGGTGCGTGCCCCGGAGTCTCATGCACCGTCCAGGGGCCCAGGTCGGTCTCGATTTCCACCCCGGCCACCAGCGCTCGATCGGGTTCGATGACCCGTGCGATTCCGGACGGCATGTCCTTCGCCCGCTCGGCATAGCGGCGGATTGCCTCCTCGGGTACCCCGCTCTGGCGGGCAATTTCGGTCCGGCGCGCGAGTGCGGCCGACGGGTCTTCCACGGCGCGAGTGCCGTGTGCGTGATTCGGGTGCATCCACAGCTCGCAACCGGCCCGGTCGCGGATCGGCGCGGCCTGGCCCCAGTGGTCGATGTGCGCGTGGGTGCAGGCGAGCAGGCGCACGTGCTCGAGCCGCAGGTTGACCTGGTCCAGCGCCCGCTCGAGCTGGGCCAGCGAGCCCGGCTCGTGCATTCCGGTGTCGATCAGCACCACGCCCGAGCCGGCGGCGATCGCCCAGGCGTTGCAATGCGGTATCCCGGGCAGCGGAAGCGGCAGGCGCAGGCGCCATAGTCCGGGCACCACCTTCTCTCCTCGTCCGAGCTCGCGCGCCCTGGCCATGGAGCGCACGATATTCGCGACGCGTAGACTGCGCCGCCGCGATGCCTTCTACTAGCGAGATTGCGAAGCGGTACTTCGCGGCGCTCGCGGCCCATGACATCGACGCGGCAGCCGCTTGCTGGGTTCCGGGCGGCATCGATCGGCTGGTCGGACAGCAGGAATTGATCGCCCCGACCGGGATCAAGGAGTACTTCGGTGAGCTGTTCGCGGCGTTCCCCGATTTTGCCTTCGAGGTGCTCGAGACGACCAGCTACCGCCACCGGACCGCGGTGCGGTGGCGCGCGCGCGCGACGTTCGCCGGCCCGGGGCGCTTCCAGGGCTTCGTGGCCAACGGCGCCAGGATCGACATCGAGGGCTGTGACGTCGTCACGGCCGTCGATGGCCTGATCGCGCATAACGACGCCTACGTCGACAGCGGCGACATCGCCCGACAGCTCGGCTTGCTGCCGCCGGCTGGGTCGCTCGCGCAGGCGCGCCTGGCCAAGCTCGTCAATGCCCGCACGCGCGTGCACTCGCGCATCCATGGCAGCTCGGCCGAGCCGATCGCCGATGGCGTCTGGATCGTCCGTGGTGGGTTCCCGCTCAAGACGATGAACGTGTTCCTGATCGAGGATGACGGATTGGTGACCGTGTTCGACGCCGGGATCAAGGACATGAGTCCGGCGGTGATCACCGCGGCCGCGCGGCTGGGCGGGATCAAGCGAGTGGTCCTTGGCCACGCGGACGCCGATCACCGCGGTGCGGCGCCGGCTCTCGGAGCCCCGGTCTACTGCCATGCCGCGGAAGGCGCGGCCGCAGAGTCCAGTGCATCGTTCCGCGACTACTGGCAGATGAGCAAGCTCGGTCCGCACGGGCGGTTCCTGCTCTCGCGGCTGATCCCGACGTGGGACGGAGGCGCAGTCCGGGTCGCCGACACCGTGGAGGAAGGAGAGCAGATCGCCGGCTTCGAGGTGATCCACCTGCCGGGTCACGCTCCCGGCCTGATCGGCCTGTTTCGTGCCTCCGATCGGCTCGCCCTGGTCTCCGACTGTTTCTACACGCTCGACCCGCAGACCGGATTGAAGGGGGCGGCGCGCTGTCCGCACCCGGCGTTCAACCTCGACACCGAGCAGGCGCGCAGCTCGATGCGCAAGCTGGCGCAGCTCGAGCCGTCAACAGCGTGGGCCGGGCACGCCGAGCCGGTGGCCGGCGATGTTCGCTCACAGCTGGAGCGGGCTGCCGCAGCGCAGGTGGGCGGGTCATAGTCCGTCGTGGGCCGTCGTCACCGCCAGCGCACCAAGCTCGCGGCGCCGGTCAGCGAGTACAGCGACGCGGACGGCGACACCTTGACGCTGCGTGGGTCCCTCACGCCCGCATCACGGCTCGAGTACACCGCGGTGCTCGGGGCGGGTCTCGATCGCGAGGACGCGTGGCAGCGAGCCGCCGAGCTGCTGTTCGAGCGCCTCGCCGTCTCGTGGACGATCGCGGGACTCGAGCTGAGTCGTCAGAAGGAGTTGCTCGCCCGCTACCGGGCCAGCTCGAGCGCCGAGCGGCAGTTTGTCCGCGAGGCGCTGCGCGAACACGTCGGTGAGCACTTTCCCGAGCTCGAGGCGCCATGACCCCGTCGAACCTGCGCGGCCCCGACGCTGACGCTTTCGCAGAGCTGTTGTGTGGATGGTGTCTGCAGGCCGGCGCCGGCGAGCAGGTGCTGATCGCGGCCACGACCCTGGCCGAGCCGCTGGTGAGCGCACTGCATCGCGCGCTGCTGACCCGCGACGCATGGCCGCTCGTGCGCCTCTCGCCGCCCTCGCTCGACGCCGACTTCTACCGCTATGCCCGTGAGCGCCACCTCGATGGGTTCGCCCCGGTGGCGCTGGCGGAGGTCGAGGGGGTCGACGCGGTCCTGCGGATCGACGCGCCGGCCAACACGCGGGAGCTCGCCGGCGTCGACCCGTCGTTGGTCGCCCGGGCGGCCCGCGCCCGCGCTCCGCTTCAGGAGGCGCGGCTGGCCCGGCGCTGGTGCGGGACGCTGTGGCCGACACCGGCGCTGGCGCAGCAGGCGACGATGAGCGGGGGCGATTACGCCGCCTTCGTCGGGCGAGCGCTGTTCCTCGACACACCCGATCCGGCGGGTGCGTGGAGGGCGCTGAGCGCGATGCAGGCACGGCTGGTGGAGCGCCTGTCGGCGGCGCGTGAGGTCCGTATCGAAGCGCCAGGCACCGATCTGCGGCTGCGCGTCGACGGGCGGACATGGATCAACTCCGATGGACGGCGCAACATGCCCAGTGGCGAGGTGTTCACGGGTCCGCTCGAGGACTCCGCCACCGGAACGATCCGCTTCACGGTGCCCAGCAGCCCTCGCGGGGTGCAGGTCAGCGGCGTTGAGCTCACGTTCC
>Ga0302325_10012763_pt1 | contig 17994 bp, 14 predicted proteins | sample Palsa_T0_2_FD_201948 | JGI IMG/M metagenome (GOLD analysis project Ga0302325, IMG submission 201948) | Peat permafrost microbial communities from Stordalen Mire near Abisko, Sweden - Palsa_T0_2 | ecosystem: Environmental > Terrestrial > Soil > Palsa > Peat permafrost | place: Sweden: Abisko...
ACTACTCAATCTACCCCTGTTTACCCAGGACTGACGTCCTGGGCTACTTTCAGGTCGTCCCTTCGGGACTGGATATCAAGGCCGGCTGAGGAGCCCGGCACCCTTGTTCATTAGGAGCGTAGCCGAGCGATCTGCAGTTCAATCTTGCGGGTGCAACGAATTTGTCATCCCGACCGGAGCAATCATGGGCCTGCGGCCCACCCAAGGTGATGAAAATCGGTTGAAGGGGACGGCCTTCAGGCCGTCCATCAACACCACCATCATCGTGGCCACTGAGGGAAACATTTTCGACAGAGCGCAGCGCAGTGGAGCGACTGCTGTTTACTCGACCGGCACCCAACTCGACCGGAAGCGCTGTTTGTTCATAGGGAGCGCAGCCGAGGATCTGCAGTTCATTTTCAATCTGCATCCGATCTAAATGAAAGCGCCCCTCCCCGATTTGTCATCCCGACAGAGCGAAGCGTAGTGGAGCTGCTGTTCCGCTGCTTTAGTATCAAACTATGCAGCAGACCTGGGATGCATCCCTGTACGCCGGCAACGGCCGTTTCGTCGCGCAGCTCGCCGGCGCGCTGGTGGACCTACTTCAGCCGCAGGCAGACGAACGCATTCTCGACCTGGGCTGCGGCGATGGCTTCCTCACCCAGCGGATTGCTGAGTCGGGAGCCACGCTGGTGGGCGTCGACTCTTCGCCGCAGATGATTGCAGCGGCCTTGGAACGCGGCGTGGACGCGCGCTGTGCCAGCGGCGAAGCGCTGTCCTTCGAACAGGAATTCGACGCCGTCTTCTCCAACGCAGCGCTGCACTGGATGACCGATCAGGACGCCGTCCTAACCGGCGTGCACCGCGCACTCAAGCCGGGCGGCCGTTTCGTGGCCGAGTGTGGCGGCCAGGGGAACATCGCCGCTATCCGCGTGGCGTTGTTGGCTGTCTTGACTGCGCGCGGCCTTCCCGCGGAGCGCATCGAAAACAACCGCTTCTTCAACCCCGCGGAATATCGCGCCCGCTTGAACAGCCATGGCTTCCTGGTCGAGGAGATTACGCTGACCCCGCGTGCCACGCCGCTCCCATCCGGGATGGTGGACTGGCTCCAGACCTTCCGCGGCAGCGTGCTCGCACAATTGCCCGCCGCAGAGCAGCCCGCCGCCATCGAGCAGATCGTCAGCCTGCTCCAGCCGGTCTTATGCGACCGCGAAGGCCACTGGACCGCAGACTACGTGCGCCTCCGCTTTCACGCGCGCCGTCAATAAATTCATGCAATTGTCTGGGACGACGACCGGTAGTTGCCGCCGGCGGCCATCGCCGTGGCCGGCCCTAGCGCAGGCAGATAGACGCGCACGATGGCTCCCGGAAAAGCAGCGTCGCTGCTGTTGGACAGTTCGATCGTGCCGCCATGTTTCTCCACGATTCCCCGGCTGACCCACAAACCCAGACCCGTGCCCTGCTCTCCCTTGGTGGTGAAGAAGGGCTGGAACAGCTTGGTTTGCAGTTCCGGCGGAATGCCGGGACCGCTGTCGGAAATGGTCACGATGGCGCCGGGCCGGCTATCCGTGGGCGAGGTCTCCAGCAATACTTGCACTCGTCCGCCGGGTCCCGCGGCATCCCCCGCATTGGTGATCAGGTTGGTGAACACCTGGCGCAACTCGCCGGGGAATCCCTGAACAGAAACGCTTTCGCCCAGTTTGCGGACGGCCTTGACGGACTGATCTTTCAGTTGGCGGTCCAGCAGCAGCAGCACACTCGCGAGCAATTCGCGCAGTTCAACTTCAACCGGAGCTTTCGGCTCACGATAAAGACCGAGCATGGCGCGGCTGATCTGCAGGGTGCGGTTCAGCTCTTGCTGCGCCATGCCAAGGTAGCGTTGCTGCAGAGCAGGATCGTTTTCGTTGGCCATGAGGTAATGCAGATTGGCCACCGAATCGAGCGGGTTGTGAATTTCGTGGGCAATGCTCGCCGAAAGCCGACCCGCAATCGCCAGCTTTTCGTGCGCCATCAGGGCCGCATCTCGTCGCCGCAGGTCGGTGACATCGCGGAAGACCAGTACCACGCCGGCCACTTCGCCACTTGCATTGCGAATGGGGGCGGCGCTTTGATCGATCAGGTACTCGGTGCCATCCTTGGCGATCAGCAAAGAATAATTCGATGGGCCTTTTTCATCGGCCTCCCCATCGGGTGTCTTCACCGCCTCGCGCGTGCGCTCATCAACCGCGCGGAAGACGGTTTCCAGAGGCTTCCCTTTGGCCTCTTCCAGGGTCCAACCCGTCAGCTGCTGAGCCACGGGGTTCATAAGCTCCACGCAGCGATGGCGGTCGCATGCAATCAGGGCGTCGCCCACCGACTCCAGTGTGGTCTGAAGCCAGTGGCGGCTTTCAATAAGCTCATCCGCGCGCTGGTGGGCTTCTTCCAGCGATGCCCGAAACGCGAGAGAGACCCGCTTGAGATTCCTCTGGGTGACGATACCCAGGAAGAAACCAATCCCGATGGAAGACGCAAGCAGAATCGTCATCAAGGTGCGGACTTGAGAATTTGTGGACCTAACCTCCTCGTCGCGCCGCTTCACCTCAACCTGGGTCATGGCGCCTATCTGCGTGCGCAGGGCAGCCATCAACTGGGCTCCGTTCAGGTCCAGCGCCGTGTCTCCAAAGATCTTTCCTGCGCGCAGGTTGTCCAGCGCCCTGCCGGCGAACCCCATCCAGAGCTCGTGGCTGTCGCGCACCTGGCGCAGCCGGCGTAACTGATCGGGATCTTCCCTCACCAGCAACAACAGGCTGTCGAAGGCAAGGTGCAACGAGCCTTCGGCGTTCTGATAGGGCTCGAGGGTGGTCGGATCACGGGTGAGCTGGTAACCCCTCAGACCGGTCTCCTGATCCACCACCAGCCGTTCCATCTCATTCAGCTGCGCGGTGATGCGATCGGTGTGGTCGATCCGCCGTTGCTCCCGCAGGGTACGCTGAATCTGCCACGCCAGCACCAGGGCCAGCAGCAACAGCAGTACCAGGGGAAGCAGTAAAGTAATAACCAGAATCTGTCGAAACTGATGAAGATTCACCGAGGCCCGCCTAGTCCATCGGGAGCTTTAGCCTGCAGTAGCTCCTTTAGTTTGTCCACCAGTGTGAACGCACCATCTCCTTTGGTCGCCGAGACACTCACCACGCGCATGACCTCTTCGGGCAAAGCGACGTAGGCAGAGAGCATCAGGATCGGGATATCGGCCTGGCGCTTGCGCAGGATGGCCGCGACCTGGCCCCCGTCCATGCCCGGCATCGCATAGTCCAAGACCACTGCATCCACCCGTTCGGTACCGAAGATCGATAAGCCGGTCTGGCCGTCGCGCGCTGTCAGCACAGTGAACCCCTCGCGTTCCAGAACCATCTTCCGGATCTCAAGGCCAAGCTCTTCGTCGTCGATACACAAGATGACAGGGCGCGCCACGGGTTACCGTCCTTGATCGCGGTCGCGACTATAGCCGTTTCGCAATGGGTGTAGACCGAAGCGGAGAAGCTTTTCGTGGTTTTCGTTCAAGGAAAACCACTCCTCGCCACCAATAAGGCCACAGTAGTTGCGAACCGCTCTCGGCGCCACCGTGAAGCAAAGTTCTACTCTACAACCGTCGCCGTCCAGCTGGAGAGTGCAATGTCTGGCACTTACCCCGGTGAAATACAGGGCAAGTTGCCAAATAGCCAAGGATTCACCGTAGTTTTGCATTCACCCTGCCGACTTAGGTTACGCTAAACGCAACCGCGCAGGGTCGGCCGCCCTTACCACTTTAAGGGCGGGTCCCTCCCCATGCTGGGCAGGAACCTCAGGGAGAGCCATTTGAGTCAAAGCGTATGCGTCCTGGAAGATGATCCGGATATTTCGCGCCTGGTACAGCATCATCTGGAAGCCGCCGGTTTTGGGGTTCGCGTTTACAGTACCCCGGCAAACCTCGTACCGGACGCCGAGCGTCAGGCGCCGGCGCTTTTCCTGTTAGACATCATGGTTCCGGGAGGGGATGGCCTCGATGTGTGCCGTCGGCTGCGCACCCATCCCGCGCTCAGCACCATACCCATCATCTTTCTCACCGCCCGGGCGGGTGAGAACGATCGCGTCCTGGGCCTGGAGCTGGGAGCGGACGACTACATCACCAAACCCTTCGCCACCCGGGAGCTGGTGGCCAGGGTTAAGGCCGTCCTGCGTCGCTTCGAGCGGCCTACCGCGCCCTCCATCATCAGCTTTGAAGACGTGCTTATTGACGCCAGTGCCATGCAACTCAAGGTCCGGGGCGAACTTACCACCACCACGGCAACCGAATTCCGGCTGCTTGACTACCTTGCCCGGCATCCCGGCCGGGTCTTCAGCCGCGACCATCTGCTGGACGCGGTCTGGGGGGATGCCCGCTTCGTCACCCCCCGGTCGGTGGATGTCTACGTCCGGCGCATCCGTGAGAAAATCGAAACCGATCCCGAGAGCCCCCGTTATCTCAAGACCGTCCGTGGCGCCGGCTACCGTTTCGAGATTCCCCGGGTTGCCGAGGAAGCGCGTAAGTCAGCCTCCTAATACTCCGGGTCATGAAAGAGGCTAGCCTCGTGACGGGCAGGGTCTTCACCAAGCTGTTTTTTTCCTTCGTGGTGGTGCTTTTCCTGGGGATGGTGGTGCTGGATTTCTCCCTGCGCCAGGTGATGGAGCATTCGCTTCGCGCCCAGGCCGAGGATTCCCTGGTGGCCGAAGCCCGGTTGCTGGCGACCCATCTTGTTCGCTCCGGAACGCAGGATCCCGTTTCTCTGCAACAGACAGCCCGTCTGGATGCCGCCGCTGCCGGGGTCGAGGTCGCCTTCTTCAACGCCCAGGGCCAGTTGCTTGCCGCCTCACTGGACCACTCTGAGCCCCCGGCGCCGCCGGCGGAGGTCGTCGCCGTACTTGGACAGCGCATGCCCTTGGGCCGCGCCCAGCGCGACGGAAACCTTTACGTCGCCGTCCCTGCGGGTCCGCTGGTAGTGCGCCTGGCATATCCCCTCACCGGCATTCCTGCCCCGGTGCACGTATTGCGCCGCGGTATCGTGCTGGCTTCACTGCTTTCATTGGTGGTGGCGACACTCCTGGCGGCACTGATCGCGCATCGTGGCGCGGCCCGCCTGGGCCGCATCGTGGTCTTCGCCAATCGCATCGCCGCCGGCGACCTGTCTGCCCGCGTGGAAGAGGGCAATCTGGACGAGATTTCGGCCGTCGCCCATGCCCTCGACGTCACTGCCAGCCGCCTGGAGCAGAGCTTCCATGCCCTGGAGAGCAATCGCAGCGAGCTGACGGCCCTGCTCGACAGCATGCAGGAGGCGGTCATCGCCATCAACCCCCAGGGCCAGGTCAGCTGGTGCAATGCGGTGATGCAGCGTATCGCGCTGAGCCCGGTGCAGGAGGGCCGCGCCCTGGTACATTCCATCCGCGATCCCGAAGTCCTCTCCTCGGTTGCCGCCGCCCTGACCCAGCGCAAGGCCAGCCGGCGCCGGGCGATCAACGTCTCGCCCGGCAAAGTATTTGAAGTCAACGCTGCTCCGATGCCCGGAGGGGGCGCCGTCGCAGTGCTGCATGATGTCTCGGAGATCGAGCGTTCTGAGACCACCCGCCGGGACTTTGTGGCCAATGTTTCCCACGAACTGCGTACTCCGCTTACCTGCATCACGGGATACGTGGAGACTCTGCTGGATGACCGCAGCCTGAGCAAGCAGACCCGCGAGTTTCTGCAGATTATTCTCAAGAACGCGTCGCGCATGAACCGCCTGACCGAAGACCTGCTGGCTCTGGCCAGCGTGGAATCTGGCGACTACAAGCTGCGTCTGCATAAGATCCAGGCCTCCAGGTTGGTTGAAGAAGCGGTCGGCGCCCTGGCTGGGCTGGTGCTCGATTCAGGCGTGACCCTCGAGGTTGGCGATACCACCGATGAGGCGGTCATGGCCGATATCGACGCACTCGGCCAGGTCTTTGGAAACCTTGTGGAAAATGCCATGAAATATGGCCGGTCCGGAGGACGGGTACGGGTGGGGGCGCGGAGGCAGGAGTCGCTCATCGAGTTCTACGTGCAGGATTTTGGTCCTGGGATAGCGTACGAGCACCTGCCGCGGATCTTCGAGCGCTTTTACCGGGTGGACAAGGCGCGTTCCCGCGAATCCGGGGGCACGGGGTTGGGGCTGGCCATCGCCAAGCACATCGTCCATGCCCATGGCGGGGATATCCGCTGCGAGAGCGAGCTCGGGTTCGGCGCGACTTTTCTCTTTCGCCTGCCCCGGGTGGTCGTCGCCTCCGCCCCCGCAGTTCCCTCGCTGCCGTCAACGCAAACTATTGAAAAATAAAAGGCTTGTGGCCTTACCTGGAAGCCTTTTCTCGCCAAATTCATCGTCCTGTAAAGACTCATTCACGGGCGCCGATGAAAATCAGAAATATTTGCCTGAGGTGGAAAGTGAGAAAGACAATCTGGTTGTTGGCCGCCGCCATGTGCGTAACGGTGGCTGTGGGGCATGCGCAAAAGCTCAATGGGGCGGGGGCGACCTTCCCCGATCCGATTTATTCCAAGTGGTTTAGCGAGTACGGTGCCTCCCATCCCGGAGTTCAAATCAATTACCAGCCCATCGGTAGCGGCGGGGGTATCCGCCAGGTTACGGCGGGCACGGTCGATTTTGGCGCCGCCGATGTGCCGATGACCGATGAACAACTGGCTGCCTCCAAGGTGAAGATTCAGCACATCCCGACCGTATTGGGAGCAGTGGTTCCGATTTTCAACCTTCAGGGCGTGAATGAGCTGCGCATCGGCCCTGACGTTCTGGCCGATATCTATCTGGGCAAGATCACCAAGTGGGACGATGCTCGCATCGCCAAAGACAATCCGGGCGTCAAGCTGCCCTCGCAGGACATTTTTGTCGTCCACCGTTCCGACGGCAGCGGCACCACCTACATCTTTACCGACTACCTGTCCAAGGTCAGCAAAGACTGGGCAGGCGGACCCGGCAGGGGCGCCGCGCCTAGCTGGCCCAGGGGGATTGGCGCCAAAAACAGTGAAGGGGTTGCCGGCTTCGTCCGTCAGTCCCCAGGCTCGATCGGATACGTCGAGCTCATCTTCGCCCTGCAGAACAAGATCCCTTACGCATATGTGAAGACCGCTGGAGGAACCTGGGTCAAGGCATCCATCGAAGGAGTGTCGGAAGCGGCGGCGAGTGTCAAGAACATGCCGGCGGATTATCGAGTCTCCATCACCAATGCACCGGGGAACGCCTATCCCATCTCCAGCTTTACCTGGCTGCTGATTCCCAATCCTGCGAAAGACCCCGCCAACGGGAAGGTCCTGATCGATTTTCTAAAGTGGATACTGCAGCATGAGAATGAGGTCAGCTCGCTTTACTACGCGCCGCTTCCGGCCTCGGTAGCGCAGAAGGTCAGTGCCACCATCAACACGCTGAAGTAGTGGGCGGATGTTATTCTGGCCCGGCAGCGATTCCGTCCAACCCGGCTCGTGCGGCATGATCTTTTTCATTTCAAAAGGTTTGCCGCGCGGGCTGGTTTAACTTGAAATTCACTCAAGCCCTCTACGGTACATAGTAGTGAAATCAGAGACTCAAGTGCCGCGAGTGGCTGGCCAGGCTGACGTGCAGCAAGCTGACAACACTTCGTCTTCCGGCGCCGAGCCGTCGCCCTCTCCCGTCCGCACCTATCTTCTTAACTGCGGCAGCTCCTCGCTCGCCGATCGCGCCTTCAGCGCCCTGATGTTGGTGTGCGCGCTCAGCATCTTCGCCATTGTTTTGTTGATCCTGGTCGAGCTGATTTCGGGCTCGAAGCTCACCATTCAGAAATTCGGCATGTCATTTTTCTTCGGTTCCGCCTGGGATCCGGTCAATGGCAATTTTGGTGCGCTCCCGTTTATCTACGGCACCGTGGTCTCGTCGATCCTGGCGCTTATTATCGCTGTGCCCCTGGCGGTAGGCGTGGCCATCTTCCTCACCGAGATGTGCCCCGACTGGCTGCGCGGTTTCCTGGCTTTCTTCACCGAATTGTTGGCCGCCATTCCCAGCGTGGTTTACGGTCTGTGGGCGATTTTTGTTTTGATTCCGCTGCTACGCCAATACCTGAATCCATTCCTCATTAAGACATTGGGCTGGTCGGGGATTTTTGCCGGCCCCAACTACGGGATTGGGATGATGGCGGCGGGCGTGATTCTCTCCATCATGATTTTGCCCATCATCTCTTCGCTTACCCGCGAGGTCATGTCGGCGGTTCCCCACGCGCAGCGGGAGGCGGTGCTGGCCCTGGGGGCCACGCGCTGGGAGATGATCCGCATGGGTGTGCTGCGCAACGCGCGCATTGGGATCGTCGGAGCGATCATTCTTGGTCTTGGCCGCGCGCTGGGCGAAACCATGGCGGTCACCATGGTGATCGGCAACCGGCCGGAGATTGCGCGCTCTTTGCTGGCCCCGGGCTACAGCATGGCCAGTGTCATCGCCAACGAGTTCAGCGAAGCCTCGGATGAGCTTTACCTGAGCGCCCTGATCGAAATCGGCCTGGCTCTCTTTATCGTCACCATCATCGTGAATGCGCTAGCCCGGGTATTGGTTTGGGCGGTTACCCGCGGCGCGCCGGTCAGAGGTACTTAACGTATGGCTTCCACGACCGCTATGCCACCGCCGCTGCGTGCGCGAGCTTCGAACCGGTTCTTGCGCGTCGTAGTCAACCACCTGGCGACGGCGGCTGCCATAGGCAGCACGATCCTGGTTATGGCGCCGCTGATTGCCATCTTCGCCTATCTCCTCTTCAAGGGCGCGAGTTCGCTCAATTTCGCTTTCTTTACCCAGGTGCCCAAGCCGGTGGGTGAGCTTGGCGGAGGCATGGCCAACTCCATTCTTGGATCAGGCATCCTGCTCGCGATCGCCAGCCTCATGGGTGTGCCCATCGGCATCGCCGGCGGCATCTACATTGCGGAATTTGGCCGCAATAAGCGGCTGGCCAACATGATCCGCTTCACCGCGGATGTTCTGAACGGTGTGCCTTCGATCGTGATGGGCATCGCCATCTACACGCTGATCGTGGTGCCGCAGAAGCACTTTTCCGCGTTTGCCGGCGGCGTAGCGTTGGGCATCATGATGATTCCGACCATCACCCGCACCACGGAAGAGATGCTGCTGATGGTGCCTCTCAATGTGCGCGAGGCCGCTCTCGGGCTCGGCGTGCCGAACTGGCGTTCGGTTCTTTCCATCACCCTGAGGACCGCATCGCCTGGGGTCATTACCGGTTGCATGCTGGCCTTTGCCCGGGTGGCGGGAGAGACCGCGCCGCTGCTCTTTACAGCTCTGGGGAACCAGTTCTGGAGCACCAACGTGAATCAACCGATTGCCGCCCTGCCGCTGCAGATTTTCGTGTATGCGCTTTCCCCTTACGACGACTGGCACCGTCTTGCCTGGGCCGGCGCCCTGGTGCTGATCGTGCTTATCGTCGTATCCGTCGCACTGGTCAGGTACGTAGCCGGCCGTGGAGTTCTGAAAGGGGCAAGTTAGTGGGCGTAGCCATCGAAGTATCTGATCTGAATGCCTGGTATGGCACCAACCATACCCTGCAGAGCATCAGTCTGAAGATTCCGGCGAACCATGCTACGGCTCTTATCGGGCCCTCCGGTTGTGGCAAGTCCACCTTCGTGCGCTGCCTGAACCGCATGCATGAGACCAACCCTATTGGCCGGGTCACCGGCACGGTGCGCGTCGGCCAGACAGATATTTATGCTCAATCTTCGCCGGTGGAGATTCGCCGCCGCATTGGCATGGTCTTTCAGCGGCCGAACCCGTTTCCTACCATGTCGATCTACGACAACGTGGCCTCAGGCCTTCGGCTGAACGGGTACCGCAATCGCAAGGTTCTCGATGAAGTGGTCGAGCGTTCGCTGCAGCAGGCTGCCCTGTGGGACGAAGTGAAGAACGACCTCAAGAAAAAATCCGGCGCCAGCCTCTCGGGCGGACAGCAGCAGCGTCTGTGCATCGCCCGCGCTTTAGCTGTGGACCCGGAGGTGATGCTGATGGACGAGCCGGCATCGGCTCTCGATCCGGTTTCCACGGCGAAGATTGAAGATCTTATTTTCCAGCTCAAGTCCCAATACACCATTGTGATCGTGACCCACAACATGCAGCAGGCCGCCCGGGTCGCGGAGAACACGGGTTTCTTTCTCAACGGGAAACTGGTGGAGTTTGACGCCACGCATAAAATCTTTACCAATCCAACCGATAAGAGGACCGAGGACTACATTACAGGTAGGTTTGGATGATGCGCATTCGTTTCCATCGCAAGCTCGACGATCTGAAGGAGCGGCTGCTGGTCATGGCGGGCATGGCGGAGCAGGCGATCCAGCGCGCGGTGGAAGCCTACCGGGTGCGCGACGTATCGCTTTGCGACCTAGTGGTCCGCAGCGAGATTTCCATCAACAGCTTCGAGCGCGAGATCGACCAGATGGCGCTCGATCTGCTTGCCATGGAGCAGCCCATGGCGATCGATCTGCGCTTCATTTTGGCGGTGATCAAGATCAACGCTGATCTGGAGCGCGTGGGTGACCAGGCAGTCAGCATCAGCGACCGAGTGCGCGATCTTCAGGCGTTTCCCGTGGTCGATCTCCCGGTGGACATTCCGCGTATGGCGTCGCTGGCTTCGGCCATGGTGCGCAAGGCGCTGCAGGGGTTCATTGAGGCCGACGCAGAGCTGGCCAGCTCCGTCCTGACCATGGACGATAGCGTCGACAAGCTTAACGACGCTGCGTTTTTTGCGCTTTCAAATCTGATTAAAGAGCAGCCCCGTTTCACCCCCCAGGCGCTGCATGCGCTGATGATCGCGCGCAACCTGGAGCGGGTTGGCGATCACGCCACCAACATCGCAGAAGATGTCATCTTTTGGGTCCGCGGCGCAGATGTTCGTCACCACCTGAGCACATAGAAAAACTTGCTTGCTACGCTGGCGAGGAAGGTAAGAAACACCCGCTGGCGGCTGTCCAGTCCCGTAGGGACGACCTGAATGTAGCCCAGGACGATAGTCCTGGGTCATCGTCGACACCACGGCTTAGTCCCGCCAGGGACGGCTGAATACATTCCCGCACTCAGAGGCGGCGGCGTATATCCAAAGCTCGCTTCTATGGCGGCTGCGATCCCCAGGACCCGTTCATCCTCGAAGGGACGCCCTGCGATCTGCACACCGATCGGCAGGCCCTCCGGCGACTGCCCCACGGGCACGACCGCCGCGGGTGCGCCCAGCAGGTTAAACCATTGTGTGTAGCGCATGGCGTCGAGATAATCGACTCGTTGCCCGTCCACGTCCCAGACGCGTTCTCCGTGGCGAAAGGCGGGAAGCGCGCAGACCGGGCACAGCAGAATGGGGAACTTCTCCATCTCGGCCAGCATTTTGCGGCGAACACGATCGCAATCCATCCATGCCGAAAGAAGTTCGTGCGAGGAGAGCGGCGGCTCGCGGTGCGCGATCGCAAGAAAGTCAAGAAACGTCGGACTCAACTCTGATTGCCGCTCCCGCACCAGGGGATCCAGAAGCATGGCTCCGCCGCGGACAAAGAACTTCCACCACAGTTGCCGCGCCTCCTCAAGTGCCTGAGGCCGGAAAGGGTGCACGCGAAAGCCCATGCCATCGAGCGCCCGCGCCGCGTCACGCACCGCCTGGCGAGTTTGTGGGGTTACCGGGCCATCGTCTTCGAAGAATCCGATGGGAATGCGCCTTAGATCGTCCAGCGACTCATTTCTAAGCGAGACCGGCGGGCTCACCGGGTCCAGGGGATCTTGTCCGGAGAGCGCGATGAACAGCAACGTGACATCGCGAACCGTGCGCGCCATGGGCCCAATCGCGCCAAGAATCGCAAACGGCCCATCGCAGGCGGGCAGATGACCGCGCCCAGGGATGCGTCCCGGCGTAGGCTTGAGCGCGCATATGCCGGTAAAGTGGGCGGGCTCGCGCACCGAACCTCCGCTGTCGCTGCCCAGACCACCGGCGGATAGGCCAGCCGCAACCGCTGCTGCTTCGCCGCCGCTCGATCCGCCGGCGGTTCGCTCCAGGTCCCAGGGATTCGCCGTGCGTCCGTAGAGCCGGTTATCCGTTTCGTAGGCCATGAGAAACTCAGGACAATTGGTGGTTCCCAGGATCAGCCCACCCGCCTGCTTAAGGCGCTCTACCACGGTTGCATTCTCGCGCGGAATGTGCCCACGGTTCAACAAGCTGCCAATCTCGCAGCGGTATCCGGCGGCCGCGATCGAAGCCTTGATGGTCATGGGCAAACCGAAGAGAGGACCCCGAGGGCCACTTGAGTTCTCCAACGCACGGGCCTGCTCGCGCACTCGCTCCGCATCGAAATCGACCAGCGCGCGCAGCTTTGGATTCAGGCGCTCGATCTGACGGATGTGTTCTTGGGCCAGTTCCGGCACAGAGACCTGTCCACGCTTGAGCATGGACAGTAGCTCGACCGCCGGCAAGACGGTGAGACCGTTCACTGCCCGGGCTTAACCGCCGGCGGCTGCATCACCCGCGGCTCATAGTGAAACTGGTATCGCTGCGCGGGCCGGCCGGAGTCGAAGCGGTCGTTCCACTCCAGTTGATACTTCATCCGCTGATCATCCAGCGGGTAATGCTCGCTTGCCGGATAGGGATACGTGCTCATGCCATGAAAAGGCATGTCGGCAACGGTGAAGGGACTCGCCTCGTAGAAGTCCATATCCTTGACAAAGCCGTTGGCATAGAAGAAGTAGTCGCGCTTCCAGCCCTGGGGCAATCGAGGCAGAGATGCGGTGCCGAATTCCAGGTCGATATCTTCACCACTGCCGAAGATCACGAACTTTTCGTCGACCGACCGCAGCAGGGGTGTGACCTCTCCGTATCGCGTATAGCTGCCGCGGGAGCGGGTAAACGGCCCGGTCTGGCTGATGTGCTGGTAGTTATAGGTGAGATCGCCCGGCGTCTTGCCGTCAAGCTGTTCCGGGTAACCGCGAAAGGCAAGCTGCGCCGACGCCAGAGCCAGCTCCGTTTGATGCATGCGCTGTGGCAACTCTGGTCCATTGTCGACCGATGCCTGATCCCAATAGATCTGCAGATTGGTCACCAGCCGGATGCGCCGCGTACCCGGCGGCAGCTTGCCACTAAGATCCACGACGATGGTTCGCGGCAACCCTGCGGGAAAACCCATATCGTCGATGACGCGTTTCCAACTGCCGTCCGGTAACTGCGCTTCCACGTAAGGCGGCATAGGCTCAAGCCCCGCTTGCCATGCGGCATACATCGAGCTCGCCGAAAAATATTCGATGAAGCCGTGCAGCAGCAGGCGCAGGGGATTAGCGGCCTTCCACTCGCCCAGGTCGAGCGTGAGCACATGCTGGTTGGCAAAGCCGGCAAACGAGAGGTTGGTAAAGTCGCGCACGTAATTGTGATCGCGGCTGCGCAGCAGCTCGCTCACGTCCCGGCCCTGGTCGTCCCATGCTCCAGCGAGAGGATGCGCATCTGCGCTGAGAACGGGGCGGCCCGAAGCGAAAGGAGGCTCGTTGAGAAAGCGCTCGCTCGGGTATACCTCGGTCGCTGCAGGATGGTCGATCGCAACCAGCCGAACATGGTCGAGGTAATTCACCTCTTCCATCGGCTCGCCAAAACGCAGGCTGAGATATCCTCCGCGGGGGCGCAGCTGCGCACCTTCCACCTTGATCCATTCATCGGGATCGGCGTTATTTTTTGCCGTGGGGGAAACCCAGTGGCCAACCACCGCGGCCCCGATCACGTCGGAGATGAATTCGTATCTCTCTCCATTCCACGCAAACAGCGTGGGGCAGGAGCTTCCGCGGCGGTCCAACTCGGTGATGACGAGCGAGCTTTTGTTGCCCACTTCCGTCTCGTCCTGAGGGACGCCTGTAGGCCACAGCATGCGCACCATGTCGGCGTGCTCGGCCGCGCCGATTCCGGCCAGAAGCTCCTGGGCTCCCTGGCTGAGATAGCCGGAGGCCCCGGTGATCTCGAATTTCTGCCATACACCGTCGGCAAAGACCTCTACCTTAGCGCCGATCGCCGTTTTGTTGTCGGCAACGCCTTTCATGGTAATCAACAAAGAATGATTTTTGTTTCCGCCATTATTGCGCAGAAGCAGGGGATCGCCGCCCGGCTGGGTGACAATCAGATCGGCAGCGCCATCTCCGTCGACGTCGGCAGCAATCAGGGCTCGCGGTTCCACCAGCTTTACCTGGTCCAGCTTCACCTGCGCGGTTACGTCTGCAAAGCCTGCCGCGCCCAGGTTCCGCAATGCACGCAACTGCGGCCCCTGTTTTGTATCGACCGCCACCACCAGGTCGAGCCATCCGTCGTTGTCGATGTCGATGACGGTCAGCCCCCAACCGGCGGTTGCATCCTGTACCGGCAACGGCACCCGCTCAAAGCGCTTGCCCTGCACATTGCGCCACAGCGTGATGCCGGGACTGCCGGAGTGGGTAAGGGCCACATCCATCCATCCATCCTTGTTGAAATCGAACACTACGGCCCCCACAGTGGGAGGAAGGCCGGCATCGGCAAAGAGAGGAGAAGACTTGAACAGCCCCTCGCGTGGGTTGGCAAAGAACGTAGGCGCCTGGCCTGACCCGGTTACCACCAGATCGACTGCACGATCGTTGTTAAGGTCGGATAGGGTGGCCGCCGTGGTTGTGCCTTCGCCCCCAAGGCCGGCTTGTTCCGTCCAGTTAGTAAAGGTTCCATTGCCGTTATTGCGCCATAGAACATTGGGCTTCGATCCCGCAGCCAAGGACCGGCCGGTCACAAAAAGATCCAGGTCGCCGTCGTGGTCGTAATCCACAAAGGTGATGCCTGCGGGATGGTTGGCCGGCTGGAGGCCGGCTGCCGTCGTCACGTCGGTGAATTTGCCACCACCATGGTTTTTGAATAACAGCACACGATCGCTCATGGCCACGGCAACATCGGGCAGCCCGTCGTTATCGAAATCACCGACGGCGCAAGCCACGCCGGTTCCGCTCGCAACCAGCCCGGTTTGCGCCGAGGGCACCAGCACGAAACTTCCGCCACCGGATTGCGCATAGGTTTGGATCGCATCCTCACCCGATGCCATTACCAGAAGATAGGAATGTTCGCCTGCGGGCCCAATCAGGCATGCGCCACCGCGGGGTTGATTGCCAGGCTGCGCGGCCGGAGCGGGCATGTGGCCGATGGCCTGGGGAAGAAACGAGACCGGAATCATCGGCCCTACTTGCGGGTCCACGGTTGACGCATCTTCTACCTGGGCGTAGTGGCCTTCATCTCCGTAAGTGTGCGCCAGCGGAGTGCCGACCTTCTCCCGGTTCAGAGTCTCGAAGCGTTGAAATGCCGCTGTTGCCTCTTCCCGGCGGCCCAGCCGCTGCAGGACCTTGGCTAAGCCGAACTGGGCCGATGCATGGGTAGGGGTCAGCCGCAGGGCAGCCTGGAATTCGGTCAGGGCCTGCTCCGGCTGATGTAACTCCAGCAGGACGGAACCGATAAAGTAGTGGGTGTCGGCGTTGTCCGGGTCGAGCGTGGCTGCGTGCTGAAAGCTTTCCAGCGCCTTTTGATACTCTGCTTCGATGCGATACAAGACCCCCAGCGAATACCAGATATGAGGGTCCTTGGGATTCTGCGCCTCGGCCTGTTCGAGCGCTTGCTGCGCTTCAGGCATTTTCTGTAGGTAAATCAGCGCGATGCCGCGGTTCACTTCGGCCTCGACCAGGGCCGGATCAAGCTTGTAGGCATCTGCGAATTTGGTCGCGGCCCCTTCCAGCAGCTGCTGATTCATCAGGGCGGTGCCAAAGTTGTTCAGCTTGGCGGCTGCCGCCTTTTGCGAAGGGGAAACGTCAGAACGACCAACGGCTGCCAACGCGGCGAAGATTAAAAGTGCAGGTAGGGCTTGGAGACGCATGCTGCTCCGGCTGCGATCACAATCGCGAGAGAATCCACCCTCGACTATAGAACATGGTGGAGGGCTTGAAAATGGCAGCCGGGGGGCGGATGCAATTCGAGTTTAGGGCAATCGCCAAACCACCTCAGCCGCGTTGACGCTGTAGCAGCCGGGCAAGGATTCCACAAACCCGGTCAAGCGCGGCGGTCTCGATATTGTTGAAGAAAGGAAGCGCGATGGTGCGGGAAGCTTGCGCCTCAGTCACCGTTAAGCCAGCTGAGTTTCGCCACCCGGCGTAGCTCGGTTGCAAATGTATGGGCGCGAAGTAGCGCCCGCAACCAATGCCCGCTGCGGTCAAGTCGCGGACGATCGCGTCGCGGTCCAGGTGAGCGGCCAGGCGAACAACATAGACAAACCAACTGATGCGTCCGAAAGGCAGCGCCAGCCGGGGAAGCGTGAGATGCTGAAAGCTGCTCAAGCGCTGGTTATAGGCACACGCAACCGCCTCGCGTTTGCAGAGAATCTGCTCCAGCCGCTTGAACTGCGCCAAGCCTAACGCGCAGTTGATTTCAGAGATCCGGTAGTTATAGCCCAACTCGGTATGCTGAAACCAATCATCGGTTGGATATCTGCCCTGGTTACGGAGAGCCCGGATGCGGCCGGCAACCGCGGCATTGCTGGTGACGACGACGCCTCCTTCCCCGGCAGTAATCTGCTTGTTGGGGTAAAAGGCAAAGACGCCGGCATGTCCTAGGGAGCCGACCTTACGGCCGCGATGCTCAGCGCCGATTGCTTCACAGGCATCCTCAATCACCAGCAGCCCCCGGCGTTGGGCGATTTCGAGAATCGCATCCATATCCGCAGGAACGCCGAAGGTGTGAGGCACCATCAGAGCGCGCGTCCGCGGCGTAATGGCATCTTCGATCCTGCCGGGATCGATGTTCAGCGTTTCCGGATCGATATCCACAAAGACCGGCACTGCGCGCTCGTAGCGAATGGCATTGGCGGCGGCGATGAAGGTGAACGAGGGAACGATAACCTCATCACCCTCGCCAATCTCCAGCGCGCGAATACACAGATGCAGCCCAGCGGTTCCGGAGTTGACGGCGATGGCGTGCGTGGAGGAGACGCCGGCCGCGACCGCGGTTTCAAACTGCTCTGTTACCGGGCCGAGGCTGAGCCGCGATGTGCGCAACACGGCGACAACTGCTTCGATTTCCGCCTCGGTAATGTCGGGCGCGGACAGGGGTATCTTCATGGATTTGCGTTCGCGCGCTTTACCAGCAGCCTCTCCAGCGAAGTAGTAGTGAGCGCCTCTACAATTTTTTCCGCCGCATGGCCGTCTCCATAAGGATTGGTCATGCCCGTCAGCGAATCGCGAAATTCCAGGCTTGTGGCCTTTGCGATCTGGGCCACGATGGCAGAAGCATCCGGCTCGGCATCGAGAACGTTGCGTGCCCGCTCCCGGCCCTTTTGCCGGAAACCAACGTTCACTACCGGCACAGCAAACGAAGCAGCTTCCATAATGCCACTGCTTGAGTTACCAATGAGCACGGCGGTCTCGCGCAGCAGGCTCCAATACGTCACCGCATCCAGATTGACAAAGAGTTTCGCGTCGGTGCGGGAGCTGAGGAAGCTTTGCGTCCGTTGCAGCAGCGCGTGATTGCCTGCATCGGAGTTGGGATAGCAGAAAATTACCTGCCCATCTATTTCCTGGAGAGCTGCAAACAGCGCGTCCGCCTCCGCCGTCGTGTCGCGCAGCAGCGTGACGGGATGATACGCGACCATGACCGCTTTATCCCGCAAGTCGAGTTGTAGATTCTTCTCCAAGTCGCCGCGGTCGAGCAAACGGCTGCGGCGCAGGTGGTCGAGCGAAGGCGCGCCCGCGTGGTGAACTCTCCACGCCTCTTCCCCCATTGCGATCACGCGGGCGCGGGCCGCTTCTGTCGAAGTAAAGTGCAAGTGGCTCATCTTGGTGAGGGCGTTGCGCACCGCGTCGTCGATGGCTCCCTCGCTTACTTCGCCGCCTTCAATATGAGCGACCGGAATACGCAGGGTAAGTGCAACCGCGGCGGGAGCGAGCATTTCGTAGCGGTCGGCGATCAGCAACAACAGGTCAG
>Ga0302325_10012764_pt1 | contig 17993 bp, 15 predicted proteins | sample Palsa_T0_2_FD_201948 | JGI IMG/M metagenome (GOLD analysis project Ga0302325, IMG submission 201948) | Peat permafrost microbial communities from Stordalen Mire near Abisko, Sweden - Palsa_T0_2 | ecosystem: Environmental > Terrestrial > Soil > Palsa > Peat permafrost | place: Sweden: Abisko...
GTGCGGGTGGTGAGCGCGCACCGGACGCCGGATTTGCTGTTTGAGTATGCGGCTTCGGCTGCGGGGCGCGGGCTGCGGGCGATTGTGGCGGGCGCGGGCGGGGCGGCGCATTTGCCGGGAATGCTGGCGGCGAAGACGCTGGTTCCGGTGCTGGGTGTGCCGGTGCCGGCGACGAGTTTGCAGGGGATGGATTCGCTGCTCTCGATTGTGCAGATGCCCAAAGGAATTCCGGTGGCCACATTTGCGATTGGGCGGGCTGGGGCGGCGAATGCGGGGCTGTTTGCCGTGCAGATGTTGGCTTCGACGGACGAAGCGCTGACCGTAAAGTTGGCGGCATGGCGGCGGGCGCGGACTGAGGAAGTGCTTTCGCAGGAGATTTTGCCTTGAGCGCGGCGGGTAGGGCTGGGGTGGTTGAGCCGGGTGGGTTGCTGGCGATTTTGGGCGGCGGGCAACTGGGGCGCATGACGGCGATGGCGGCTCGGACGATGGGGTACCGGGTGCGGGTGATGGACCCGGAGGCTGGGTGTCCGGCGAGCTTGGTTGTGGATGAAGTGGTGGTGGGCAAGTGGGACGATGTGGCGGCGGCGCGGCGGCTGGCTGCGGGCGCGGATGCGGTGACGCTGGAGATTGAGCAGATTGGCGTGGCTGCACTGAAGGAAGTGGCGAATCTGGCTCCCCTTCGGCCTGGGGTCGAGCCGATTCGGATTATTCAAGACAAGATTCTGCAGAAAACCTGGCTGGCGGATGCTGGATTTCCGGTGGGTCCGTTTCGCGTGGTGAATTCGGAGGCGGAGCTTGCGGAGGCTGTTCCTGCGCTGGATGGGCGGGTGTTTTTGAAGACCGCTCGTGGAGGGTATGACGGGCGCGGGCAGGCGCGGATCGGATTTGAGGGTGCGGCTGCTGAGGGCGATATTGCCGAGGCTTGGGCTTCGCTGGGCGGCCGGCCGGCTGTGGCTGAAAAGGCGCTGGAGCTGGATTTTGAGATCAGCGTGATGGCGGCTCGATCGCCTGCGGGTGAGGTGCGGTGTTATCCGGCGGCGCGGAATCATCATGAGCGGCAGATTTTGGCGTGGAGCGTTTTGCCGGCGGGGATTCCGGATGCGTTAGAGAAGCGGGCGCGGGAGATTGCCTGGGGGATTATTGAGAAGCTGGGGCTTGAAGGGTTGTTGTGCGTGGAGATGTTTGTGACGAAGTCGGGTGAGCTGCTGGTGAACGAGCTGGCTCCGCGGCCGCATAACAGTTATCACCAGAGCGAGCGGGCTTGCGCTACCAGCCAGTTTGAACAGTTAGTCCGGACTACTTGCAACTTGCCTTTGGGCGATACGGAGATAGTGACGCCGGCGGCGATTGTGAATCTGCTGGGCGAGGTTTGGATTGATGCTGGAGGGCGGCCGAATTTTGCGGCGGCGCTGGCGGTGCCTGGGGTTCGGCTGCATTTGTATGAGAAGCGCGAGGCGCGGGTGGGGCGGAAGATGGGGCATCTTTCGGCGACTGGAGCTACGGCGGATGAGGCGCTGGCGCGGGTGCTTTTGGCTAAAGAGAAGCTAGGGAATAGGGATTAGAAGAGCTATAAAAGGCTTATAGATACAGAGCATCCCACCCTAGCGACAAAGACAACGGCGTCGCGAGGGTGGGGCACCCGCATTTCGCGCGACGCCTGCATATACCTTTCCCTAACGTGCTTTCGTCGCGGGCATTAGTCGCGGTCGATGGAGACGCCGCCGTTGGTGGTTTCTACTTGAATGGTTGGGCCGCCCTGGCCGATTTGTGTGTCGATGTGATTGCGTATGGAGCCCTTGACTGTGATGGGGAAGTCGACGGAGATGCCTCCGTTGACGGTGGATGCGACGAGGTGGGCGGAGTAATGGTCTGGAGCTTTCACGCTGACGCCGCCGTTGGTGGATTTGGCGAAAAGTCCTTCGCCTTGCCACTGTTTGCCGTTGAGGACGACGTCGAGGCCGCCGTTGACGGTGGAGGCGCGGACCTTGCCGCCTAGATCGCGGAGGGAAAGGCCGCCGTTGGTCGTGTGGGCATCGATGTCTCCATCGATATTGGAGATGTCGATGCCGCCGTTTTCGGAATGGAGTTCCGCAGCGAGGTGGCGTGGGACGTGCAGGCGGAAGTTGACATACCAACTGCTGCCGAAGAGGCCGAAGAAGGAGCCGGAGGACGAGGGACCCTCGGCGCGGATGGAGCCGTCGGTGAGGATTTTGATTTCCTTCAACAGGGATTCTGCTTGCTGGGAGCTTGACTCCTGAACGACGACGCGGGCTTCAAGAGCAATGTCCTGGCGATCTTCGCCGACGACTTCAATGCCGCCGTTTTTGGCGGTAACGGTGATCTGGCCATTGACGAGTGGCAGGGTGGTGCGGCGAAGTTCGCAGACCTTTTCTTTGCTGCCGAAGAAGTTGGTGGTGTGGCTGTTGCCTTCGTCTCCGTTGCAGTGGGAGGTGGTGAAGGACTGGGCGTGGAGCGGGATGGCCAGGAGTGTCAGGGGCAGTAGCGTCAGGGTCAGGATTGGGGCGAAGCTGCGCATGGGAGTCTCCTTGGATTGGCCGGGAAGGGCGGCACTGATTGGTACGGTGGGGGTTGGGAATTTGTTCCCGGTGGTTTGCGGGTAAGTCGCAATGCCGGTCTGTATACTGGCGCTACTTTTTTGAGTGAGGTGGGCGATGGCTTGTGTGTTGATTACCGGGACGAGCAAGGGGATTGGGTTGGCTACGGCTTTGGCGTTTGGGCGGGCTGGGCATCGGGTGTTTGCTACGATGCGCGATCCGGTGCGGTGCTGGGAGCTGGGGGAGATGGCGGCGAGGGAGGGTTTGCCGGTTCATGTATCCGCGATGGATGTGGATTCGGATGAGTCGGTGGCTGACGGGTATCGGGCGATTGTGGATGAGGCTGGGGCGATTGATGTGCTGGTGAACAATGCCGGGATTGCTGCGGCGGGTGCGGTGGAAGAGCTTTCGATGGCGGAGATCAAGGCGGTGATGGAGACGAATTATTTTGGCGCGGTGCGGTGCATGAAGGCAGTTGCGCCGGCGATGCGGGAACGGCGGAGTGGGTGCGTGATCAATGTGACTTCGATTGCCGGGCAGGTTTCGACTTCGCCGCTGGGGGTGTATGCGGCGAGCAAGTTTGCGCTGGAGGCGGTGAGCGAGGCGTTTGCGCAGGAGATGAAGATGTTTGGGGTGCGGGTGGCGATTGTGCAGCCGGGGATTATCGACACTCCGATGGCGCATGGGATTGGGGATGTGGGGGATGACTCGCCTTATCCGCAGCGGAGGCGGTTTGCGCATTTGTTTGCTTCGGCCCTGCAGACTCCGACGCCGCCGAGCTTGGTGGCGGAGAAGATATTGGAGATTGTGGAGAGTGGGACCTGGCGGTTGCGGCATCCGGTGGGGCCGAATGCGGCGGCGACGATGGCGGGCCGGAGGGCTACTCCGGATGAGGAGTATATTGCGCTGCATGGGGCGGATGACGAGACGTGGTACTCGGTGATGGAGGCGCAGTTGGGGAGGGTGATTCGGCCGGGGAAGATAGGGAATAGGGATTAGGAAAATCAAGTGTGAAGTGTGAGTGTGAACGGCGGTTCGCGCTTTGGTGGGCACCGGCGAGCAGCAGATTCCCTGCGGGAATGACAGAAAGAAAAACAAGGGCAAAAGCAACCGCGGATCTTTTTACTCCGCTGCGCTTGGCTCAGGCTGCAACTATCTTTGGAAGGACTGCCGGCGCGGGCTGCACGAAGAAAGGTGAGCAGATCGCGACTGCCTTTCCTGGCTGGCGTGGCTATGATGGCGGGATGCATCGGGGGATTGGCATGAAAGACAGCCGTAGTGGAGGTGCCCGCAGGACAGAGAATCCAATCGCGAAGTTAGCGGCCGCAACTCAGGAGTTGGAGCCATTGGTGTTGACGCCGCGCGAGGGTTCGCTGCACGGAGGCGACTGGTTTGGCCGTTTCGCGGCGCAGACCTCGATGTGGCTGGGATCGAAGTGGGCCTTTGCCGGCGCGGGGATGGTGATTGTGGTCTGGGGACTGACTGGGCCTGTCTTTCACTATTCGGATACGTGGCAACTGGTGATCAACACTGGGACTACGATTGTCACGTTTCTGATGGTTTTTCTTATCCAGAACACGCAGAACCGGGATGCGCTGGCGATCAATCTGAAGCTGAATGAGCTGATTCGGGCAATCGATGCGGCGCGGGATCAGATGATCAATATTGAGAGCCTGAGCGATATTGAGTTGAGCGAGATTCAGGCGAATTACGTGAAGATCAAGGATGGTTGCGGGGATGCGGGCGAGGGCACTGAAAATTAGGTTTCAGTTGAGAGATTCGGACCGCTTTCTTCTGCCTGAAGCGAAAATATGGTTATGAAGCAGCTCGTAAGCTTATTCAAGCGCTTGGTCGGAGGGCGAGCGGCGTCCGACTCCGCAGACGTGCGCTCCATCGTGCTTATGCAGCGCAGGGCATATCGGTTCTCGGAAGACGAGCTTCGTATGGCGAGCGAACGCGGGTGGGGCAAGGCATTCGATGGAAAAGAAGATCCGATGTACTTTGTCTCGGCGAATGATCCGCTGCGAGTTGTGAAGGCTGGCCGTCACATCATCCACGTAAGTTCCAATCCGAGCCGATACTCTGATGACGATGCGTATGCTCTCTCTCAGTTGCCGCGGAAGGAACAGAAGAGGGCTTGGATTGAGCATAACGCGTGTACATTTCTGGAGTTTTTCAACGATTACTCGAGTAGTTCTGACAGGGTTTCCGATGCAGGAGCTTATGCATCGCTGGCTACGCTGGCTGTGCAACTCGGCGATCCGAACTGCGTTGCTATCTTCATTCCGAATAAGAACATCATGATGCCGAACGACGGCACGGCCGAAGAGGGCTTGCGACGATTCATCCGAAAGGGCTTGCCGAGGAAAGGCTAATCCGGGGCTATAGCACTTTCCGAAATGGTGTAGACCGAAGCCACAGAGGCCCCGTCGATTTTCCTCAAGAAAATCGACACTCTCCACCGTAAAAAAGTTCACAGTATTTCGGAAAGTGCTCTAAAGCCCCGTTTCTTTTGCTGACTTTTTCGGCGCGACTGAAGTCGTGTCCCTTCACAAAGCCTTTCCAGCGGGTGCTTCCACAAACAGTTTGAGTGCGAGTTGCGCGGCGGGTTAGTCGCAGCGGAGGGCTACCATGGGGTCGACTTGGGTGGCTCGGCGGGCTGGGAGCCATGCTGCTATCAGGGTCATGGCGGCGATTACGAGGGCTGCGCCGGTGAAGGTCCAGGGGTCGTTGGGGCTGAGTTGATAGAGAAGATCGCGCAGGACGCGGGTGGTGCCGATGGCGATGGGCAGGCCGGCGGCGAGGCCGAGGACGAGCAGGACGACGGATTCGCGGAGGACCATCCAGAGCAGGGTGCTGGATTGCGCGCCGAGGGCGAGGCGGATGCCGATTTCGTTGGTGCGGCGGAGGACGGAGTAGGAGAGCAGTCCGTAGATGCCGATGCAGGCGAGGAAGACGGCGAGCGATCCGAAGAAGGCGGAGAGCTGGGAGATGAGCGTGGGCGTGGCGATGGAGTCGTCGACCTGGCGGGCGAGCGTGGTGACGTTGTCGACGAGGATGTTGGGGTTCGCGGAGGCGACGATGCGGCGGGTGGCGGCGACGATGGGTTCGGGATCTCCCGAGTAGCGGACGATGAAGTTGCCGTAGAAGCCGGGGCCTTGGGTGCAGGGGAAGTAGGCGCCCATTTCGGCTTCTTCATCGAGGCCGTTGTGCTTGGCGTCTTTGACGACGCCGATGACTTCGATTTCGCCGCTGTGGGCTGGGTCGTCGCCGAATCCGAAGTGACGGCCTAGCGCCGAGCCGGTGGGGAAGAAGCGGCGGGCCATGGTCTGGTTGATGACGGCGACTTTGGGGGTGTGGAAGGTGTCCTGCGGGGTAAAGGTGCGGCCGGCGATGAGCGGGATGCCCATGGCGGAGAAGAAGCCGTTGCTTACGTTGTTGAAGGAGACTTCTTCGTTGTTGCCGGAGGTGTGCGGGATGCCCTGGAAGGTGACGGCGTCGGTCCAATTGCCGGTGTTGAAGGTCATGAAGGAGAAGCTGTCGGACTGGACGCCGGGGATGGCCTGGACTTGCTGCTCGATCTGCTGCTGTAGTTGCACGGATTGGGCTTGTTCCTTATCGTGCGGGAGGTTGGCGGCTGAGGAGTCGAGCGAGAAGAGAAGAACGTTTTTCTTGTCGAAGCCGGTGTCGACGCTGGTGAGCTTGACGAGGCTGTGCAGGAAGAGACCGGCGGCGGTGAGCAGCAGGACGGAAAGCGCGATCTGGCCGACGATGAGTCCGCGGGCGAGATTGTTGCGGGTGGGCGCGGAGCCGCGTCCGTCGCGAAGAGCCGGGGTGAGCGAGCCGTGGGATTCGAGATGGGTGGCGCGCAGAGCAGGCAGAATGCCGAAGAGCACGACGGTAAAAACGGTGATGAGGAGGGTGAAGGCAAGGACGGGCAGGTCGGGTGTGACGTCGATGGGCACCGGCGTGGGGCCGGGCGTGGCCATGCGGAGAAGCATGGCGGAGGCGCGCCAGGCGAGGGCGATTCCGAAGAGCGCGCCGAGGATGGCTAAGATGGCGGATTCGGTGAGGAGCTGGAGGACGATGCGGGCGCGGGATGCTCCGAGAGCCATGCGTACTGCGACTTCGCGGGCGCGGGAGACGCCGCGGGCGAGTAGCATGTTGGCGATGTTGGCGCAGGCGATGAGCAGCACGAGCGCGACGATGGTCATGAGGATTTGGAGCGGCAGTGAGAATTGAATGCGAAGGCGGGAAAGTCCCCGGGCGGCGGAGGTGAGTGGAATATGGGCACGCTGAACGGCGGTGAGATCTTTGGCGGATGGGCTGGCGCCGAGGAAGTCGTTGTGTAGGATCTGCTGAAAAATTACGTTGGTGCCGGCTGTCGCTTGCCGGTAGGAAACGCCCGGTCTTAGGCGTGCGATCAGGTCGAGGTTCTGGAAGAATTTGTTGTCGATGCCGTTGCGGCCGGGGGAGATTTCCTTTTCCATGGAAAGGGGAATCCAGAGGTCGGTGGAATTGCCGACGGTCACGCCTTGAAAACCGGGTTTGGCGACGCCGATGAGGGTGTAGTCATGGTCGGCGATATGGATGATCTTGCCGAGAGCGCTGGGGTCTCCATTGGCGTGGCGCTGGAACCAGCCGTAGCTGGCGACCGCGACGGGGCCGCTGCCGGGGGCCTGATCGTCGGCGATGGAGATGGTGCGGCCGAGGACGGCGGGTACGCCGAGAACGTTGAAATAACTGCCGGAAACGAGGTCGATTTCGACTTTTTCGAGGGAACCGTTGCCGAATGTGGCGCGGTTGTCGTACTGGAAGCTGCTGACGGCTGCGATGCCGGAGAAGTCCTGAGACTTGGCTGCGAATTCTTTGAATTCAAAGTCGGAGTAGAGGCGCGTGATGCCACCCGGCAGGGAGAAGGTGAGGCCAGAGGCTTGGCCGTCTCCGAAGAGGACGAGCTGCTCGGGGTGCTGGACGGGGAGCGGGCGGAGCAGGATGGCGTTGAAGAGGGTGAAGATGGCGGTGTTGGCGCCGATGCCGAGGGTGAGCGAGAGCAGGGCGATCAGGGTGAAGCCGGGGGATTTCCAGAGCGCGCGCAGGGCGAGTCTTACGTCCTGGAGAAGATTGTCTGCGGTGGATTCCCAGCGCGAGGACCAGACCTGGTGCTTGACGGAGCCTCGGCTGCCGATCTCTGCGCGGGCAGCGCGGCGGGCGGCTTGCTGGCTCATTCCGGCTTGTTGCTTGTGCTGGACGGAGGCTTGCTCGTAGGTTTCCAGCTCTTCTTCGAGTTCGCGGTTGACGCGGGGCTTTTGGAAGAGGGATTTCAGGCCGGCGATGAGGTTGTTGAGAGCGCTCATGGGTCCTCTTAGCGGAGTTAGCGGGGTTAGCGGAGTCAACGAGTGATCGCGATATCGGTCAGGCTTCGAGGATTCTTGCTATGGCGGCTTGTTGGCGCTGCCATTGGGCGGTTTCGTTGCTTAGGGCCTTTTGGCCGTTGGGGGTGAGTTGGTAGTACTTGGCGCGGCGGTTGTTTTCGGTGGCGCGCCACTCGGAGTGGACGTGGCCGGAGCGTTCCATGCGGCTTAGCGCGGGAAGCAGGGAGCCGGGGTTGACGCGGAAGACGCCGCTGGAGATCTGCTCGATGCGCAGGGCTACGCCGTAGCCGTGGTTGGGCTCGAGGGCGAGGGTCTTGAGGATGAGCATTTCGAGGGTGCCCTGGATTAAATCGTCTGGTCTTGGATCGTCGGGCTGGGGGGAAATTGCGGACATGCGGCTTTGCTCCTCTTGATGGACTAGAGGAGACTACAGTTCCTCTTGATTGTCAAGAGGAGAGTTTTTGGGCTACTGGTAGAGGCGGTGCTGATGAATGTATTCGAGGACTTCAGGAGGGATTTGCTCTGTTGCGGAATTGTTTTGCAGGGATTGGCGGAGGGCGGTGGCGCTGATTTCGTAGTGGAGGTTGGGCAGGAGGGTTAGTTGGGATTGGGCGCCAGCGGGGTTGGTGAGGCGGAAGTTATGAGGTCGAGCGGGGCCCGGTTCGATCGAGATGGAGGGTGGCATGAGGGATTGGAGTTCGGCGAGGGATTCGTTGGGGCGGGAGGCGACGATGAGCTGGGCGAGGAAGGGGATTTCCGCGGCGCAATGCCAGTGGTGGAAGGTGCGTAGGGAGTCGGCGCCGAGGAGGAGGAATAGCTGGGTGTCGTTTGGGTGAGATTGGCGGAGCTGCTGGAGGGTCTCGAAGGTGTAGTTGGGGGTGGTCTGGCCGGGTTTTGGAGCGTCCAGCAGGGAGAGCGCGAAATGGGGTTCGCTGGCGATGGCGAGCTGGACCATGGCTGCGCGGTCTTCGAAGCCGGCGCAGGAGCCGCGGGGTTTCAAGGGCTGAAGGCCGACCGGGGCGAAGAGGATTCGATCGAGCGCGAGAGCCTGCCGGGCGGCGTGGGCGATGGCCAGATGGCCGAGGTGGGGAGGGTCGAAGCTGCCTCCGAAGAAAGCTATGCGCATGGGGATATGGTAGCGGATGGGGGAAACTGAGTCCTGCGGCATTGCCGGTTGCCCTGGCTTTCCCCTTTGTTATTCCCAAATGAAAATCTGCCGTTCCATTCGGCCTCCGATCCGCATCGACCTAACTTTGGGAAGCTCTGAACAAGTCGCCAACATTCCATCAGCGGCTAAAGCCGCGTTGATTTGCTTGGCTTTACGGCGTGGCGGAAGCCACGCCCTTTCAAAGTATCGACTTAATCAGAGGTTCCTTAAAATATCCACCTTCCCATCCACCGACTTACGAAATGCATGAATCACGTTGCCCTGCGTATCCAAGTGCCGCAGCGTAAGCACCTTCTCCGTAGCTTCCAGATGGCTGAACCCCTGCACCTTGTTGAAGTAAGGCCCGCGCTGCTTCACCTCGTTGCGCTCGTTATAAAGATCCGCCCCGCCGCCCCCGGAAAGAAAGAACGAAGTAGGATGCCCCTCAAACTCCAGATGTTGTAAGTCATGGTCATGGCCTGCCAGATACAGATGCACCTTGTACTCGCGCAGCAGCGGGTCCCAATCCGCAATCAGCATTTTATGGTCCCCATGCGGCCCATTTGAATACACCGGATGATGCGCCACCACAATGCGAAAGGGCGTAGTCAGCGGCTTGGCTAACTCCGCCTTGAGCCAAACAAGCTGCTGCTGCCGCTGTTCCTCCGTCATCACATGCGTATAGCCATGCGCCAGCTTGCCATCGGGAAACGGCATGTTACTGTCCAGCGCAATCACCGTAGCTACCGGCTTCTTCAGCGGAAACTGATAGCTATACCACTGCGCCGGCTCGGTCCAGCGGGTTCCGCCGCGCGCCGCATACTTCAGTTGCGATGTAAGCTTGATCTCCGGCCGCGCCTCGTAGTCGTGATTGCCCGGCACCGCATACGCCGGGCAATCGAAAACCTCCCTGGGATACATCTCCTCAAAGTCCGTCTTGAACCGCGGGCAATCCACGCCGCCCTCAAACTCCCCATAGAAGTTATCCCCGAGCAGAAACAGCGCCTCGTGCTTCAGCCGGTATTGCCGCGTATATGCCGCCATCGCCCGCGCGACGGAGCTTTGCGCATCGCGACGCTTGTCGTCGCCCCAATCCCCAATCATCAGCGCATGAGCGGCACCGGGATCGGGCGGCAACTTCCCGTTCTCCGCAAAGGAAGCCAGCGGATTGAGAGACTGGAACGCCGCAGCGGCACTGAAAACAAAGCTTTGCCGTAGAAATTCCCGGCGACTCGAAGCAAAATCGCGAATACTCATACCCAGAATTATTCCATTTCCCGCTCAAGAGCTACTCAGGCCGATTGTGAATCTCCGGCAAACAAGTCCCTGCACCGCCAACTTCTTACATCTCTCCAACAATTCCCTGAGCGGAAAGGCCCTCGCCGTGCCCCACGCAAGTTCCCATGCAAGGCGTATCGATCGGCCCCCACTGCCAGCTCGTCCCCACCCGCCACGGCTCCATGGTCGTCAACCGCAATGACGTCTTCATGGGCCAATCCTTCCTCCACTACGGCGAGTGCTGCCAGTTCGAGATCGAGTTCCTCCTCCAGCTTCTCGCGCTACCCAACGCCAGCACCGGCCTGGTCGTCGAAGCCGGCTCCAACATGGGTGTTCACACGATCCCAGTGGCGCAACTCCTCGACCGCCAGAACCGCCCTATGCTTGCTTTCGAACCCCAGCAAATCATCTTCCAGCAGCTCTCCGCCAACCTGGCCCTTAACGGCCTCATGAACGTCACCGCCCTCCCCTACGCCTGCTCAGCCCGGTCCGGCGCGCTCCATTTCGAAGCGCCCAACTACACCCAATCCGGCAACTTCGGCGGCACCGCGCTCACCGCTGCGCCGGCGATCACCACCCGCACCCGCACCGTCCCGTGCTTCGCTCTGGATGAGGTCGCCGCCGCGCATTTCCCCGGCCAGCCCGTCGCTCTCATCAAGATCGACGTTGAGGGCCACGAGCTTCAGGTCCTCCAAGGCGCGCAAACCATCCTCGACCGCGACCACCCCGTCCTCTATCTCGAAAACGACCGCATCGAGCACTCCGAGACGCTCATCCGCTGGCTCTTCGCCCGGGATTACCGCCTCTGGTGGCACGTCACGCCAGCCTTCAACCCCGGAAATTACCTCCAAAACTCCGAGAATATCTATCCCAACATCGTCTTTCCCAACATGATTGCCCTCCATCCCACCCGCAAAATCGCTCTCAATGGCCTGGAAGAAATCACGGACCCGAGCAAACATCCCCTGGCCCGCTCGCTAGCCGCCCCATAAACCAAATCCGGTTGGAAAGATAACCCATCTCGGGGTGCCCCACCGTCGCGATGCTTTTGTAGTTGTCGCCAGGGTGGGATACTTTGTATCTATAAGCTCTTTATGGCCTTTTAAAGTTTCCCCACATCACCCATGATCCCCACCCTCCAAACTCCGCGCCTGATCCTCCAACCCCTAAGCTGGCCAAGCCTCGCCGAAGACGCCGCCCAGGTCCAACCGCTTTTCGCCCAATGGGAAGTCGTCCAGCACCTCAACGCCAGGGTCCCATGGCCCTTTCCCGACGACGGCGTCCTCGCCTACTACCGCGAGCTCGCCCTGCCGGCGATGGATCGCGGCGAGGAGTGGCACTGGACCCTCCGCCTCCAATCCGCGCCCGCACAGATCATCGGCGCCATCGGCCTCATGCTTGGTGAAATCAATCGCGGCTTCTGGCTCGCCCAGCCATGGCATGGCCAGGGCCTCATGACCGAAGCCGTCGTCGCCGCCAACAATTATTGGTTTGAAATTCTCGGCCAGCCGACCCTGCGCACCAGCAAAGCCGTTGCCAACGGGACGTCTCGCAGAATTTCAGAAAAAATGGGGATGACGGTCATCGCGATCGGAGAAAGCGAGTACGTCTCCGGCCGCCTACCCTCAGAAACCTGGGAAATCACAACCACAGAATGGAAAGAGTGGAAAGGCAGTCACCACCACTAAATCAGCCAACTCGCTGCCCATCGGAGCGGCTTTCCCAATCCCTAATCCCTGCCCTTCGCCCAGGCCATCCCATCCGCCAGCTTGCCCACCGGCAGCGTGCGAGTCACTTTCCAAGATGCCAGATCGATCTCCGCCACCGACCCGCTGCGGTCGCATGAAACGTACGCGAATTTCCCATCCGGCCTAACCAGCACCGCCTGCGGAGTCGCAGACACATCCACCGTCCGGGCCACCGCCAGCGTCTTCAAATCCACCACCGCGACCTTGTTCACCGCCTCCATCGCCACCAGCAGCCAGCGCCCATCCGGCGTCGGAGCGCTCCCATATCCCGCGCTTTCCATCGGCACCCGCTTCACCACCGTGTTCGTCGCCGTATCGATCACATCCAGCTCCGGCTTGCTCTGGTCGCTCGTAAAAACCCTCCGGTCATCCACGGAAATCGAAATCCTCTGCACCTGGATTGCTTGCCCCGGCCCAGAAACTGGAATCACCGTCACCAGCTTCCGATTCACCAGATCCAGCACCGAAACTGTTCCCGGCCCAACATTCGCCGTATACCCGCGCTTGCCGTCATGCGAAACCGCCAGCATATGCGACTCCGCCGAGCCAGTCGGCACCGTGCCCAGAATCTTCAACGTCTGCGGATCGACCACCGTAACCGCCTTATCCAGCTCCGTCGTCACATACAGCAACCCATCCGGCGCCCCGGCCACCGGCGGCCCCAGCACCGGCAGATGCGGCCGCACCGGGTGGCCGAAATCCACCCGCCGCACTACCTTGCCGCTGGCCACATCGATCACTACCATCTCGCGCCCATCCGTCCCCGGCTTGCCCACCCCAGAGTCCCCATAGATCGGCACATACGCCAACTTCCCATCCCGAGAAGCAGCCACCTCATGCCCCGTATCCCTACCGGTCAGCTTCTCCTCCGGCACAGAAACCACCGCGCCCGTCGCCGTATTCACAATGCCCAGACTCTGGGCACCCTTTTCCACCACCAGCAGCTTGCCGCCGCTCTGACCGAGACAAACCTGGGCCAGACACGCCGCGGTCGCCGTGCCAATCGCCAAACCACCCAAAACCCGCCCAATCCCCATCGAAACCCCTCCATCAGACGCTCCCATCTTACCCGACAGAAGCCGTTTGCCTTTCACACCCACACTCGCACTCACACTATCCTTAAGCCATGTACTCGCTGTTCCTGCTGCTCTTCAAAAAGTCGTACTGGCAGATGCTCTTCAGCCCCTCCACCTGGCGAAGCGCCGGCCACAGCCTTCGCCGCGCTCACAAAGACCGCCGCGCCCTCAAGCATCTCGGCCGGCTCGCCTGGCTCTGCCTTATACCCGTCCTTTGCATCGCCTATCTGGCCTGGCTCGCCGGCACCGGAACTATCTACGTCCTGCCTATCATCATCCCCATCCTCTGGCTCGTCCAGCGCAACCGCAAGCGCGACGAATCCTCCAACCTCAGCCTTCTCCAAAAGCCCGCTCCCATCCACCGCGAACTCACCTCCGAAGACCGCTCCACCCTCCGCACCTACTTCGGCAAACTCGCCCTCACCTACGCCATCCTCATCGACCGCGCCGGCAGCGAAGCCTTCCTCAAAGAAAAAGTCCTCCCCGAAGGCGTCCAGGTCGTCTCCCGCCGCATCCACATCGACCTGCTCAAAGCCCACGGCCTATGGGACCTAATCGGCCAGCCCGACCGCGTCGCCATGATGATGCCCGACGGCGCCTGGGACCAGCGTCACATCAACATCGCCTCCTCCGGCTTCGAGGCCCTGCGCCTGCTCCGCTGGATCCTGCGTATCGACTACTACCTGCCCGCCATCGGCCAGCAACTCCAGTTCAGCTACAAGCTCGCCAACGAGCTCGTCCGCGCCCCCGAAAAGCTCCTCAACCCCTCCGAGGAACTCGCCACCCAATCCACGCTCGAAGCCGGCCGCGACGTCGCCCGCGAATACCTCATCCGCTGCTACGCCGAAGAAGTCACCCGCGGCTACACCATCCCCCAAAAAGAAGGCGCCGCCGAGTGGGCCCAGAACTTCGCCTCGTCCCTAAGCGGCAAACAAAGCTCCGACCTCGTGCTCGACGGCAAACTCGTCTCCGAAGCCGACGAACCCACCCTCCGCCGGGCCACCCAGCTCTCCCGCATGAGGATGGATTACCTCGACTGGGCCATCCACATCGAAAACAACCCCACCCCGCCCCAGCTCCAAATCCAATGCTTTCCCCCGGAACCAGCCGAAGCCTAATCCCTATTCCTTGTTCTTTCGCATCGCGTAGAAACAAACCGCAACCAAGTTACTTCCCACCACCGTCCCTAGAATCTTCGCCGCATACGCCCACGGATTCCGAACATCGACAAACGGATACGCCGAAATCAGCAGGCTGAACAACGCCGCCAGAAACCCGATCCCGGAGACCCACTTGAGCCACCACGGTAACTCTCTTCGCAGCGCCGCGCAACCCACCGCCGGAACCGCAAACATCGCCAGATAGCCCAGCTCATAATGCGTCAGACTCGCCCCGGAAAGCACCTGGTACGCCTCCTGCGCATGAACCCCCGCGCTCGCCAGCACCACCATCGCCAGCACCAGCCCTGCCGTAAACCAGATCGAGTTCACCGGCATCCGCGTCCGCCCATCCAGCCGCGTAAACCACTCCGGCAGCAGCCGGTCCCACCCCACCGCCATCGGCAGCCGCGTTACCCCCGTAAACAGATAACTCGCCGCTCCCAGCAGCCTGAGCTGCAACAGCAGAATCGCCCCCATCGCCACAAAGCTCCCAATTCCCGAGTTACCCAGGGCAATCCGCAGCGTCTGGGGAATCGGCGCAATAAAGTTGATCCCCGAAACCCCACCAGCGCCCGGATTCCCCGCCCGCGCATACAACGCCACAGAGCTGGTCCCCAGAATGAACATCAAACAAATCACCGGCGAAGAAATCCAAACCGACCGGCCAATGCCCTTCACCGGATCGCGGCTTTCTCCCGCAAAGATCGCAATATACTCAAGGCCCGACAAAGCCCCCACCAGCATCTGCCCAAACAACGCCATCGAACGCAGATTCCGCGGCGGCAATCCCAGCCCCAGATGCGTCAAATGCCCCAGATCCCCGCGCCAAACCCCATACACCGGCAGCAAAATCAGCCCCACAAACACCGCCAGCATCGCCATCCCGCCCACATTGTGAATCCACTTCCCCAGCTCCAGCCCACGCACCGCCGCCAGCGTAATCCCGGCCAGCAACAGCGTCACAATCCCCAGCGAAGCCCAGCGATTCTCCGGCAGCCACGCTGCGCTCGGCCCAATCAGAAACGATAGATCCGTAGGAATCGCGTACAGAATCGCCGCCGTCACCGCAACGCCATAGACCCAGAGATTCCACGCCGTCAGAAACCCCCACAGATCCCCAAACGCCCGGTGCGCCCACACATACAGTCCGCCTTCCAGCGGCATCACCCGGTTCAGCCCAATCACCACCGCGCCCATTGGCACGTAGAACAGCAGCATCGACGCCATCCAGGTCAGCGTCTCTCCGCGCCCCAGCCCCGCCGCCACGCCAACCCAGCTCGATCCAACCACGCAAAGAATCTGCGCCAGCACCAGATCCCGCACCAGCAACTGCCGTCGCAGCCGGTGCTCCGCCTGAGAACTCTCAACATCCGCCGCAATCAAGCTCATCGTGCGCCAATCCTCGCACAAATCCGCGGAATTCCATTGCAAATTCCGCATGTCTTTGCAATTGCTTTTTCCCGTCCCAAGCACCAATCCGGGTGCCCCATCCTAGCCGCGTCTTTGCCCGTATTACGAGCTTGCCCGGCTAGGGTGGGAAGCACAAATCTCAGCGGGTCGTTGCCCTTGCTTTTCTTTCTGTCATTCCCTCCGGGAATCTGCTGTTCCTCATCCGCGCAGCATCGTCTATGACCGGAGCGCCTCACCTGCAACGTTGTACCATTCTCCGTGAACCTCCCACCGCAACGGAGAACCATGCCAAACCCCAAAGCCCTCGCCATCCTCCTGATCCTCACCCTCGCCACTCCCGCAATTCCCGAGGAGCGCGCCTACGGCCGCAGCATGGTCATCACGCAGAATGGCATTGTTGCCACCAGCTACGTCCAGGCATCCCAGGCCGGCGCGCGCATCCTCGAAGCCGGCGGCTCCGCCATCGACGCCGGAATCGCCGCCAACGCCGTCCTCTCCGTCGCCGAGCCCATGACCAACGGCATGGGCGGCGACCTCTTCGCCATCTACTGGGAGGCCAAGACCGGGAAGCTCTACGGCCTGAACGCCAGCGGCTGGGCGCCCAAAGCTCTGACCATCGAACACCTCAAGTCCAAACACATCGCGGCCATGCCCCAGTCCGGCATCGACTCCGTCACCGTCCCCGGCGCCGTCGACGGCTGGACCAAGCTTCACGACCGCTTCGGCAAACTGCCCTGGAAGACTCTCTTCCAGCCCGCCATTTACTACGCCCAGAACGGCGTTCCCGTCCCCGAAGCCATCCAATCCTACTGGGATGGAGCCGTCACCACCCTGCGCACCAACCCCGAATCCGAGCGCGTCTATCTCCCCGAGGGCAAAGCCCCATCCGTCGGCCAGATCTTCCGCAATCCCGACCTCGCCGACGCCCTCACCACCCTCGCCGACAAGGGCGAATCCGCCGTCTACCGCGGTTCCATCGCCCAGGCGATCCTCAAGACCTCCAACCGCCTCGGCGGCACAATGACCGCCGACGACCTGTCCAGTTACTCGGCCGAATGGGTCGATCCAGTGTCAACGACCTATCGCGACTGGACCGTCTACGAACTCCCGCCCAACGGCGACGGCATCGCCGCGCTGGAGATGCTCAACATCATGGAAAAGTCGGAGCCCGCCAAAGACGGCCCGCTCAGCACCGCCGAACTCCACACCCGCATTGAAGCCATGAAGCTCGCCTACGCCGACGTGAAGGCCTACGACGGCGACCCCAAATTCAGCACGATCCCCGTCCCCGAGCTGCTCAGCAAAACCTTCGCCGCCAAACGCGCCGCCCTTATCGACCCCGAAAAAGCCAACTGCAACGTAGCTCCCGGCGCGCTCAGCGGCAGCGACACAACTTACCTCTCCGTAGTCGACAAAGAAGGCAACATCCTCTCGCTCATCCAAAGCGTGTACTCGTCTTTTGGCAGCGGCATCACGGTAGAGGGCCAGGGCTTCGTCCTGCAAAATCGCGGCGGCTTATTCTCCCTCGATCCCAAATCCCCCAACGCCCTCGCTGGACACAAGCGGCCCTTTCACACCATCATCCCCGGCTTCATGCAAAAAGGAGACCAGCACATCGGCTTCGGCATCATGGGCGGCATGAACCAGCCGCTGGCCCACGCCCAGTTCGTCTCCAATGTCGTCGATTACCACATGAACATCCAGGCCGCCATGGAAGCCGCCCGCTTCACCGTAAACGCCAAGTTAGGCTGTAACATCGTCATCGAGTCCCGCGTCCCGCAAGTTACCCTCGATCAACTAACAAAGATGGGCCACATCCTCGACGTCCACGCGCAATACAGCACCACCATGGGCCGCGGCCAGGCCGTCCTGACCGACAGCGCCACCAACACCCACTACGGCGCCTCAGAACCAAGAGCCGACGGCAGCGCGGAACCCGAATACCCCAAACTCCCGTGGGTAATCATCCTCAAATAACCGGGCACTTCGCTGGCACCACCACCAAACTGGGTGCCCCATCCTAGACGCGTTCTTTGCGTCTAGGGTGGGAAACCACAAAAGCCAGCCAGTCGTTGCTTTTTTTTCTGTCATTCCTGTAGGGAATCTGCTGTTATCCCCCCAATCACCACAAATCCGGGTGCCCCACCCATAAGCGCTAAGATAAGAATTGACCTTTGAAATGAGGGTTACTATTCTATTTGCATGGCTGAGCTTGAGAATTGGCGGGTTCTGGTCGGCTTGCTT
>Ga0302325_10012765_pt1 | contig 17993 bp, 8 predicted proteins | sample Palsa_T0_2_FD_201948 | JGI IMG/M metagenome (GOLD analysis project Ga0302325, IMG submission 201948) | Peat permafrost microbial communities from Stordalen Mire near Abisko, Sweden - Palsa_T0_2 | ecosystem: Environmental > Terrestrial > Soil > Palsa > Peat permafrost | place: Sweden: Abisko...
CTGCCGGCGGCGGCGACGAGTTCTTTCTCCGAGGGGCTCACTGCCTCAGGAAATTCGGCTCTTCGCAGGAGCACCAGTCCGAGAGCAAACTCCACCTCTTGAGCCAGAGGCCTCGAAGCGCCGGTGGCAGACGCCAGGATGCCGGCGGCTTGTTCAAACCGGCCCGCATGGACCAGCAGAATGCCAAATGTGTATTTGGCCATGGACACGGACTCGGAGCTGGCGCTCAAACCGAGGCGCGAGCCCCGGTCCAGGTGAATGAGGGCGTTGTCGAAATCCTTCATCGCGAATTCCGAAAGTCCCAGAAGCGCCCACCCCGTGCCGCTGTCCGGGGCCGTGGCCAGCCAAGCTTTCAAATCGACGATGGCGGCAGAGTACTTTCCGGCGGTGTACTCCGTCATGGCACGGTTCCAGCGCTGCTGATTTGCCTCCGGAGGGGTGTCGGCCTTCATCGCGGCATTGGCGTAGAGGAGGATTATGCGCTGCTCGGGGACCGAATCGCCCGCGGCTCCCGACGGGACAAAGGCTTTCTCGGCAGCCGCCTGCTGCTCGTTGCCGGCTGATTGCCAGGCTTGAGCGAGCGCCAGGTGGGCGTCCTGATTATCCGGCGAAATTCGGACGGCCTCTTGAGCGGCTTTGAGAGCTTCAGTTGCAGCTTCCAGATGAAGGTCGAGACGGCTCAGTTCGACCCACGGCAGGGGGCTGGCTGGAGAAATCCTGGTCTCCTCAAGAATCTGTTCCCGCGCATCTTTCTCTTTTCCGGCTGCGGCAAGAGAAAGCCCGTATGCGTAGTGGAGATAGGGCAAGTCTGGATTATTGCGGACCAAAGCGGCAAGGCTGGCTTGTTCGCCGGCTCCGGCGGCCATGGCCTCTCCGGCAGTCTGCACAAGGGCCTCCCGAGACGGGTCAAGCTGGGCGGGAAGCAGGGGAACGCGCAGCATTGCAAGCCCCAGAGCGGTCTTCGCCTGCGGCGATGCGATGCCTGCTCCGAAAGTCCCCAGAAGCAGACTCGAGGCACGCTCGAATTGCCCTGCGCGAACCCAAAGAATCCCCAGATGATAGCTGGAGACACGGGCAATATCGTCGTCGTTGATTCCCAAAGACTGCGCTTTCTCCAGGTGGGCAAGGGCATGGTCGTAGTCGGCCGTTTCGAATTCGGACAAGCCGAGAAGACTCCAGGCGACGCCCAGGCTGGGCGCGAAGTCGACGACTCTTTGAAATGTGTCCTTCGCCTCCGCGAAGCGGTCGTTTCCATACTGGAGCATTCCCAGGTTCCACATCCCCTCTTTCCAGTCGGGACGCTGCTCGAGGACGCGTTTCAAGTCGCGTATGGCGTCTTCAGTCTTACCGGCTTGCCCCTCGTCAAGCGCCTGCTGCTCGAGCAAATTGATATCCGCCGCAGGGGTAGTCCCATTCTGGGTGACGGGCGGCGCTTGCGCGGATACCTGTGCAACAGACGCCGCAAAAGCAATGGCAATAGCCAGCCAGATTGATCGAAGTATCGAAATCGGCATAGACTGTATCCGCCAGCAAGTATACTTTGGTCTCCTCCGTTCAGGATGGAGGAGAGCGAGCACTTGCTCACGCTTGACGGGATTCGCAACGCGGACAAGCTGAAAGGCCCGGCACGGTCGCGAAAGACAGAACGCGGAACCAATGATCGAAAGTTCGTTGCGGCACCGGACCGAGAAGGTTTTCCCCGGTGCGGCAATGTGAATCTCCAATCGCTGTCAGCAGGTTGGAAAATGGAGCATAAGAAGGTCTGGCCACCGCCGCACTATCCGCTGTCCCATGGCCGATCGGGGGCGGCGTGCAGGGCTCTGTGCCTGGCGCTTTTGTTGGTGGCCACGGGCGGCGCGCAAACTCGCCCCACTTCGCCGAGCCTGCCTACGCTTCCCAGCGGCCGGCCTGTCGGCAGCATTGACGACTATGACATTCCAAAGAATGACCCCACCGAAGAGCAACGGCGCCTGCGCGCCCTGAATGCCGAACGACAAAAGCGCGTTGCTAAAGACGCCAGCAAGATCCTCAAGCTGAGCAATGAACTGAGCGCGGAGATCGCTCGTGCGAATCCGGAATCGCTTACCCCGGCGCAGCTTCGAATGGTGGCCGAGATTGAAAAACTCGCCCGCGACCTGAAGGCGAATATGACTTCGGCCACGCTGCCATCAACAGGCTTTCAAAATCCGATGGATCCAAGTCAGCGCTGAGGCGCTGAAAATGTCCCGGTGCGGAACTTCCGCCCGCCCGAGTTTCCCGCTGCTCGGTCGCGTCCGTGGTTGCTAAAATGAGGGCGGTGAGTCGAAGAGGCAGGGTATTCGGGGAGTGACGGAAATGGAATCGGCGGTTTGCCGGGCAGCGAGCCCAAAATGGCGGCGCTCCATGCTGCCTCGAATCACTACCTTCCGATGGTTGCATGCGGGTAAGACAACAACTGCGCCCGGCGCACGCCGATCGAGGTGAGGACGCCAGTCGAAATCTTGTCGCGCCGCCGGCTGCTGCGCGGCCTGGGAATTGCGGCCGCGGCCGGCCCAGTGTGCGGATCGCTGCTTGGCCACGCCGCTCAACCGGCGACCTACGCTTTCGATGAAGTTCCGCCATCGAAGAGCGGCATTCGCTGGGTTCACTCAGCGGGTAGATCAGCGGAAAAGTATCTTCCCGAAAGCAGCGGCGCCGGTTGCGCCTTCCTCGACTTCGATAACGACGGCTGGATGGACATTTACCTTGTCAACAGCGGCAAATCAAACTTCTTTAATCCTCCTCACCCGTTGCAAAACGCGCTTTATCGCAACAATCGCGACGGCACCTTTACCGACGTAACGGCAAAGGCCGGCGTGACCGGTGGCGGTTATGGCATGGGTGTTGCGGTTGGAGATTACAACGGCGACGGGTTCCCCGATCTCTACGTCACACAGTGCGGGCAGAATATTCTCTACCGCAACAACGGCGATGGCACATTCACCGATGTGACTGCGCAGGCCGGCGTTGCGGCCGGCGGCTGGAGTTCAAGCGCCGTCTGGTTCGACTATGACAACGATGGGAGGCTTGACCTGTTCGTCTGCCAGTTTGCCGAATTCGACCTGCTGCACGGGTGCGGCAAAGACTCGGCGGGCGTGCGCCACTATTGCATTCCCAAGATATTCAATCCGATGCCAAGCTGGCTGTTTCACAACAACGGCGACGGCACATTTACCGACGTAAGCAAGTCTGCCGGGATTGCAGAACATCTGGGCAAGGCATGGGGCGCAGTAGCCACGGACGTGAACAACGACGGCAGGATGGATCTTTTTGTTTCCAACGACACCGCGCCCAATTTTCTGTTCATCAACCGCGGAGGGAAGTTTGAAGAGAACGGCCTGGCGGCCGAGGTGGCCTATAGCGGGGATGGGCGGGCTCGCTCCGGCATGGGGGTGGATTCGGCCGATTTCAACCAGGACGGCTGGATGGACCTGTTTGTCGCCAACATCGATGAGGAGTTCTTCTCTCTCTATCAGAACAACGGCGACGGCACCTTTGACGACGTGGCGATTCCGATTGGGATTGGCATGGCGACCCGCTGGATGAGCGGCTGGGGGCTGAAGTTTCTGGACTATGACAACGACGGGGAACTTGATCTGATGGCGGCCAGCGGCTTCCCCGACGATCTGTTCGACCAGGCGTCTTCCGCCATCCAGTGGCGCCAGCCGCTGCTGCTCTTCCACAACGACGGGAAGAAGTTTCGGGACGTGAGCATCGCCAGTGGGCCGGTGTTTGCCAAGAAGTTTCCCGCCCGCGGCTTGGCCATCGGCGACTTTGCCAATGATGGCGGGGTCAGCGTGCTCGTCAACAACAACAACGAGGCTCCCCTGCTGCTGCGCAACAACGTGGGTAGACTCAACAACTGGCTGGGCGTACAGTTGGTGGGGCGCAAGGCCAACCGCGATGCCATTGGAGCTCGCATCAGCTATCAGGCCGGAGATTTGAAGCGCTCGCGAACCAAGGTGGGCGGGGGAAGCTTTCTCTCCGCACATGATCCAAGAGTGGTGCTGGGGATTGGCCGACGAACGGAGATTGACAGCCTGGAAATCACGTGGCCCCAACCCAGCGGCAAGGTTGAGCGTTTCACCGATTTGCCGCTGAACCGCTACATCACCATTGTGGAGGGCGCGGGCAAGTGGAGCTAGAGCGCTACTCGGGAAAGGGCTCGCCTGTGTGAACGATGCGGATGCGATGGTCGGTGAAGTCGGCGTGCATCTCCGGCACGTAGACCTTTTGCATGTGACAACTGGTGCACTTGCTTGCGGCTACCGGGCAGGCCGCACCGGGATGATCTTTGGTCGGCTTTTCTCCTGGTTTGGTAACGTGGCAATTGCGGCATACTTGGTCGTAGTCCGAAGCATCGGTTTGCAGTTGCCGGTGCGGGTCGTGACACGCGGTGCAGGTCAGCCGCTCGTCGCCCGTTCCCCAGCACTTGCTGGTGACCAGCCGGTAAGGGGCGGACTTGGCGGTGGAAACGCCCTTGTTTCCGGAGAGCCTTACATCCCACCACGAGCCGTGACATGCGCCGCAAAAGTCGACCGCATCGGAAGCAAGCAGGTCTCCGGGGTTGAAGATGGCTGACTTGGCGGCGCCGGAATTGTTGGCCGCGCGATTGTCAATGAACTTTACGTGGCTTGCGCCAGGCCCATGACAGGCCTCGCAACTGACACCGGGAATCATGTGCCGCTCATCGAACGCGCCGCCAACATTCACGGCCGTGGCATGGCAGGCGAAGCAGCGGCGCACTTCATCCATGGGAACCGGGCGGTACATGGCTTCCTGGATGCTGGAGGGGGAAGCAAGGGCGCGAGCTGGAGTGAAGTCCAGGCCCTTCAGGCTGGTAAAGTAGCTTGCCCTGGCCTCGTAGAATCTGCCGTCATCTTGCTTGAACAGGTAGGACTGGGCGACGCGACCGGTTCCAAACGCCCACGTCAGAGGGTAGGACAGACGCTTGCTTTCTCCAGCGATGGAGAACGAGCTCTGCGTTGCATCTGTGTCGATCCGATATTCGAATTTGTTGGCCATAAAGGCCAAAGCAGGATGCGCGTGGAGAATCTCGGAAGCCTGGGCAGGCACCATGTTCATTGCCATGGGCGTTTCCTTCTGGGTTGCCGTCATGACGGCGTGGCAGCGCGCGCAGGTCGCTGCTCCAACAAACTCTGCGCGCGAGGCCTGCTCCTGCGTGGGCCAGAAGCCGGGCTCGGCAAGGTGGTCCTGGGTCGACAACTGGCCCATCGCGGCGGCGGCGGTCACTGCGATTACGGAAGCGAGGAAAAACGCGCGTAGCGAGCGGCGCACAGGCTGAGGCCCTGGTTGCTCCGGCGGCCGGCCGACCTGGCCTTTCCGGGCGTGCCCACGAGGGAGCTTTTCTGGATTTTGCGCCTGCAAATTCTGCACTCCTCACATATCCTACCCGCTTCGCCCCGAGAGTTTATGGCCAGATCTCCCCTCCTGGTTGTTGCTCGCGGTTGTCGCTTGCGGCGCATGCTCGACCGGCAACGGCGAACGCGGTGTGACCAGCCGCGGCCCGCGGCTGTTCCGCATGTTGAAACGCGTCTTCGGATGTACCAAGGCGCCTCATCGGGATATGAAGAAAAACCGTGGATGGATGTGCGCAACCTTCCCGGAGGCGAGCTTCCAGCAACACTGAAATCGGCTGGTCCCTCAAAGTCGGAATGTCTCCGAAGTCCGGAAAACGTTTGCCGTAAATGGTCGATAAAAAAAGTTGGCTGGGACCGACTTCGAGCAAATCCTGGCCAAAAGACTGAAATGACCCTATTTATCGCCCACAATGGATCACGTTCCTGCGCAAATCAACCCTAAATGATCACGAAAAGAGGAAGAATTCCAAGATTTGTATTGACAGCCCGATTTGGTGACGTTACCATTCGTCCCAAGTTTAAAAACTGTCCGTGTTGTCTCGTAACCGCGGGAGTCGCAGTCACCCACTAAAACGTTTTAGCAGATAGGGTGACACGATCTTCCGAAAAACAATGGGGCAATCCAAGACTCACAATGGTAGTGCCAGGAGACTCAGAGAATGATGCGACCAGAGGTAGGAAAAGGTAGTCCTGCGGCCCATGCAAGGTCATGTATCCGCGCGTTTCTCATCATGTTGATCATGTTGGGGACGGGTTCCGTCGCCAGCCATGCGCAAGCTTATTACGGATCGATTGTCGGCAACGTGACGGACACGACCGGCGCCGGAGTTGTAGGCGCGAAGGTCACCGTGACCAACGCTGCAAACAACCTAACCTTTTCGACCACCACCTCGGGCATCGGCGGCTACACATTGCCGCAGTTGCCGTTGGGAGTCTATGTCGTCACGATCTCCGCGCCCCACTTCAAGGAATCCATTTCCACCGGAGCCGAAGTCCACGTATCCACCGATACCGAGGTGAATGCCGTTCTTCAGCCGGGTGCGGTGACCGAGAATGTGACCGTCCAAGCCGACACAGTCCAGGTGGAGACCACCTCTGCGGCGGTTGGCGAAGTGGTCACCGGCGCTCAGGTTCGCGAGCTGCCGTTGAGCGGTGAGAATTTCGTTGGGCTGACACAGCTTTCTCCGGGCGTCAGCGCAGCGCAAGGGGCGAATTTTGTGGGCAAGGGGCTGGACGGAGGCGTCAACTTCTCCGTGGATGGCAATCCTTACAACATGAACCTGTTCCTGGTGGATGGCGTGAACAACAACGACGTGGGCTCAGGCCGCACCATCCTGGTCTATCCCGCGGTTGACACCATCGCCGAATTCAAGATGATCCGCAACTCCTACGGCCCTGAGTACGGTCAGGCTGCCGGCGCCATCATCAGCATCACCACAAGAAGCGGCCAAAACAAGTTCCACGGCGGCGCCTTCTATGCGGGGCGCAACGACGCCCTTGACGCCAACAACTGGTTTGCCGACCACGACAATCTGGGCAAAGCCAAGGAACGCCGCGACGATTACGGCTACAACATCAGCGGGCCGGTACTCAGGAACAAGGCATTCTTCTGGTTTAACCAGGAGTGGGACAAGGAAATAACTGGAGTGCCTTTGGCTGCCTGTGTGCCCACGGCCGCGGAGGAATCCGGCGATTTCAGCGGATACGCGGGCACCACGGATCAATGCGGAGCCACGATTCCAACCATCCCAGCCTACGCGGCGACGGCGAGCAATCCGCTGAAGATCGCCGCCCCGGATGCGGCAGGCTTGCTGATCGCCGAATTTTATCCGACAGGACCCGCGACCGCGACTAACGGGAACAATTTTTCCCAGCTGATTAACAATCATTTGGATTGGATGGAGTGGAATGTCCGCGGAGACTACGACGTGACCAAGTCCAACCGGGCTTCGATCCGCTGGACCACTGAACACTGGAACAATCCGGCGCAGAACGACGGCAGTCCGTTTTGGGGAGAGAGTGGCTTTCCGACGGTCGATTCGTCGTGGAGCCAGCCTTCCAGGAGCGTGATGGCCAAGCTGAGTTCCACCATCACCTCCTCCATGGTCAACGACGTTGAATTCGGCTTCGGGCAAAACCGCATCATCACCAGCCTGGGAGGCACAAACGCGGCCTCTGCAACGGCGTTACAAGCGGCATATCCGGCAACGTTCCCGTCCTCGCTCAAGCAGAAGGACGAGTATGCCGGTAACTGGGGCGGCCTGGTTCCCTACGGTTCCATCGGCGGAGGAGCCTACAACTATTCCGGCAACACTTCGATGTGGAACATCGCTCCATACGGCAATCACGAGGATCTCTACACCGTCCAGGACAACCTGTCCAAGGTGAAGGGAAATCACCTGATCAAAGCCGGCATCTTCCTCAGCTTCAATGACAAAATTGAGGACAATGGAGACGGCGCCGATCGGCCCTCTTTCCCCCAGGTTAACGGCAACGGAAACGGCTGCGTAACGACACCGCTAAAGCCAGGCGTCCCAGGTTGCTTCGCCACCGGCAATCCGTTGGCCACCCTCCTGCTTCCCGGCACGGGCCCGAACGCGCAGGTCTACACGGGCGTTGGCGAGAGCAGCATCGACGGCATTGCCGACGTCAATTGGCGCGATATTGAGCCTTATGTCGGCGACACCTGGAAGATGAATCGTAAGCTCACCGTTGCCTATGGCTTCCGCTGGTCGCTCTATGAAGAGCCTTTTGGGTCTACGCAGGGAGGCAACCTGAATCCGCAAACAGGCCAAGGAAGCAATTACCCCAGCCAGTGGGCCAACTGGAGCCCTGCGGCCTGGAGCGCAAGTGAGGCGACGGCGAACCCTGGGGATGCCTGCAACGGCATTCTGACCGTGCCGGGTACCACACCATGCGCGAATCAGGCAAAGTTCCTGGCTGGTCTGGGGGTCAGCCTGCCTCTTTCCAGCGGCACGCCGGGCCCAAATAAGAGCCTGGTCCAGCAAAACAACCACAGCATAGCTCCCCGTCTGGGCGTCACCTGGGACGTCTTCGGGAACGGAAAGACGGCAATTCGCATCGGCGCGGGCCAATTCTTCCAGCGGGAAGAGGTGGGTCTTGCGGAAGGCATGGCTCACAACGCGCCTTTCCAGCTTGGCATCAGCACCAACCGTTCGCTGGATACGCCTGCGCCCCTATCCAGCGCCACGGTTTCGCCCAGCTATGGCAAGGTCACGAACGGCAAGCTCGCCAATTCCTGGCAATACAACCTGTCGGTCGAACAAGAGGTGGCCCATAACACCACGCTTCAGGTTGGATATGTCGGCAATGCGGGTCTGCATCTAACACGGCAGGCTGACCTGAATGCCGTTCCGAACACCAACTGGCTGCAGGGGGCCTTCACCGCAGGCAATTTGGCTCCGTTGCGTCCCGCGTTTAACTTCGGAACGATTGGCGGCTTTTCGCGCGGTGGCCAGGCCGATTACAACTCGCTGCAAGTGCTGTTCAAGGCGCAAACAGGGGCCTCCTCAACCTTCCAGGCGGCCTACACGTGGTCCCACTCCATCGGCAGCGTCGCTGAGGACGATTCGTCGGGCGGCATCGACGCGCAGGCAGTAACCGATGAATACGATGCTAAACTGGACAAGGGCAGCACCAACATCAACCGGCCCAACATCTTCGTAGCCAATGAAGTCTTCTATCTGCCGAAACTGGAGAAGGAGAATGGCATTGTAAAGAACGTTGCTGGTGGATGGGAGGCGAACAGCATCGTCACCCTGGCCCAGGGCAGTTCCTTTAGCGTCTTCGACAGCGGCATCAGTGCTGCCGGGGGCAGCACTCTCTCTTCACTGGTTGGAACCGGGTATACCGCCAATCAGCGGGACCTGGCAAGCGGCACAGCCTGCAGCGCCGGGACCGGTGGCATCAATCGCTTGAACTACTCGGCTTTCACGTTGGTCGGGTATGCGCTTGGCACCTTCCCAACCAACCTGGCGCATCGCGGCGTTTGCTTCGGATCGCCCAACACCAATGCGGACTTCCAGTTGGCAAAGAACTGGAATGTCGCGGAAAAATTGCGGGTCAAGTTCAGCATGGACTTCTTCGACCTGTTCAACCACCCGAACTTCAACAGCGGCAACCTCGAAGGCACTGGCGTCGGCCCCGGATCGAGTACGTTGACGTGCACAGGCGCAGGACCTTGCAGCCCAACCAATAACATCGTCGCCACGGCTCCCGGCTACTCTACCGGCTTTGGCCAGGCAAGCGCCGAGAACCTGAACCAGGGACGCACCCTGCAATACACTCTCAAATTGACGTTCTAACAGGGACCAACTCGGACACCGCTAACCTGGGGTGGCGATGGCAGAGAAATCTGACATCGCCGCCCGATACCAACAAGGGCGCCGAGTCGTCCAGCGACCGGCCAGATTGCTTCAAATCAAACCGAGAACTTAAAGGGCGGGGCTTGATATTTAAAGCCCTGCCCTTTAATCTTTAAGTCGATGAAATGTAGGCTTGCGATGATTCTTTTTCCAGGAGAGCCTGCTCCGCAGCCTAAGAAAAGACAAGCGCGCTTTATCCCATTCGCAATCGTATTATTGCTAATGCAAGGCCTTTTATCGGCATTCCCGCCCTCTCTGTTCGCCAGACCGATTGCGGCCGTTCAAGCAGCCAGCCAGCCGCAGGACGAGCTCGGAAGGAGGTTGAAAGCGGCGAGTGCCGCGCGCGATTCACGAGACCAGGCCGCCGTGGAACTGGCCAACGAGCGACTGATCGCGCAGGCCTTTCGCGAGATGGCGCGACTGCGCCTCGCGGAGAGGGATTATCAGCAGGCGATTGATCGATACAACGATTCGCTTCGCTATGAAGACATCCCCGGCTCGCGCATCGACCTTGCGATCGCCGAACTTCAGGCGGGTCATCTAGACGACGCAATCAAACTGGCCAAAGATACCCACGCCACCGGCCCGGACGATATCCGCGCCAACACTGTGCTGCGGAACGCGCTCATGCAGGAGGGGGAATTTGCGGCTGCCCTGGTTCCGCTGACGCGCGTTGCAGATGCGCAGCCCAGCGTCGAGAATGACTACTTGCTCGGGATCGGCTTGTTGAACACGGGTAAGCCGGAAGACAAGATTCGCGCTCAGGCCGTCTTTGATCGAATGAAGAAGTCTTCGGGCGATAGCGGATCGCTGCACGTTTTGATCGGGCGCGCCTATCGTGACAGCGGCGACACGAAGCGCGCCATTGAAGAGTTTCAACGCGCCATTGCGCTCGACACGCACACTCCTCATGCGCACTTTTTCCTTGGGCTGGCCGAAATATCGCTTAACGATTGGAAGCCGACACCGGAGGCTGAGGCCGAGTTCAAAAAGGAGCTCGATAGATATCCGAACGACTACCTGGCGAACTTCATGCTCGGCCTTTTCAATTCCGTGGAACGCAACTACGAACAATCGGACTGGTATCTCAAGGCGGCTGCCAAGATCTCTCCTACAGAGCCGGACCCTTTTCTCTATATGGGCTTGAACGCGTTCTCCCAGGAAAAGATGGACCTGGCCGAGGAGATGCTGCGCAAGGCGGTCACCCTGACAGGCAACGACGAAGCCCGCACCCAGTACCAGATACGCAGAGCCTATGTGGATTTGGCCCGGATCCTGGTCAAGTCGGGACGCAAAGAGGAAAGCAATGTCTTTGCCGCCAAAGCCCGTGACCTGGAGAACAAGGTGATGGTGGAGAGCCAGCAGCATGTCTCCACGATGGTTCTGTCGGGCGGAGCCGGTTCGGCTGCCGCTGTGATGCCGCTGAGCCGCAAACAGGAAGACCAGGCCGCCCCGACCACAGCGGGTGGCGACGACGCTGCCGGAGGCGACAAGCTGACCTCCGCACAGCGAGCGGCGGCCGAGGCCCGTGACAAGGAACTCCGTTCCGTGCTGGCGCTGGCATACAACGACCTGGCCACATCGCAGGCAATCCGAGGGGGATACACACTGGCGCTGGACTCCTATCGGCAGGCGGAGCAGTGGGATCCCGCGTTTCCAGGGCTGGAAAAGAACCTTGGTCAATCCGCCTTCAAGGCCAGTAACTATGCCGAAGCGGTGCGCGGGCTTTCGCAGGCATTGCCGCTTGAGCCTGGTTCGCACGCACTGCGCGCCATGCTGGGAATTTCGTATTTTGCGACTGACCAGTATGCGGACGCGGCGCGAACATTTGCTCCCCTGGGGGCCGCGGGGATGCTGGACAGCGAGACCGGCTACCCCTGGGCAGCATCGCTGACGCACACCGGGGACATGAAGGAAGCTTCCCGGGTCTTATCCGCCTTCGAATCGGAACCGCGCTCCGATGAGACGCTGCTGCTGATCGGCCAGCTATGGACGGAGATCGGCGATTATGCGCGCTCCATCGCCACCATCGAACGTGCGCTCCAGTCCAATCCATCTTTGCCGAAGGCGCACTTCAATGAGGGACTGGCTTATATCCGCTGGGAGCGTTGGGCCGATGCCGAAAAGGAATTCAAGGCCGAGCTGAGTCTAAACCCGGGCAATCCCGATGCAACCTATCACCTGGGCTTTGTATACTTGCAGGAATCGAAGATCGAAGATGCGGCAGCGTTGTTTGTCGAGGTCATTGCCACCTATCCTGATTATGCCAACGCCCAGTATCAATTGGGAAAAATTCAGCTTGACCGGGGACAAGCCTCAGATGCGGTGATGCATCTGGAAGCGGCGGCCCGCCTCAGGCCGCAAACGGATTACATGCACTACCAACTACAGGCAGCCTATCGCAAGCTTGGCAAGAGCGCGGACGCTGATCGGGAACTCGAGATCTACAAAGCTCTGAAAGCCAAATCCCGGGAACACGCTGGGGACGCGGTGAAGCAGACCCCATAGGGAAGGGAACCATCCGCTTGTTGACTCGACGCTTTCAGGCCAGCCTGGCGCAAAGCTTCACTGTCTGGTTCTGTGCTTTGAACATTGCGGCGGCGCAGATGGGTGGACACCCCACGCCTCCGCCACCGCCGCCGGGCGCGAAATCATCCAAGTGCAGCGGACGCCCGGTTCCACAATTGGAAGATATCACCGCTCAGGCCGGCATAACCTTCAAACATACTTCCGACCCATCCAAGCGATACATCGTCGAATCGATGAGCGGCGGCGTGATTCTGATGGATTATGACCGCGATGGCTGGCCGGACATATATTTTACGAACGCGCCGAGCGTCGACATGGCCATCAAAGGTGTGAAAAGCTCAGGCGCCCTTTACCATAACAATCACGACGGAACGTTCACCGATGTCACCGCCAAGTCGGGCCTGAACAAACCGTGCTTCGCCATGGGCGGCGCTGTGGGAGATTACAACAACGACGGATGGCCTGACCTTTACCTCACATGCCTGGGCGGCAATGTTCTCTATCGCAACAACGGCGACGGCACGTTTAGCGACGTGACGGCAAAGGCCGGCGTTGCCGATGGCCGCTGGTCGACCGGCGCTGCATTCGGCGACTATGACGGGGATGGATTCGCCGATCTGATGGTGGTCAACTACGTTGACTTCCATCTCGACGATCTACCCGGATTCGGCAGCGCGCCTTTCTGCAAATACAAGGGGATCGATGTGCAATGCGGTCCGCGCGGGCTGCGTGGAGCGGGCGACTCGCTGTTTCACAACAACGGCGACGGCACGTTCAGCAATGTATCGAAGGCCGCGGGCGTCAGCGATCCGGACGGCTATTACGGATTGGGCGTGGTATGGGCTGACTTCAACAACACCGGCCGCCCGGATATCTACGTTACCAACGACTCGACCCCAAAATACCTCTACAGGAATTTAGGGAACGGCAAATTCGAAGAAATGGGACTTCAATCGGGAACAGCGGTCAGCGAAGACGGTTCGGAACAGGCTTCCATGGGAATTGCGCTGGGCGATTACAACCACACTGGCCGCCCATCGATTTTTGTCACGAATTTTTCCGATGAGAATGTTCTCCTCTACCGCAATGACGGCGACTGGAGCTTCAAAGAAGATTCATTCGCGTCGGGCGTTGCGCTTCCCTCCCTGCCCTTGGTGAAATGGGGAACTGCGTTTGTCGACCTCGACAACGACGGCTGGCAAGACCTGATCCTTGTGAACGGGCATGTGTATCCGCAGGTTGATTCGCTGCCCTCCGGCGCAGGCTACCGCGAACGGAAGGTGCTAGAACTTAACCAGAAAGACGGCACATTCTGCGATGCCAGCGACCAGGCGGGCAAGCCCTTGCAGGAACTTCGAGTCTCACGCGGGCTGGCAGTTGGGGATCTGTTCAACGACGGGAATATGGATGTTGTTATCGAAGACCTTGACGGAAGCCCGATGCTGTTGCGCAACCACGGCGTTCCCGGACGCCACTGGGTGAGCTTTGAGCTTGACGGCACCAAGAGCAACCGGCTTGCGCTCAATGCGCGCATCACGCTTGTCGCCGGCGGCATGACGCAGACCGACGAAGTCCACAGCGGGGGCAGTTATCTTTCGCAGAACGATCTACGCATCCATTTCGGTTTGGGCAGCGCGACGAAGATCGACAAGGTCCAGATCCATTGGCCATCCGGGCTAACCGAAGACCTGACGAACCTGGCTGTCGACCATTACTACAACGTGGTGGAAGGCAACGGCATCGCGGACCCAGCGGTCGCGAGGCCCAAGCCGGTTAAGCATCCGTAACCTGGCGTCCGGGGCGCGAAGCATTTGCCATTGGGAAATGTTGCGGGCTCACGGCTTGGGTGGAAGCGGAATGCATTCAATGCGAAACCTGAGGGTTGTTTTAGGGAACCGGCTTTGTGCGTCCTTGGTCAGATCCACGCGAAGTTCGTGCGGCTTTCCGTCCAACTTCGATGGCTGGAAGCCGATCGTATAGCGAGCATGAAGCTGAGAGATGATGTAATCGAGCGTCGGCCCGAAAAGGTTTGTCTGTGTAGTGGAATAGTACTGGCCGCCGGTCGTGCGGCTGTAGTAGTGGGCTTGATTGAAGGTTTGACCGCTGCCCACATCCTCCATAACATCATGATGGAGCTCAAGCAGGCTCAGGCCAAATACCATGCCGGATGACTCTACCAGATCTTGAATGATCGAGTTGGCTTCGCGTGAGTCGGTGCCGCCCTGGTCTCCATACAGAAAGAGGAGAACAGGCATCAAACTCTGGTCCGCGTTGGGCCTGGCATTGCGGGTGCTGTCGACCACCATGCGAACCATGTCGTGCATAGCGATTTGGCCCGCCCTGTCGTTTACGTTGGCAACTTTGGCGCCTAGAACCTGATCGGCGGCTTTAAGAGCGGCGTCCACATCGGTGCCTGGTGCAGCGTCGACTTTAGCCTGGCCGTCGGCACACCAGTGCGCCACTCCCACAACGTCGCGTTGAGACAGGTGCATCAGCGCCGGCTTGAGGTCCGGCAAGTTTCCCTTGATAAAGTTCGACCCGAAATCCGCGGGAATCCCGGTGTTGCACTCGACAATCAGCCACAGCGCGATGGGGCGCGTCTCTGGTCCCGCATTCAAGGACTGGATGGTTACTTCTTTCCTGTTGTCGAAGAGCCGAAAGTCGGTTTTCTTCAACTGCGTGAGAAGCACAGGGCCATGCGTAACCGGGTTTTCCTGTTCGGCCACTCCGTCAACAAGCGTTATGGAGGCTTGCGCCTGAGGAGGGGAAACGGGGGCTGGCGCTTGCGCGTCCATAGGCAGGGAGCAGATTATCGACGAGCTAATTGCGAGGCAGAGAAGCGACGAGCACAGTTTCATAATGGGCGGAACCCACTCCTTAACGTTCCATCAATTGTAGGGGTGCAGTGCGCCTTTCTTCAGGCTTCGGCAAAAAAAACAAGCGAGGCCTAGTGGAGTACTGAAAGCAGTTGCTCCTCGAATCGAATCCGGGACTTGGATGTGGTTCGCCACGAGGCACCTGGCGCGGGAATCATTGTGCGCCACGGTAAGTCCGGCGGCAGGCCGTTAGTGGCTTGCCGCGCTCACCGCGCTTAGGTTCACGGGCATGTCGACGGTGCCGAGATTGTGCGTGGACATGTCGCTGACGCCAAGGCGAAGGCGGTATTTCCCCGGCTTGAGAGTGAGCTCCTGGTGCAGCGGAACGCCTGAAGCGATGGCGATCTGGTATTGATCGGGCGAGAGATCGAGCTTGAGCAACCCGGAGGATTGCGGCGGCGCGGCGACCTGCTGCTCGCCGTCGTTGAGCGCGACGAGCAAGACCAGGAACTGCGCGTGGTGCTTGCCATCGGGAGTCGTGGTAAAACCCGCATTTGACGGATCGAGAACGGAATCGACGCTCAAAGCCGGATGCTGCGCGGTGGGAAGCTGCACTCGGGAACTAAGCGCCAGCATGGTGGACTCCGGGGTCGCGGGCTGCATGGCGATATGCAAATCCCTCACGCTATCGGCGGAAGGGCGCGTATCGGGATCGGCAAAATATCCGTGGCGATAGTCGAGTGACGCGCTTTTGCCGACAAGCTCCACACGGATCTTGCGGAACTGGCCGTTCCACTTGTCGTTGGAAGGGCGGTAGGCAATGGTGTAATAGTTGGCGCCGTCCAGCATGCTGCGCCGCAGGGCTCCGGCGAAGTCGTTGGTCCCTACGAACGCTTCGCCACCGGTTTGATCGGCCAGATCGTTGGTTGCGAATCTGAGATCTGACCTGGCGCTGAACTGGTTTTGGTTGGTGTCGCCCATCTGTGGATGGATTGTCGAGCCCGACGGTCCGCCAATCCCCGACACTGACCCTATCCCGCTGCTGCTCGACGGAATGCCGCTCTCCTCCAGCCCCAGCAGGCTGATGGGATATACGGATATCTGGGAATTGGCAATCAGGTTGGCTGTCTCGCGAGCCTGCGCCAGATCGGCTGTGCCCCTCCTAAAACGCGGATCAGTGATCTGTGCTCCTACGGAGACGGGAAAATCCTCCGAAAGCCAGAGCAGATTCTTTCTGCCGGGGTAGCCGCTGGTGGCTCGCGCCAGCGCCGCCAGAGCCGCAACGGTCAAGTACCCGCGGTTATCCTGACGAATGGCGTCCTGGTTTCCCTCCGCGGCCTTGAACTTGGCGGCCGAACCCCCTGGATCGTATCCGATTGACTGCGAAAAATAGGTAATGAAGTCGTCATCCTGCTGGGCCTCCGACTTGGACCGGATGAAGCTCATGTCGCTCGGATTGATAGCCTGGGCCGCGGCCAGCAGGCGGTCGGAGCTGCCGGTAAAGTTCTGCACCATGTGCAGCGTATCGGTCAGCACAAAAAGCGCCACGCTTTGTCCTGGAGGGAGTTTCTTCAAGAACTCGAGAAGCTGCTTGCGAGCGTAAAGCAGATCGGATCTGGGCGTGTTCAAGAGGTCGAACAGGATGATATTGATTGCGCCCGCCACAGCACCGCGCTTGGCGACATTCGCAAATTGCAGTTGCGGCGCGGCAGGAGGCGCCGACGGTTTTTCCGCCGCAAGAGCAGCCGGATCGAAGCTGTGCGCCGCAAAGAAATCGACCTTCTGCTGACGGCCGTCTTCCTCAATTTTGAAGTCCTGCTGGGTGAGACCGCGGACGACCTGCCCGCCTCGGTCGCGAACAACAACATCGACGTAGACGAGGCGGCTGTTCAGCTGAATGGTCGCGGCGTCGGGCAGATTCTGTGCCTGGCCCCAACCCAACACGGCGAGCACGAGGAAAAGGTTGGCGAGCGCAAAAAACCGAATCATGCGAGGCATCGACTCTGACCTTCTTCAGGAACCAGCTTCGAGCCCGGCCCTGCACCTGCGTAAGCGAACCAGTCGTTCCCAAGAAGATTAGCAGCCGGCGATTGCCTGTTGCAATCATCAACATTGACTCATCCCGTGAGGCTCGTCCTGCACAGAGTAAAAGTGAATCTCGACCCTTTCGCATAGCGGCTATACTGTTCACGGGGGGCCGCTCGGTGGGGAGAACGATGTCTCGATCCGTCAATTTTGCGATCGCAGGGATTGTCGCCGCCAGTTCGGTTTTCCTGGTGAGCGGAGCCGGGACTTGGCCGAATTCCGGGAAGTTCCATGCGCAGGCCGCGAGTCCGGCGGCGAAGGTCGAAATCGACTACCCGCTGGAAGGTTCAATCTTTCCTCCCGAGATTACTCCGCCGACTTTTCTTTTTCACGATCGCAGCGATACAGCGAAGCATTGGGTGGCAGAGGTTTCCTTCGCGGACCGTTCCAATGGAATCCGCGTGGAGGCGGCCGGCGAACTCATGCACGCAGGCGAAAGCGATCCACGAGCCGGCGAAGCCGCGGTGTTGATTCCATCGCTGGCCGATGCGCGGACGTGGAAACCGGACACGGACACCTGGGAGAAGATCAAGCGGTTGAGCGCGAAATCGCCGGCAACAATCACGATCAAAGGGTTTGCGGAGGGCGATCGAGAGCTGCCGGTCTCGTCCGGCATTGTAACGATTACTACTTCGCAAGATCCGGTCGGCGCACCTATTTTCTACCGCAATGTTCCACTGGTGCTGTCGCCGCCTGGGGAAAAGGGCCCGATCTCGCCGCTGCCGCAACCTGCGCTTCCGCTGATCAAATGGGAGCTACGCGACATCAGCAAGCCTGAG
>Ga0302325_10012769_pt1 | contig 17990 bp, 20 predicted proteins | sample Palsa_T0_2_FD_201948 | JGI IMG/M metagenome (GOLD analysis project Ga0302325, IMG submission 201948) | Peat permafrost microbial communities from Stordalen Mire near Abisko, Sweden - Palsa_T0_2 | ecosystem: Environmental > Terrestrial > Soil > Palsa > Peat permafrost | place: Sweden: Abisko...
CATGTGCCGAAGTCCAGAGCTGGAGTTTCTGCTGCTCCACCTCGGAAATCTGACACAACGTTCCCATGCCTCAGGATAACGCGTCACGGCACGTTCTGTCTAGTTATTTGTTGGACACTACACTAGAATATCGTTCATGTAACGGTGCACTGGTGCGCCAGACCTGCCGATTTGCGACGCTCCCTACCCACCGGCAGCTGATTGCGCGACAGTCCTCGGGCCTCAAGCAGCGCGAAGCTGATGACTGTTTCGACACCTCCCAAAACGGGCGTTACGTGTTTGCGCGCTCAACCATATCATCCGTGCGACAAAAGCCGACGGAAGTTGAGAAAGGGGTAGATTCGAATTGAGCCAATTCCCCTCGCGGTCGCGGCTCGCTTGAGGGAACCGGGATTTCAGGCGCTGCGAGTGGAGCGGCGGGATCCGGCCGAGGCAGCTTCCGCCTTCACGGGTTTACGCGGCTGATCGTCCAGGCGCCGCACCTGATCGCTCACGCAGACCACGAACATAGGTTGCTTGGCATTCTTCAGAATGTCGATGATCCGTTCCTGCTGGTCCTCCAGGTAGATCGATTTGCCGTCGGTGACCAGGTGAAGGTCCGAGTGCGACTGCAGCACGTCGCTCAGCCGCTTGCCCATTTCGCGCTGCAGGAACCGCAGCACGCGGCGGATCTTCTGTAGTGAAAATCCCTTGCGGCGCAGTTCGGCGATGACCGTAATCTCAATTACTTCGGCGGACTGATAGACACGCTTATGTCCCTCGTGCCGCGGGGACACTACCTTCCGTTCGTCCCACCATTGCAACTGCCGCAAGCTGACCTGGGCAATGCGCGAAACGTCGCTCGAGGCAAACGTGCGTGAGTTATCTTCCACTTCAGAACGACTTTTCTTTGTTTTGAACATGTTCCCCCGCTAACGTTTGTAACAACAGCGCATCTAAAATTTTACCCGGTTAGTTGCGGCTGTCAATAGCCAAGTAAAGTGTTTCGTTTTCCCCCCTCGGATTTCGGGAGCTAACCCCTTAGCCGCCGCCGACAAACTGTACGATTTCTAACGTTGCACCGGGACCTACCATGGTTTGATCCCAAACCTGACGCTGCACGATGGCTCGGTTCAGTTCTACCGCCACGCGGGCCGGATCCACCTCCAGCCACACCAGAAGTTCGTTGAGAGTGCATCCGGCTGGTGCGGGCCTAGCCTGGCCATTTACAACAATTTCGATCTGTTTTGTTGTGGATGCCGCCATCCCGCGTGTACCAATTCCAGAAACCAAACTTGCGGCCCGAGGCCGGATCTCATTATAGTCGAATGTTAGGGCTCTCAAGTCCGCCATCCAACCAAGCGAATGCCGACCTCCTATCCCGATACCTACTTCCCCGTGCTGGTGCAAACGGCGATCGCCATTGTGGTGGCGGGCGCGCTGGTAGCCATCTCCTTTCTGCTCGGCAAGCGCGTCAGAAACCGGGTGAAGGACTCGCCCTACGAATCCGGCATCGCGCCCACCGGCTCGGCCCGCGAGCGTTTCAGCGTCAAATTTTATCTGGTGGCCATCGTCTTCATCCTGTTCGACATCGAAGCCGTATTTCTCTACCCTTGGGCCGTGGTGTACCGCGAGCTGAAGATGTTCGGGTTTTTCGAAATGCTGCTGTTCGTGGCGCTGGTGCTGGCTGGATTTTTTTATATCTGGAGAAAGGGTGCGCTGGATTGGTCGCGCGACGCCTCGGAGGGCAGTCCGTACGACGCAGAGGGAGCACGGGTAACCAAAAGAAATGCTGCCTGAAATATTGAAGGATCATGCAGTGGCGATGGCGCTGGAATCCGCGCTGCCCGATGCCATCACCGGCGGCCACGCCGAGCGCAACGAGCCGACGCTGTGGATTGAACCGGCGCGCATCGTGGAAGTTTGCCGGTACCTGAAAGACCAGCAACAGTTCATTCGTTTGAGCGCCATTACAGCGGTGGACTGGTTGCCTGCGGCCCCGCGTTTTGAAGTGGTGTACTTGCTGCATTCGCTGATCCGCAATCAGCGGCTGCGGCTGAAGTGCTGGATCGCCGAAGCAGAGTGCGAGATCGATTCGGTGTTCAGCGTGTGGCGCACCGCCGATTGGTACGAGCGCGAAGTGTTCGATATGTTTGGAGTGCGCTTCCGCAATCACCCGGACTTAACCCGGATCCTCATGCCCAGCGACTGGGAAGGTCACCCGCTGCGCAAGGATTATCCGGTACACGGATACAAATACAGCTATCAGGATGAATAAGAGCCCCAGGATGAATAAAGAGGCCCAGGATGAATAGATCTCGCCATGCGTGAATCCACTCTTCACACCGATTCGATCACTGCGTCCGACGCTACCCAGGAGACCATACACCAGATCCCCGCTCCCGGCGGAACCAAGCGGATGATCTTAAACATGGGCCCGCAGCATCCCTCCACGCACGGCGTGCTGCGCATTGTACTGGAGTTGGACGGCGAGACCATTCTCAAGGCGGTTCCCGACATCGGGTTCCTGCACACCGGCATTGAAAAAGAGTGCGAGGTGAAAACCTGGCAGCAGGTGGTGACGCTGACCGATCGCGTGGATTATCTCTCGAACCTGTCGAACAACCTGGTCTACGCGCTATCGGTGGAAAAGCTGATCGGCGATATCGAGATCCCGCCCAAGGCGCAATGGATGCGCGTGATGCTGGTCGAATTTCAGCGCCTGAACAGCCACCTGGTGTGGTTGGGAACGCACGCGCTGGACATCGGCGCGATGACGGTCTTCTTCTACTGCTTCCGCGAGCGCGAGGATATTCTGCGGATCTTCGAGATGTTCTCGGGCCAGCGCATGATGACCAGCTATATACGCATCGGAGGGCTGGCGCTCGAACCTCCGCGCGGCTGGCAGCAGGTGGTGGGCAAGTTCATCGGCGCCTTTCCGGGCAAAGTGGACGAATACGAAAACCTGTTGAACAGCAATCCCATCTGGAAGGTCCGCACGCAGGGCGTGGGATTCGTGCCGCTCGAAGCTTTACTCGATCTGGGCGTCAGCGGACCGATGATTCGCGCCGCCGGAATGAAGTGGGACGTCCGGAAGGACGAGCCTTATTCGAGCTACGATCAGTTCGATTTTGAAATCCCGGTGCACACGGAAAACGATGTGTTCGCGCGCTACCGGGTGCGCCTGGAAGAGATGCGGCAAAGCGCGCGAATCATCAAGCAGGCGCTCGAAGGCATGCCGGAAGGCGCATGGCAGGCCAGCGCGCCCAAGATCGTGCTGCCGGAGCGGGAGAAGATGAAGACCCAGATGGAAGCGCTGATCTATCATTTCAAGATTGTCACTGAGGGTTTTCGTGTGCCGGCCGGGGAAGCGTATCAAGCCGTGGAATCGCCGCGCGGCGAGATCGGCTATTACGTGGTGAGCAACGGAACCTCCAAGCCGTACCGCGTGTTCATGCGGACCCCCAGCTTCGGTAATCTGCAGGCGCTGCCAGCGTTGCTCGAAGGACGGCTGCTGGCCGATTCCATCGCGTCGCTCGGGAGTATGGACTTCGTTTTGGGAGATGTGGATCGATAATGACCTTTTCGCCGGAACTGGAAGCCCGTTTCGCAAAGCTGCTGGAAAGTTATCCGCCCGGCCGAACGCGCTCGGCGGTGGTGCCCATGCTGCTCTATGCGCAGGATGAAGTGGGTAACATCTCCAACGAGCTGATCGAAGAAGTGGCGCGGCGTTGCAGTGTACAGCCCTTGCAAGTGGACGAGGTGGTGGGCTACTATTCGATGCTCCACCGCAAGCCGCTCGGAAAATGTCACGTGCAAGTGTGTACCAACATCAGTTGCCTGATCCTGGGCGCCGAAGAATTGTACGAATACGCTTCCAAGAAGCTCGGGATTGGCCACAAAGAAGTGACGCCGGACGGTCAGTTTTCGCTCGAAGAAGTGGAGTGCATGGGCGCTTGCAGTTGGGCGCCGGCCATTCAGCTCAACTACGATTTCCATCATCATGTGACGCCGGAGAAATTGGATCAACTGCTCGCTGAAGTGAGAAAGGCGCAGTAAGTTTTATGGCAGATTCCGACCCTGTTACAAAAAAGGATCTCGAAGAATTGAAGGTGGCGCTGGCTCAGTCGCTGACTGAATCGTTGACCGAGTTGATTCGCGGTGTCGAAACCAACTTGCTGACGTCCTTTTACGGCTACGACACGGATTCCACTAAATAGGCAATGCTATATAACGAACCCAGCCCGCTCGAAGTGAAGATCCTGACCAAGCGCTTTGGTCTTGCGAATTCAGAATCGCTCGACACCTACCTCGCCACCGACGGTTACAAAGCCTTTCTAAAGGCCGTGGAGATGACGCCCGAGCAGATCATCGAGGAAGTAAAAGCTTCCGCGCTGCGGGGCCGGGGCGGCGCTGGATTCCCAACCGGCCTGAAGTGGAGCTTCGTTCCGCGCACTTCGCCCAAGCCGAAATACATCATCATCAACGCCGACGAGAGCGAGCCGGGCACCTGCAAGGACCGGCTTCTGATGGAGAACGATCCGCATCAGTTGATTGAGGGCATCCTGATCGCCGGGTGCGCCGTCGATTCCCACAAAGGCTACATCTATATTCGCGGCGAGTATCGTTACTTGATCGAAGCCATGGACCGCGCCATCGCCGATGCCTATTCGCACGGCTACCTGGGCAAGAATATCCAGGGTACGGGCTTCGATTTCGATCTCTACACGCACTCCGGCGCGGGTGCGTACGAGTGCGGCGAAGAAACCGCGCTGCTCGATTCCATCGAGGGTAAACGCGGCGTTCCTCGCTTGAAGCCGCCGTTTCCGGCGGTGGTGGGCGCGTGGCAATCGCCCACGCTGTTGAATAATGTCGAGACCTTTTCCGCGGTCCCGGCCATCATTCGCGACGGCGGTGCGGCGTTCGCGGCGCTGGGTACTCCGAAGAACGGTGGAACGCGCCTGGTCTGCCTGTCGGGGCACATCAATAAACCTGGCGTCTACGAACTGCCCGTAGGCTTCAATCTGCTCCGCATGATCTATGAGGTGGGCGGCGGCATGCGCAATGGAAAGAAACTGAAGGCGGTGGTGCCGGGCGGTTCCTCCTGCCCGCTGTTGAAAGCCGACGAGTGCGACATCGCCATGGATTTCGATTCGCTTGCCAAGGTGAAAAGCATGCTAGGCTCGGGCGGCACCGTGGTGCTGGACGAAGAAACCTGCATGGTGAAGTTCGCGCAGCGCATCATGAAGTTTTACGCGCACGAAAGCTGCGGTTGGTGCATCCCGTGCCGGGAGGGCACCGTCTGGCTGAAGAAGATGCTGGACCGTTTCCACAGCGGCGCTGGGCAGAAAAGCGACATTCCGTTGATCGGCGAGCTGTCGAAGAACATGCTGGGCCGCACCTTCTGCGCCCTGGGCGACGCGGCCGCCATGCCGACCATTTCCATCGTCGAAAAGTTCAGCGACGATTTTGAAGCGCACTTGAACGGCAAGCCGTGCCCTTATCAGCACGCCGCGGAACTGGCGATGGCGTAACGCCCTCACAAAAATGAGCGATTTAATTCATCTCACGATAGACGGCCGAGCCGTAACGGCCGCGCCCGGAACGCTGGTGATCAACGCTGCCAAGCAGGTGGGCATCGAGGTTCCGTCGTTTTGCTACTACGATGGCCTGTCGCAGCCGGCCGCGTGCCGCATGTGTCTGGTGGAAGTGGAGAAGACGCCCAAACTGCAAGTGGCCTGCACGCTTCCGGTGGCCGAGGGCATGGTGGTGCACACCGGCACGCCGCAAGTGCATGAGGCGCGCAAAGGCACCATCGAGTTCCTGCTGACCAACCATCCGCTGGATTGCCCGGTGTGCGACAAGGGCGGCGAGTGCGAACTGCAGGACATGACCTTCCGCTACGGGATGGGCGAGAGCCGTTTCATCGAGCAGAAGCAGCACACAGACGAAGAACAATGGTCGCCCGTTGTGTTTTACGACAAGCCGCGCTGCATCCTGTGCTATCGCTGTGTCCGCATCTGCGATGAGGGTATGGGCGTAAAGGCGCTAGGCGTCGGCAATCGCGGCTCGGTTTCGGTGATCGAGCCTAATATGTTCGATCACCTGGAATGCGACGAGTGCGGCATGTGCATCGATATCTGCCCGGTGGGCGCTCTCACCAGCGGAACGTATCGTTATAAAACGCGTCCCTGGGAGATGAAGCACATCGGCACTATCTGCACGCATTGCTCCGATGGCTGCAAGACCACGCTGGGCGTTCGCAACAACGAAATTATCCGCGGCAACAATCGCGACCGGTCAGGGCTAAACGGCGAATTCCTGTGCATCAAGGGCCGCTATGCGGCGGACTTTGTGAACAGCCCGGAGCGCCTGCAATCGCCCATGGTGCGCAGGCACGGCAAGCTGGAGCCGGTGTCGTGGTCGGAAGCCTTGACGGCGGCGGCCGGCAAGCTCAGCGACGTGAAAGCGCGCGACGGCAAATTCGCGGTCATCGGCTCGAACCACACCAGCAACGAAGAAAACTACTATTTGCAAAAGTTCGCCCGCCAAGCGCTCGGCACCAATAACATCGACCACCATCGCACCGGTGACGTGGCGACGCTGCTGGATTCTCTGAGCGGCAAAAAGGAAGCGCTGGCCACCACCGCCGATCTTTACGATCGCAAAGCCATCCTGGTGGTATCGAGCGATCTTTCGCAGCAGCATCCATTTCTCGCGTTTCAAATCCGCGCCAACTACCGGCATCACGATGCGCGCGTGTACACCGTCACTCCCGGTCCGGTACGCGAGCAGAGTATCGCGGTGCGCAGCATTGTGACTGTTCCGGGCCAGGAGCTCGCCGAGGTGGAGTCCCTTCGCAACCAACTGCAGACCGAGCCGGAGCTGGTGATTCTGTTTGGCGACGCCATTAAGGGCGACGCGATCCGCAAGCTGGTAGCATTTGGCGATTCGCTCGGAATCCCGGTGAAATATGTTTGCCTGGTGGATTATTCGAATTCGCGCGGCGCGTCCGACATGGGCTTGAGTCCCAGCTCGGGCCCCGGTTATCAGCCGCTGCATTCCCCCGGCCTGGCCTACGACGAAATTCTCGCGGCAGGCGATCTCGATGTCCTGTGGGTAGTGGGCGCCAATCCGCTGAAGCAGGCGACGCTAGCGTCACTTTGGGCAACCCAGGCCGCTTTCGTAATCGTGCAGGATCTTTTTATGACCGAGACCGCGGCCCGCGCCGACATCTTATTCCCGGCCGCATCGGCTTACGAAAAGCATGGAACGGTGACCAACGTTTGCGGTGAAGTACAACGGCTGAAGGGCGGCGTGCAGGTGATGGGCGCCAAGCCCGATCTCGAAATCCTGGGCCTGCTCTCCAAAGAGATGGGCGTCAACCTCGGCATGTGGTCGGCCGACAAAGTGTTTGAAGAGATTCGCAAGAACGTGCGTGGTTATAATGTTCCTTTGCCCGTACTCGCAACAGGGGGAGCAGCGCAAACCGCGCCGGTGAATGGCCGTGTGCCGGTGAGTTCGCGGCCGGAGCTGATCCAGTCCGCCGGGGACACCTTGTTCACGTCCGGAACTTTGGGCCGTTACTGTAAGAAACTGAATTCCACACTCGAGGCGCCGGGCGCGTTATATTCCGGGCGGCCGTAAGTTCATCCATGAATTTTCTGATAATCAGCCTCATCAAGGCGGCGCTGGTGGCCTTTGTTCTTCTTACCACGCTCGCGTACTTGCAATGGATCGAGCGGAAAGTAATCGCGCACGTGCAGCTGCGCGTTGGGCCGTACCGCGTGGGGCCGCACGGATTGCTGCAGCCGCTGGCCGATGTGGTAAAGCTGATCACCAAGGAAGGCTTGATCCCATCGCACGTCAACAAGCTCTTCTACCTGATGGCGCCTTTCGTGGCGGTGACGCTGGCGCTGATCTCGATCTCCGTCCTTCCTTTCGGGCCCGAAATCACCATCGGCCCGGTCACCACCTGGATGCAGCTTACCGACCTGCGCATCGGAATTCTCTTCGTGCTCGCGGTCTCTTCCATCGGCGTCTATGGCGTAGCGCTGGGCGGCTGGGCTTCGAACAATAAGTACTCGCTGCTGGGCGGCCTTCGCAGCTCGGCGCAAATGATCAGCTATGAATTGCCCCTGGCGCTGGCGGTAGCCGCGCCGTTGCTGCTGGCCAACACGCTCAGCTTTCGCGACATGGTGAACTATCAGAGCGGTTACTGGCTGGGCTTCATCCCGCGCTGGAATCTTTTTCCCGAGATCCTGGGCTTCATCGTTTTTATGATCGCCGGATTCGCCGAAACCAATCGCGTTCCTTTCGATCTTCCCGAGGCGGAGAACGAGCTGGTGGCCGGCTTCCACACCGAATACAGCAGCATGAATTTCGCCGCGTTCTTCATGGCCGAGTACTCCAATATGGTGACTGTAACGGCCGTCGCGACGCTGCTGTTCCTGGGCGGCTGGCAACCGCCGTTTCCGGCGCCTTATTCCGACGTTATACCCATCCTCGTTTTCGCGTTCGGCGGCTTGATTGCGCTTTATCACGGCCTGAATCCCGCGCGCCGCATGGACAAATTCACGCTGCCGGCCACGGCCTTGGTGTTCCTCGGGATCGCCGCCATCTTTGGGGTGTCGCTCTTCGTGCCGGTGCTAAATACGATTCTGATGGCCTTGTTCTGGTTCTGCGGCAAAGTGCTGCTTTTGTTGTTCGTGTTCATTTGGGTTCGAGCCACGCTTCCGCGCTTTCGATATGACCAGTTGATGCGCTTCGCCTGGATCTTTCTGTTCCCACTGGCAATGATCAACCTGCTGGCCACCAGCCTGATTGTGGCCCTGACCAGCAAATAAATGGCAATCAAATAAAAATGACTGCGATCATCTTCATCGTCTTCGCCGGCATAGCGGTCTTCTGCGGCATCAATCTGGTGGTGCAGACGCATCCCATCGCCAGCGCGCTTTCGCTCATCGGCGTCATGGGATCGCTCGCGGTCCTCTACCTCCAACTGGGCGGAGAATTCATCGCCGCGGCGCAGGTGATCGTTTACGCGGGCGCCATCATGGTGTTGTTTGTCTTCGTCATCATGCTGTTGAACGCGGGGGCGGAAGCCGCGACCTTTCAGGCTTCGCGCTTCGTCAAGTATCTTGGCGCCCTCCTGCTGGCGGCTTTTCTCGGACTGATCAGCTTCGTCATACAAGGCGCGCTGCCGAAATCCGAGGGCGTGATATTCGGAGTTTTCCAGGGCACCACCTTGGACGTCGGGCGAAAACTTTTCACCACTTACCTGCTGCCTTTTGAAGTGGTCTCAGTCCTGATCCTGATCGCGCTGGTGGGCGCGATCGTGCTCGCCAGAAAGGAAGTCTGACCAATGCCGAGTCCGGCCATGCTGAATGTTCCCGTTCCTTTGAGCTGGTACCTGATCCTGAGCGCCATTCTATTCGCGCTGGGCGTGGCCGGCTTCATTTTCCGGCGCAACATCATCACCGTCTTCATGTCTATTGAGCTGATGCTCAACGCGGTGAACCTGAGCTTCGTCACCTTCTCCTATCAGTTCAGGCAAGTGGATGGACACATCTACAGTTTCTTCGTGATGGTGGTGGCCGCCGCGGAAGCCGCCGTGGGGCTGGCGATCATTCTTACGGTGTTCAAGAATCGCTCGACGCTGATGATCGACGAAGTGAGTTCGATGAAGTACTGACATCATGAGTCTCTAAATGAACCTTTGGCTGATTCCCATTTTTCCGCTGCTCGGGTTCCTCGCGAACGGGCTGTTCGGACGGCGCATTCCGAAAGCGCTGATCAACACCTTCGCGGTAGGCTCGGTGGCGCTCTCGTTCGCCTGGGTGGTGAAGACGCTGCTCGGCCTGGGGCCCATCGAAACCAAATACGTGGAGCACTACTACACCTGGATCCAAAGCGGAATGCTGAACATCGGCGTCGATTTCGCGGTGGACCACCTCACCGCCATTATGCTCATGATCGTCACCGGCGTGGGCACTTTGATTCACATCTACGCCGTCGGCTACATGGATAACGAAGGCGGCTACTACCGCTTCTTCGCTTACCTGAACCTGTTCATGTTTTTCATGCTGGTGCTGGTGCTGGCGCAGAATTACCTGCTGCTGTTCGTCGGCTGGGAAGGTGTGGGGTTGTGCAGCTATCTGCTGATCGGATTCTACTTCAGCGAACAATTCGCCACGACGGCGGGAAACAAGGCATTCATCGTCAACCGCATTGGCGATTTCGGATTTTCCCTTGCGATGTTCCTGATCTATCGCCAGTTCGGCACGCTCGATTTCTCGAAAGTATTTGACGCCGCGAAGGGCCTGCGGGTGGAGGCGAGCATCGGGATTCTCACCACCATCACGCTGCTGCTGTTAGTGGGCGCAACGGGAAAATCGGCGCAGATTCCGCTCTATGTCTGGCTGCCCGACGCCATGGCAGGTCCCACGCCGGTGTCTGCTCTCATTCACGCGGCGACGATGGTCACAGCCGGTGTTTATATGATCGCCCGCTCCGCCACTCTATTCATGAAGGCTCCCATCACCATGGATACGGTGGCAGTCATCGGCCTGGCGACGGCGTTCTTTGCGGCCACCATCGGAATGACGCAGATGGACATCAAGAAAGTCTACGCGTATTCCACGGTCTCGCAGCTCGGCTACATGTTCCTGGGCGTGGGCGTAGGCGCGTTCTCAGCCGGCATCTGGCATCTGATGACGCACGCGTTCTTCAAAGGCCTGCTGTTCCTGGGCGCGGGCGCGGTGATTCACGGCTTGCACGGCGAACAGGATTTACGTCAGATGGGCGGCCTGTTCAAGCACATGAAGATCACCGCGATCACGCTGTTCTGCGCTTCGCTCGCGATCTCGGGTTTTCCGTTTACCTCCGGTTTCTTCAGCAAGGATGCGATCCTGGTGGCGGCCTACGAGCATGCGCCGTGGATGTATTGGGTGGGCGTGCTGACAGCGGGGATGACAGCGTTCTACGTCTTCCGCGCCTGGTTCATGGCGTTCCTGGGCGATTATCGGGGACACGCGCATCCGCATGAATCACCACTGGTAATGACCGGACCGCTGATGATCCTGGCGGTTTTGTCCATCTTTGGCGGTCTCATTAACGTGCCGCACATCCTGGAGCCGATGTTCGTCGAGAAGGCCGAAAATCAGGGCTTGGCGTGGCTTTCGGCGGGCGTGGGCCTACTTGGTATCTTGCTCGCGTACGTGTTCTATGTCGCGAAACGCGGCTTGGCCGATTCAGCCGCAAAGAGTTTCGGCGGCCTCTATACGCTGGTCTATAACAAATACTTCGTCGATGAAGCGTACGACGCGGCCGTGGTTGAGCCTCTCATCGAGGGTTCGCGAACGGTGCTATGGCGCGGTGTGGACGCCGGGCTGATCGACGGCACAGTGAACGGCGTCGGCAGGCGATCGCGCGGCATCGGATCCATCCTGCGCCTGATCCAATCGGGCAACATTCGCAGCTACGCGGCCTGGGTGGTGTTGGGCTCCATCGTCTTGCTCCTGGCCATCGGATTCTCGGGAGGCTTGCGATGACGCTGCTCAATGCCGTCATTTTTCTCCCGTTGCTCGGGTTCCTGATCGTCATGGCGCTGCCCAAGGAGCACCACAACGCGATCCGTATGTTCAGCCTGATCGCATCGCTGGCGATTTTCGTCGTGTCGCTCGGAGTAATCGGCCCGGTCTGGTCCGCCGCGCCCGGCAAGTTCGCGCTGGAAACCAATCAATCCTGGATCCAGTCGCCCGCTATCAACTATCACACCGGCCTGGACGGCATCAGCCTGTGGCTGGTGATGCTGTCCACGCTGCTGACGCCGCTCTGCGTGCTGGTGTCATGGAAGTCGATCGACAAACACATCAAACAGTTCTACGCATTCCTGTTGTTACTCGAATTCGGACTCCTGGGCGTATTCTGCGCGCTCGACTTCTTCCTGTTCTTCGTCTTTTGGGAAGTCTCGCTGGTCCCGATGTACTTCTTGATCGGCATCTGGGGCCATGAACGCCGCATCTATGCCGCTGTCAAATTCTTCGTGTACACCATGGCCGGATCGATGCTGATGCTGGTGGCGATGATTTATCTATACATTCAGGCGGGCACGTTCGACTACAGCAAGATTCTCGCGGGGCTGCAGAGCGGAGCCATTTCACTGAGTCCCACCGAGCAATTGTGGCTGTTCTTGGGCTTCTTCATCGCCTTCGCCATCAAGGTTCCGCTGTTCCCGCTGCACACCTGGCTGCCCGACGCTCACGTGGAAGCTCCTACCGCGGGCTCGGTGATGCTGGCCTCCGTGATGCTGAAGATGGGCACCTACGGTCTGCTGCGTTTCAGCGTGCCGCTGTTTCCGAACGCCGCGCGCGAGTGCGCCGGATGGATTGTCACGCTGGCCATCATCGGCATCGTCTATGGTGCGCTGGTGGCCATGGTACAGCCCAACATGAAGAAACTGGTGGCGTACTCGTCGGTAAGCCACCTGGGTTTTGTGGTGCTCGGGATCTTCAGCTTCACGCAGCAGGGATTCGATGGCGCGGTGTACCAGATGCTGGCCCACGGCGTCTCTACCGGCGCGCTTTTCCTTCTTGTAGGCTTCCTCTATGACCGCCGGCATTCGCTCGAAATCTCGTCCTACGGTGGCGTGGCGACGCCCGCTCCGTGGCTTTCCACCGCCTTCATGATCACCATGCTCGCCAGCATCGGCTTGCCCATGCTCAGCAATTTCATCGGCGAGTATCTGGTGTTGCAAGGCTCGTCCCTGGTCTACTTCCGTTGGGCCGTCTTCGCGGCGCTGGGCGCGATCCTCGCGGCTTGTTACATGCTGTGGCTGTACCAGCGCGTATTCTTCGGCAAGGCGTCCGAGGATTTGACGCACCACATGCCCGATCTCAATTTCCGCGAACACGCCATCATTATTCCCTTAATTGTTTTGATGGCCTGGATGGGCACCTACACGCAGAGTTTTCTGCCACCCATTTCCGCGTCCAACGCCGTGCTGTTGGGGCCCATAGACGCGCGCCGCGAGATTCACGTGCGGGCTACGCCACCCAGTCTCACAGCACCCAGACTCACAGCACAACCGGAGCTGGCCCTGGAGTCAAAAAATGCCCGTTAACTTCATGCCAACGGGCACGGATTATCTGCGCATCCTGCCCGAGATCATTATGACCGTGGCCGGCACGCTGATCATGCTGATTGAGGGCTGGCTGGGCGATGACAAGAAGCGCAATCTTGCGTGGCTGACCTTCATTGCTTTCGCCGCGGCACTGGTGGCCGCCGTTATGGCCAACGCAAGTCCGGGGTCGTCGTTCTCGAATATGCTCATCGTAGACGGGTTTGCCACGTTCTTCCGCGTATTGGTCATCGCGGTCGGAATCCTGAGCCTGCTCTCCGCCGTGCAGTACCTTAAACAAGAGCACGCCGAATCGGCCGAATACTACGCATTGCTGCTTTTCTCGGTAACGGGCCAGTGCATCATGGCCACGGCCAATGAGCTGATCATGATCTTCATCGGCCTGGAAATCTCTTCCATTGCCACCTACATCCTGGCCGGCTACCTGCGCGACGACAAGCGCAACAACGAAGCCGCGCTCAAGTATTTCCTGCTGGGGTCGTTCGCCACCGCGTTCCTGCTCTACGGCATCGCGTGGATCTACGGAACTACCGGCAGCACCAACCTCGCGGTCATTCGGAATGTGCTGCTGTCCGGCGGGTCCGATCGCAACATGATACTGGCCGGAACCGCCGCTGCGTTGATGTTCGTCGGATTTGCGTTCAAAGTCTCGGCCGCGCCATTCCAGATTTGGGCGCCCGACGTTTATCAAGGCGCGCCCGCGCCGGTAACGCTGTTCATGTCCGCCGGTCCCAAGGCCGTCGCCTTCGCGGTATTTCTGCGAGTGTTCATGACGGCCTTCGCGCCCATCACCAACCGCTGGGAACCGCTCGTATGGTCGTCGGCTCTGCTCACGATGATCATCGGAAACTTCGCCGCGCTCATGCAGACCAACATCAAACGATTGCTGGCCTACAGCTCTATCGCACACGCGGGCTACGTCATGGTTGCTATCGCGGCCCACAATCAGATCGGCGTCGCGGCGGCGATGTTCTATCTGGCCGCTTATGCGCTGATGAACATCGGCGCCTTCGCTGTCGTCACGCATTTCTCGCGGCAAGGCGAAAAGTTCGTGAACATCGAGGATCTGGCCGGACTCGGCTGGAAGCAGCCGGTGACCGCGGGGCTATTTGCGATCTTTCTGCTGTCGTTGATCGGTGTGCCGCTCACCGGCGGGTTCTTCGGGAAATTTTATATTTTCAAAGCTGCGCTCGACGCCAACCTGGTGTGGCTCGCGATACTCGGCCTGCTGAACAGCGCGGTGGCGGCGTATTACTACCTGCGCGTCCTGGTTGTGATGTACATGAACGAGCCCGGCGAAGCGACGCTATCGATCCAACCGGTAGGCGCCGGAATCGGAACTACGTTGTGGGTGGCTGCGGTTGGGACGCTGCTGCTCGGGATTTTTCCGGGACTGCTGCTGAACTTCGCGAATAATTCCAGCGCGCTAGTGAAGTAGACTAACGCTCCCTCACGGTCGCGGCTCGGTTTACGGGACGACTTTTAGCAGGGTCTGGGTCATTTGGTCGTCGACTTTCAGCGCCGCGATATTGGCTTGAAAGCTGTTCTTGGCCTCAATCATTGCCACTGCCTGAGCGCTTAGATCCACCGTGTCGCCCTCCGGCCCCGCCGACGATGAAATCGGCCCCTGGGCGATGTTCTGGGCTACCTGGTTTAATTGCGTCTCGGCTCTTTGCATCCCCTGCAGGGAAGATGTCATTCCAATGGTCATAGGAACCTCGGGAAGGCCTGACAGGTCGCTTCCACGCTTTCAAAAGCTAATGCTGCTTAAGTTCCTCTTCGACAGTCTTGGAAAGAAAATGAGCCATATTGTACTTAAGGTCTTCGATGCCCTGGCCCGTAACGCTCGATATTTCAAAGAAAGGCAAGCCCTTCTCGGCCGCCAGAGCCTTCAGAGCGTCGATCCGGGCCTTATTCTGCGCCACATCCACCTTAGACGCCACCACGAACATCGGCTTCCGAACCAGATCCGGGCTAAAACCCTCCAATTCCTCCATCACGATGCGGAAATCGTCGGCGGGATCGCGTCCGGTGCCTTCCGAGACGTCCACCAGGTGAACCAGCAGACGGGTGCGCTCCACGTGCCGCAAGAACTGAACGCCCAAGCCATGCCCCAGATGAGCGCCTTCGATCAATCCCGGGATGTCGGCCACCACGAAGGTTTCATCGCCCGCGCTGACCACGCCCAGGTTCGGCTCTAGCGTAGTAAACGGATAGTCTGCGATCTTGGGCCGCGCGGCCGAGATGCGCGAGATCAACGTCGACTTGCCGGCATTCGGGAAACCCACCAGTCCAACGTCAGCCAGCAGCTTCAGCTCCAGGCGCAGCTTTTTTTCCTCACCCGGATGTCCCGGCTCGTGCTCGGTGGGCGCTTGATGCGTTGGCGTCGCGAAATGCTGATTGCCGCGACCGCCCCGGCCGCCGCGCGCCACTACGAAGCGCTCGCCAGGCTGCGTGAAATCGTGCAGCACCTCGCCGGTCGCTTCGTCGTAGACGATAGTTCCCACCGGCACCGGAACGTCGATAGACGCTCCTTCGCGGCCGCTGCGGTTGCTGCCTTCGCCGTGGCGTCCACGCTCGGCCGTATGCTCGGGGTTAAAACGGAAATGCAGCAGCGTGTTGTGGTGCTCGCTGGCCACGAAAACCACGTCGCCGCCACGGCCGCCGTCGCCGCCGCTGGGTCCGCCCCTGGGGACATACTTCTCGCGCCGGAACGCAAGACAGCCATTGCCGCCGTCGCCCGCTTTCACGCGGATTCTTACTTCATCTATAAACATGGAGTCGGGCTGGCTGGGTTGAACTAGGGCGCGCCCGGAGGTTGCTATTCGCTCGCCGTTTCGATGCTGATGAACTTGCCCAGACGCCCGCGATCGCGAAACACCACGATGCCGGGGACCTTGGCAAACAGCGTATCGTCTTTGCCGCGGCCGACGTTGTCGCCGGGCTTGAAGGTGGTGCCGCGCTGCCGCACCAGAATGGATCCGCCGGTCACCGTTTCTCCGCCGAAGCGCTTCACACCCAGGCGTTGGGCATTAGAATCGCGCCCGTTCTTGGAACTGCCTAAACCTTTTTTATGCGCCATATGAATCCATCCCGAACCAGCTAGGCCAGAATCTCGCTCACCGTCACCTGCGTGTAGTTTTGCCGGTGGCCGATGGTCCGTTTGTACTGCTTCTTGCGTTTGAACTTGAACACGATCACCTTGTCGCCGCGTCCGTGTTCGGAGATGGTGCCCTTCACGCGGGCCTCGGCCAGGGCAGTGCCCACCGTCACGTCGTTCGAATCGTTCACCACCGCCAGCACGCGGCCGAATTCCACCTCGGAACCAACGTCGCCCGGTAGCGTTTCCACCCGGACCACATCGCCTGGGGCCACACGATACTGTTTCCCGCCGGTTTCAATCACTGCGTACATAGCTATCCTTCGTAAGTGTTCAGAATGTAGATTCGTCAGGCAGGCTACTCAGGAACAGACCACGAGGAGCCGCAAACTTCTATGGTACAGCAGGTTGCACGCGATCCGCAACCCTCTGCTGAGAACCAACCTGGACGGCGGGGATCAGCGGGCGGGTAGGATCAACCTTCAGCCACAACCAGGCGCCGGTCAGTAACAATGCCGCCATGGGGATGAAGGGCGCGTTGTAATTGCCGTAGCGGCCTACCAGAAATCCAAACGCCAGCGACGACACCAAGGAGCCGAATTGCGAAGCGGTATTCATTGCGCCCACCACCGCGCCCGCATATTCGCCGCCGATATCCAGGCACACCGCAAACATAGTGGGCTGCTGAAAAGTAATTCCACCGTAGATCAGAGACAGCAGGATCAGCGCCGCCAGCCACTGCCGCGTGAACATCACTGCGACGGTACACAGCGCCGCCCCCCCCAGACCCAGCACTCCGATGGAGCGGCGGCCCCACTTGAGCCCCAGCTTTTTCACTAGCGCATTACTGGCCAGTCCCCCGCATAAGTTGGCGCCGGCGCCCACCAAAAAAGGCAGAGATGAAAGGAGCAGGTCGCTTTCTGAGTATCCGCGATCCTTCACCAGGTAGGTATGGAACCAGGACTGGAAAAAATAAAGCGTGTACATATAGCAACCGCCCACGCCCATGGCGGCCCACAAATTTGCGGAGCGAAGCACGGTTTTCCAGGGAAGGGCATGCTGCGCCTGGGCAATCAAGCCGCGCGTCTCTTCCAGTTCCGCCTGACTGACGCCCGCCTTTTCAACTGGAGAGTCGCGAAACCACCGGTACCAAACCACGCTCCAGATGACTCCGAAAATGCCAAACACGAAGAAAGACGCCCGCCACCCGTAACGAATCTGAATCGGCACCACCAGCAAGGGAGCAAACGCGCCGCCCAATTGGCTGGCCATCAAAAAGATTCCGCAGGCACGGCCGCGCTCATGGACGGGAAACCAACGCGCCACCGCAATGGAAGCATTTGGATAGGCGCCGGCTTCACCCGCTCCAAAAAGAAAGCGGATTAACAAAAGCGGATAGTAACCGGTAGCCAGACCGGTGAGCGAAGTGAAAACGGACCACCACAGCACGATCCGCGTGAGCACCCGGCGCGCTCCAATGCGATCTCCCAATGCGCCGCTCGGGATCTCAAACACGGCGTAAGAAATTGCGAAGACCGCAGTCACCCAACCCCAGGCCACCGGACCGATGTGAAGGGTTTCCTGCATGCGTGGTCCAGCCACGGAGATACAGACACGGTCGAGGTACGTGATGACCATCAGGAGGGACAGAAGTCCCAGCACGCGATTGCGGTATTTCGTCGCTAGGAGCCTGTCCGATTAATGCGACGAGAACCACTCGAATACCCGGCTTTCCCGTAGCACGAAACCTTGGCGACCCTACGCTCATTG
>Ga0302325_10012770_pt1 | contig 17990 bp, 18 predicted proteins | sample Palsa_T0_2_FD_201948 | JGI IMG/M metagenome (GOLD analysis project Ga0302325, IMG submission 201948) | Peat permafrost microbial communities from Stordalen Mire near Abisko, Sweden - Palsa_T0_2 | ecosystem: Environmental > Terrestrial > Soil > Palsa > Peat permafrost | place: Sweden: Abisko...
CCGAGCACTTTAGGTGAAAAGTCAAAAGTCACCTCCTGAGTGCTGGGCAGCCTGGGCTGTGGTGTCTCCACAAGTTTAGGCTCAGGAGGACGAACTCCCGCAGCCTCTCACGATCCGATTTCTACTCTGTACCTGCGTCTACCAAGCACTTGTTAGTCAGGGGTAAACCCGTGCCATGCCTCGAAACAAACGCTCTGAAGCCTATCGCCGCCCCTGCTCTATCTACACATCAGTGCACTCCTCTTCTATCTTCCCTCCTTGCACCCAATCGATCATCAAAACCTCAGACTTCCTTGACCTCGGCCACTTGAGCTGCCTGACTGGTTAACTTCGTCGCTAAGGCTTTTGGACGACACGCCGGCAGCTGGACCTGGAGGCGTTGTGGGGCACCGGTGTGCGCGTTTGAACAACAAGCCTGTCTTGGCATCAGCTCTTATGGTCCAATCATGCTTTTGTTTCCTGCTTCCCTGCCGCAAGCCCTCCAGATCTTCGCGGATCTAAACCGGGGATATAAACGCAGGGGTTCATTTTGGCTGACCCCTTGACGTTCCGTGAGCCCCCGCAGTCAAAGAAAAATATAAGATGGCTTAGCCTGCTTCTTCCCATCTTCTCGACATCACCCGTCGAGGCTTTCTTTCAAGTATATTCTTTTACGTTGGGCTAGTCCCTTGTTCTCATTTCAAGAATTTTCCAGCTGCCTGTGGCAAGCAAACTACACACTCCTTCAAGTATCGAATATTCGAACAGACATTCTTTGGACCGATCGCCTGCCCTTCGAAGCACACCAGTATGTTGATCGCACACTTCTTTCTTCCCTAAGCACTTTCCTCCTTTCATAGTGTCACAATAGGCATGTCACAATACCATTTTGTTGGCCTGGCTTTGTGAGATCGTGGATTCACTTATTGCCGGGACCCACTTTTGGAACAAACCTACAGTAGTAGGAAATTTCTGAACAAAGAAACAAAAATGGCTGGCAAGTCTGTGAATAAAGAATGGCTGGCAAATTTAAGAACAATTGTTCTCGATCGAAAAGCCGTGGAACAATCACGTCCTCCATGTATATATTTCGAGGGAGCGACTGACAAAACTTCTTCCCAGCATCGCTCATCGCAACCCGCCATAAACACAACACAACCCCGTTTTCTCATAGGAAAAGTACTTCATATACACAGAGATTACTTCGTCAGGCACGACTACCCTCTACAAGACAATCAACATGTTGTTTTCTTCATCCACAGCCTTCGCAGTTCTCGGACTTGCAACTCTAGGCTCCGCACACATCAAGATGACCAAACCAGTCCCCTTCGGAGAATCCACTCTCAACAACTCGCCTCTCGCTGCAGATGGCTCTGATTTCCCTTGCAAACAGCGCACGGGTGTCTACGCTGCAGAAGGTGCGAGCAATACAATGGCTCTTGGATCAGTCCAAACGGTTTCTTTCGTAGGAAGTGCGGTACATGGAGGAGGCTCTTGCCAATTCTCCGTCACCTACGATGAGGCTCCAACTAAGAGCAGTACCTTTAAGGTCATCCACTCCATTGAAGGCGGCTGCCCAATGAAAGGCGTCACGGGCAACAACGGCGACGACGCTACCCAACCTGTTCCCGACACGTACTCCTTCACCGTTCCTACAACTCTCCCAACTGGCACTGCAACCTTCGCATGGACCTGGTTAGTTTCTCCGCTCTTCCATACTTAAGCATCGCTAACAAAGAGCAGGTTTAACAAAGTCGGCAACCGTGAGATGTACATGAATTGCGCTCCAGTCACACTCACTGCTGGCTCCGCCAAGCGAAGTGCTGAGGACGAAGAACTCATGGCACGTAACTACACGCAGCTCATGGAGCGCGATCAGACTGCTTTCAATGCACTTCCAGATATCCTTGTCATGAACATCCCAACCTCAGACTGCTCGCTTGACGCAGGCGATGTTGCCTACCCCAATCCTGGTGATTCGTTGGATCAGTTCGGCTTGGCCACCGCGCCTCCTGTGCTACCGAAGGGACCGTCCTGTGGCGCAGTAAAGGCACCGGCGGCCACTGGATCTTCTCCTGCTCTTGCCAGCTCAGGATCTTCAGCTGCTGCTCCTCCAGCAACAACACCAGCCCCGACGCAGGCTTCACCCGCGCCAGTTGGTACGAACACTGCCCTCTCTGGAGGCGTTTTTGCCACGATCCCGACCTCGTCGACCGGAACGGAAGCAACCTCGGCACCAGTCATTTCCCCATCAAGCGCCGCCGCATCGCAACCAGCTAGTTCTCCAGCTCCGGTTGCTTCGACTCCAGTCTCTCCGGCTTCGACTCCAGCAAGCACCGGAACAACTGGCTCGGGTTCAGCGATCGCCGCCGGAACAGCATGCACAACTGAAGGAATGTGGAACTGCATTGGCGGAACCTCTTTCCAGCAATGCGCAAGCGGCACATGGTCTGTTGCTCAACCTCTTGCTGCTGGCACCTCGTGCACAGCCGGCCAATCAATGTCAATCAACATCGTTGCCAGCGGAAGCAAGAAGCGCTCTGTTCGATTCTCCAACGAACACATCCGCCGCAACCTTCAGAGCTCTTAGATCGCAGGTCGATCGTGATCACTCATTCTTTATTGCATCTAGGGTTATAGCATAGGATGGCGTTTAGAGGGGATTCTTGTACATACCCATTTCTGCTTTTCACCAGTACCTCTTGTACACATGTGACGTAAAAGTCTTCATAAGATAGACCAGAGAATAACGAAAGCGATCACCAAACAAACCTTCGTACTTATGATGCAGATTCTGCTCATGTGAAATATGAAATACTCGTAGTGAACATTGAAGATCGGGCTAGCTGATGAATAACAAAAAGGCAGTGGCAGTTTTTGTTGCCAGTGTGGATAGTGTAGTTATGGAAAGGAACGCAAGCTCCAAATCCAATACAATCGACTGCACTCTGGCTCAACCGACGCTCCTTGGTTTCCGCAAAACTGATACGGCAACCAAGACCGCAGATGGTAATTTGGTATACGGCAATGACAGGGTGGGAGAAGAGCAGAAGCAAGCTCAGTTGGCGGACTGCTATCCCATAATATTGTACCGAATAATTGCCAAAATCTTGCCCGCGGAGGAGCATGTATCACTGCGCGCCTTGCGTACGCCTGCAAGCGCTTACTAGATCAAACAAGCACTGGTGCAGCCTGGGTGCCTAGAAGTGTGCCAACTAGGTGTGGTGTTGTGAGTATAGTCTGGCGGGCTTTTCAAGGATCCAGATTGCGTCTTCGTGGCTTCTGAATATACCATGTTCAAATCCGAGGTCGATAGCATTGCTTTACCGTTTACCCTTCTTCCCCGTGGGGCCCCCTTCGTTGACCATTCCAGCTTTGACGAAAGCATCTCGTGCGACGCTATTGATGATGCTGAATCGCTTTGGCCCGAGTTGGTGTCCACCATACCACCTCGTAACGACGACCATCACGTTCCAAAGATCCATCAATTGCATGAGGTGTAGCACCCGTCCTCCAGCAGCAGTTTCACCGTCATCATCACAGTCTTGGAATGTGATACCATCCTTCCCCTTGATTCGCCAAGCTGTAATATTGTGCGTGGCAGATCGAATTTTCTTATCGCTGTCGAGAAGTTGTTGGAGATATTGCTTTGCTTCTTCTGGGGAGGCGACTTGCGCACTGCGAGCGACGAAGACGGATTTCAGTTCGATAACCACGTCTGATATTGTCCATGTCGGCTGGTCTACAGAAGACACTGCATTGCTGGCGTACTCAAGTATGGCATGCGCATCGAATTCGAGATCGTCTGCTCGAGCTTCGGTTTCGTTGGGTAGTACGTTGTTGACTTCCTCGATTACGTCGAACAGGCAAACTTCACCAGGGCGAAAGAGCCTTCCCAGCACATTCCGAAACACCCCCACAACATGTGCAGCCTCACCCTTCCGAGTGTGTTCTCCAGAACTCTGCGTACCTAGGATCGCTGGAGGCGCAGAAGGGTAGTCCTGGGGAAAGCGAAGTCGCAGCGAGGCGTCTTGCTGCGGAAGACGCAGGATAAAGATACCTTCTTCGGCGTTATCCGTGAGGGAGTCATCGCCGTATATTGAATTAATGGCTTCAACCTCATTGCGCAGGTCTTCGCTCATGTTGGCTGTTTGTGGATTTGGGGAACTCCCGGCCAGCAGCACCCAGGCGCTTAACTGTGGCGGCTACTGTAGAACTAACTCTATTTTAGGGTTCTTAAGCGTTAGCGCGTTTCGGTTGGCCTGCCGGCTCTTTTTCAACGTCCACAATACTACTGTCCATTGGTATGAAAGCGTGAACATCATGCTTGGTACAATTCATCGATACCGATTTGGGTTATGCGTGAACGGAATTGAACAAATCCGCGGAGTCTCTTCAAATAGAAGCACACAATGCATCTACCCGGCAACTCAACTGCAGTCATGTCCCTTGCTGCTTCCTCGTGTTACAAAGAGGAAGCCAGGCATTCGCGTCCGGATGGCCGCAAAGCGGCCACCCACAACCTGACGTCGAATTGTAAGCCGTGTAGCTCTGAAATTATCCGTTTGCCCAATGAGGCACCTCGTCTTGACGCCACTATTGTTTGCTTTTAGCATCCGTGGTCGCCGTTATGGCCCTGTCGGCGTTCCGGGGGTTGGGTCTCGAGTTCTTTTCAGTAACCTTCAACCCCTTGATATTTTCTCTCTTGTCTTCACTTTTTGTCCACTGATATTGCTACTACATAATTCATTTTGGTTAGCATCCAATTAAGGATGCCTCATTTTGTTCGCGATAATGACGCTCAAGCGGTCGTAAAGAGATTTGATCGACACGTTTTGGAGTGTAGGACCCCTGTGAAAAATGGGCCTGTTGTCGAGTTGGAAGTATGCAATGATGCTGGACTAGCTGCACCCCCATATACAGTACTCGATCCGCGCAAATCATCCGCTCGGACCTTTGCATCTTGGTTGCTATCGGGAAAGATAACTAGACTATTTCAATTTCAGGGTGAAAATCCCGGTATGGACAACCTACAATCCAATCTGGTGTTTTTACCTGCTGAATCCTCAACGTTACACAGAGGGTAGGAGAGGCTGGAAGCCGATTACTTTGCGAGCTCCAATTCTAGGAGGTTTCATCATCTTCTCTCTCGCTATCATACTTGTGCTGGAGCTTCTATACAGCAAAAGTGTGGAATGTGGGGATATGAACGATGGCGGCGTTGCATTTGCCACAGATTCAAACGAGGTCTCTGTACTAACTACATTTGGGTGAGATCTAGCGTTGGAGAGAACGGAGTCTGAAACTAAAGTACAAATCTAGTTTTCTCTATGCCCCGACAATTCTCGCGGTGTTATACAGCATACTCTGGAGGTAGGTGACTATTTCAAATGATAAAGTGGAGTCTGCATTATTTACTGATTGTTCTTTTAGTTGGGTTGATCTCGACACCAAACGGTTAGAGCCTTGGTTCCAGCTTTCTAAAGAGTCTGGTTCCATTGCAGATGAATGTGTACTTCTCCAATATCCCTTCGATTTCTTGCCTTTTGTACCCATCTCCGCCCTGCGCAGAAAGTAAGTCACATCTGTTCAACCTTGGCACAGACCTTGAAAGTATCTTTTTCTTGTTCGAGTTCATCCTGTTAACACCACCGTCCAGACATTGGGCAGTGTCCCTCGCTGGAACAGTTATGCTGCTGGTCTTCTGGGTCATAACTCCGTTGCAATCATCAATATTCAATCCTGGAACAGTGACGCGATCTCTTCCCACCGACATAGCTACGTCAGCAGCACTAAGGCCCATGTCCTCCCAGCAAACTGAGCTTGATGCAAACTTCATGAATTTGGGATACTCCATATCGTGGCTTGGGCAGCCTTTCCCTCCTTTTACCTCAGAGGAGGTGGCCTTGCTTCCTTTCCAGCCCATTTCATCGACCCCATATTCAAGCACCACAGAGACATGGTCAACGATTTCTGACATCTACAGCACGGATCTCGATTGTAACCCCGCCTACGTGGAGTACAAACCGGATGGTTACACGTTTAGTAACGGTAGGGGATGTTTAGTACCTGACATCACACTGGAAGTCATCAACGAGTACCTTGTGTTGTACATTGGGTACTACTCAAATGCCGTCTTAGATTGGTATTTGCAGGGCCCGAACTGCACCCAAGAACATTCTAACAACTTCCTGGCCCTATTCACATCTAAATCCTCAGCTCTTGGAGATGGTTCATACGCTAATCTTACCGCAATATTTTGTCAGCCACGATACCAAATTAATGAGGCCTATGTCACTGTCAATGCATTGAATGGTACTATTGCCAGTAATGACCAGGTTCTTTCTCAGCCTACGTCGGCTTCAATGGGCGATATTTTTAACACATCCCATTTCGAATACCTCTTGGGAGTCGGCCTTCAGCCTGACACACAAAGAGCTGACTATCCCAACACTATCATCCTGGATCAAACACCTCAACTCCTCGCACGGAATATATCATGGCCTTCTAACAACTTGGTGGGCTTCGCTGTTGCGCTCAACGAGTTTCCGGCCCCAGATCTCGCCGATCCCAATTTGTTAAGGCAAAGTTTTGCAAGAGCTCACAAACTCCTCTTCTCAGCTGCCATCAGTACCCTCACGACAACTCTGAACACCAATACCTTCGAAAATACTCGTCCAGGGATTCGAAAAGATACGTCCACTGCTATAATCATGGTTCGAAAAATTTCGATTGTTGTAGAGGCCGCTCTCGCGCTCATTATCATTCTAACATTTTCTCTGTGGTACATTTCTCAACGCCGGCCAAGCTGCCTTGACCGGGATCCAGCTTCAATTATGGATGTCATGTCTATGGTTGGCAATGATGCCATATTGGGAGACCTCCATTACGACGAATTCCTCACATCTACTACTCTCAGTCAGTCATTAATGCACACCACTTTTGCCATTGAATTTCTCAATTCGGATGGGAAGTCTGACTTGCGCTTGAAGTCCAAAAGCTCCGCAGCTGGGTCAGTCATTCGGGTCACCTCAGCACCTCAAACAGCAAAACGTAATTCTCGCTCATTTACACCAATTCAACCCCTAGAATTCCGTTCCTCTTTTGGTTCAGGGTTCGTTGGAGTCATAATTCTAGCCGCCGGGATCATTTTATTTCTTCAAATTCGGAGTACAACGTTGAACGGTGAGCAGAAGAGAAAATGAACTTCTGGATCTCTACTGACGCAAGCAGGCTTGTCCCTTCCATCCACCAACCCGATTGTCCTGTCATTACTCGAAAACTATGTCCCAGCTGTCTTCTCGACGTTTCTTGAGCCTGCTTGGGTAATTCTAAACCGCATTCTTTGTCTCTTGCTGCCATTCGAGGAGCTTCGAAAAGGTAACGCAAGGCCAGAGTCATCTATCGAGGCCAAATACACGTCTTTGCCACCACAACTCGTCATCTGGCGAGCTCTACGTTCTGGACATTACCTCTTATCAGCGGTTTGTGTTGTTGCCGTGTCCATGAACGTACTTGCAATTGCGTTGACAAGCTTGATTATCGAAGATTCTGCGGAGGTGCGCTTGGCTGCAACGAGTTCGCAACTCCTCCTTCCACAGTTGAGTGGGCGGTCAATAGAGATCGACGATCTTGCCAACCAGTTCCACTACTTCCCTCATTTCTACATTTCCATGTCCAATTTGACGAAAAACACTCCGCTGCCTCCATGGGTTGACCGCGATTACTTCTATGTTCCTTTTGAAATACCAGCATCCCCAGCGCCCACAAAATCGGGAACCCCGTTGACTCTACATGGGTTTCAGGCATCTACTACGGGCTTCGGTGCAGAGCTTTCTTGTTTTGAGCTGAAAATGAACGAGCATGCTGCGAATACTGTGATTTTCAATCCTATTAAAAATGGGTCGATCATTCATTTCAAAACATCTCATCAGCTCACCGACACAACCCAGGTTACATGTGTCGGCCTCGGGATCAATAATCCATTCAACGAAACTGATTCAATCAGTAACGAGTTCACCACTGGCACTTCGGCTCTAGAGACTGTCAACAAAATGCAGGCGGCCAATGGCACAAACGATGAGGGTTTCTGTTCCGATCTCATTGTTGCTGGTTGGGTGCGAGCTGACCCCGAAGCATCCATACAACAAGAGACAGACACCTTAAACTTTGATGGGCCGATAAATTCAACGTTTATCGGATGCAAACCGCGACTCTCAGCTGCCACATTTGAAGTTTTTGTCGACGATACTGGTCACATTCTCAGCTCGGCACGGACGAATACCTTCACTCAAATTTCAGCCCAAAACTCCACGAATATTTCAACTGAAGCTCTCTTGATGAACGCTAATAATCTAATCATTGAGGAAATTGATGGCTACATGTCTTTGTTTCAGTGGCACAATGATAGCTTCACGTCAGACTGGATCAACTCTCTTATTGAGTACACTATCCACTCAAATAATTTTGTCAACCCACAATCCAACCCTCCCAGCTCAGACAACGCGACAGCTCTCTTGCAGGGGGTTTATAGCCAACTGTTCGCCATTCTCTTGAGTCTTAATTCCCACGTCTTTTCGAACTCCTCTGAGCCAATAACCATGAACGTGACGATCCTGGCTCAAGAGCGCCGTATTTTCGTTTCTGCACCGATGTTCAAGGTCACTATCACCCTCTTGGGCCTGCAGGTCATTGTCGCCATGCTTTACTATGCTTTCAGACCAGTACCCTTCCTGCCTCGAATGCCAACATCGATCGCCTCCGTGGTAGCATACATCTCCAACGGCCACATGTTAGGAGGTGTATCCCCGAAACCAGAAAGTGCAACAACCCACAATAAGGAAATCCGATATGGTTATGGACGTTTCCTGGGAACAGATGGCAAGACGCACTTAGGAATTGACCTTCAACGTTATGTCATACAACTTCAAAGTCGAAATTCCCAATTGAAAAGTAGGAAGTGGAATTGGGCATCTCGGACAGACGACGAGAATGAGTCTCGGACCTGGATATGATGGTGTGAATCAGGTGATCTACAAAAATGAGAACAGAATCGGTATCTGAGATAGTCTAAATCTACATTTGAATATTTACAATTTACTCTTTGGCTCCACAAGTTCTTCTACCTTGGCGAACTGGTAATAAAAGTCAAGCGACTTTGGATTCAGCAAAGTTCCACTTGGCTTGATAATCTTCCCTGAAACAATTTGCTTTACTGGCAGCTCCACTTTCTTCAGGTTCACTGTTGTCTGTATGATCTGTCAGCCTAATTGCCTCTAAAAACGACGGCATCACTCACAGGTATCTCCGGTGTCTCAAACACGTATTTTGGGACATGCCTCGCACTCAACTCCTTTCGTATCGCCGCTTTGACATCATTTACCAGCTTTGTGGTAAACTTCTCGCCCGGTTTCATCAATAAGAATAGTATCACTGTTTCGTCACTGTCACTCGGCCGCCTCTGGCCAACGCAAATCGAGTCTGAAATCTGGGGGAAGCCACCCTCAATGACCGAATAAATCTCCGCACTCCCGAACCGCACGCCAGAGGGATTCAGTACACCATCAGCTCTCCCTAGGAAAATCAATGCCTTCGTAACTGGATGGATCATGACAAAATCTCCGTGCGTCCAGACATTATCGTATTTTTCGAAGTACGCAGAGAAATATCGGCCTCCATCCTCGTCGTTCCAGAAATAAACAGGCATATTCGGGAATGCAGCAGGTGCAACCAGTTCCCCAGGAGTGCCATCCTCTACTGGTGCTCCAGCGATGCCCTTTCCTCCCTCTATGAGGGAATCGTAAACAGCAACGGGGGTGCCAAGACTGGGGCCTTGGGTACCTCCAACGTACACCGGTGTAAGAGGATTTTCTTGTCCGAAGCAGCCAGCCTAATTCAATCGTGAGCCATGATTCTCCCCAAGCTTTCCATACATACCAGATCCGTGCCACCTGAAATATTCGCCAACTGCACATGTTTTGGGAATCCCACGTCATAAAACCATTCAAATAGTTGATCACTCAACACCATCCCTGTACTTGTCACCACCTTCAAGCTGCTCAAATCGGCCACATCCTTGGGGACAATCCCATTCTTCTGCATCTCGTGCATCCATCTCGGACTAGTGCCCAACATCGTTACTTTCTGCTCTCCGATCAACCGAACGAAAGTCGTGAGATCGGGTTGGAAGGGACTTCCGTCATAAAGTATGACTCGAGCTCCTGCTAGAAGGTTCATTACGGAAGCAAAGTACATAATCCAGCCTGTTGTTGTGTATTGCAAAGCTACGCTGTCCGCATTCATGTCTCGATGGAGCTTGCCTTCTTTAGCTGATGATAAGACGGCTCCACCGACGCAGTGCACAATGCATTTTGGTATTCCTGTCGTGCCAGAACTATACGCGATGAAGAATGGATCGTGAAATGCCGTCGGCTCAAAATCAGGTATTTTTGATGTAGCTTTCGAGAGAAAGTTGGCAAGTGTTTGTGTTTTCGGGACTTTGGTGATGTCAACCGGCTGCGCGAATCGGGGCATCGAAACCACCCCTTCGAACTCTTTGTCGTCTTTCATTCCAACCGATATTTCTGCCATCTTATCTCGGAGGTCAACCGTCTTTCCATTGTATATGGCGAAGTCATCCATGAAGATGTACTGTCTAAGTTAGAAATTGCCTCCTAAAGCACTAGATCTCACCTTCGGCGTTACTTGCAAGGCTCGCTGCAGCACACCTTGGACTCCCATATCTGTAGAACTACTACTGAAGAGCCCGCCGAGAGTCGTGACAGCAAGAAGAACCTTCAACGTGTCCACCGAGTTACTCGCAACGACCACGACCCTATCCCCCTTCTTAACACCGTGCTCTTTCATAGCACTGGCCAGCACGCCAACTTCTTTTCTCAATTGACCCCATGTAACATGTCTAACTTCTGTATAGCCCTCTCTGACCTCCGTCAAAGCAATCTTCCCATCCTCTTTCCCACTCAACCCTCTCTTGCTCGTTCCCTTGCCCGGTATCCTCGAATAAAGCAAATTCTCAGCAAAGTTCATTCGCACGCCATCAAACCACCGTGGTATTGAATCAATGCGAGCAGACTCGTCTACGACCGTTTTATATGTCCCACTATAAATCAAGTTGAGAAATTGGAAAGCTTGGTCCCAGAATTGGGCACGCTTTGTGATGGAGTACTGGTAGAGCTCCCAGTACGTCTGTGCAGTCAATTAGTAACTGACAGACTGAATGTGATGGTGAAGACTTACATTTAAGCGCAGGTTATGTTTTGCGTTTATTTCTTGCATGAGGCGATACATTTCTGTGCTTTTGGGATCCGGATGCTCCCAAAGCTTCCTGGGGACGCTGACGGAATCCATATCCGACTTGTTGGGCTGGCGTTAAGAGAGAATAAAAATGGAAGAGTTTCAATGTGGGAGAACGAGGCGATAATAGGGAAGTAAAGAATTGATGATTTGGAAAGTTATGTCGCGGGAGGAAAAACAAATAAAGATGTTGAAGTAGAGCTTTAGTGGGGGTGTAAGCCGTCCAACCCCGCAGCGCTAGCGGCCCGCCAGTTTCATGCGGGACGGTGGTGGAAAAGATCCTCGGCTTGGCTTCCGTCCGTAACCGAATCTCCGAAAGCTTCACAGCGACGTAGTTCCACCAAGAGAGCTCTACGAGACCAAACAAGAATGTCAAATGGCTTGCATAGTCTTTTCCAACTTCTGAATTCCTAGTCGCTTGTTTTTTTCTTTCTTTTTGCTTCATAGTTTGCTTCTCGCGGTGTTGCGCAGCCGAAACAAAAAGTCGAGGGGGTTTACCCCGCGGGGTTTCCCCACACTGCCCGCATTGCCCACATTCAAACCTCAACCTTCGGTCTCGTCAGTAAGCCATATATGTATATTGGCAAGCAACGATGCCATTCGACCATGAGTTCACTATATAAGAACCAATCTTTTAGTTTTTGTCACATGATTGATCTCTCATTTGCATGCGAGGGTTAAAAGATTCATTATGACACACTTATAGTTATTTCCAGCTAGGAAATTATTATTTTTCAGTCCCAGGTTTCAATAATCCTGACAAATCTCCCAGTATCCATGCATGTTCGCCATCCCCTTTCGCTTGCTCACGGTATCGGTTAGCGACACGGCGACGAGCTTTATTTCATTACGATCACCAGGATGGTTTACAGAAAAATCTTGCATGGCATCCAGAACTGCCAAGCAGATGTGGCGAAGTAGCTAGTAGTCAGAATTAAGGCCAAAAGAACTTCTATGCCTTATTAACCCCGTTTTAAATTCCTTGTTGAGAGATTTAATGTTTACGTCCTTGTTTTAAGGCTAATTAGTAAACTCGAGGACTATTTTTATTAGTAAATTCCCTTTTTCGTTTACATTTTTGATTCCCATTAAGCGTTTATCAATTACTCCATACACTCCATCACGCAAAGTAGAGAGCATCTATTCACGCTCATGGAGAAATGCCCTCATAGACTCTACGAAGTGAATTGTCGAGGAAGAGCTTGTTCTCGATGACACTGGCTAAATTTCTAGATTCAGCTTCATGTGCTCTTCAAGAAGTCAAAACAAAATCATCGTCAAAGTCCTGGGTTAGATCTGCTAAATTGCTCCCGAAGATATCTTCTGAACCATGATTGTTACTTGATGTTTCGTTGATTTCATTTTCGGATTCCGTACAAACTTTCCACGAAGCTTCCCCCATCATAAGCCAGGTGGGTTTAGAAATCAAACTCTTCTTCAACCTCGCCAAGGCGGCTCAACAACCTTGCAGCTTCTGAGAGACGCTGGACAGTATCTTTTAGCTGCAAATCTGGTATCAAGAGGAGCTCTTTCATCTTTGCAAAAATATCATCATGCCCACTCTTGATAATCTTGACGATATTTATTGACTTGCAAACCTTGTGAAAGTCCTTACAGAGTCACCTTAAGGTTGTTAGTTCGATTTCATGGTTATTGAAGACACCTGGAGGGCAAGGGCAAGATTGTAACATCTTTGAAATCTTTAGTATCACTTTTAAAAGGTAAAGAAGAGACACGAGAGCCGAATGACGAGAGGTAAGTGACCATCAAGAAGTTTTCGAATCTATCAACAACTCTGTATCATATTCACACTTTGAGCATTCGCCTGAAATATTCGCATTGTTTAGCGGGGCCAATTGCACGAGGCTTCATGCCACAAAAGGTCGGTAAGGCACGGGCAGCTTTAACGGGTGAATAGCTTATTTAGGACGAGGTTTAAGAAGACAGCATGTGCATGTACTAGCAAATTGAATAGAAAAGGCTAATAAGCGCGAACCTACCAATTGTAGGTCATCTGTGACCGTCTTTATAAGCTGCTCGAACTTTAGATTTGGAGGACTCCGTCAACGCCGCAATGCCTCTACCTAAAACGCCCCTAATGCAATTGATACACCGCTCATGCAATTCCAGGTCATCAATCATCATCACTCAACTCCATGAGACTATTTCCATCCATTCCAATGCCACTGCTAATTCTCGCCCTGAACCTCTCCTTCCCCTTGCCTGCCTGCTTATTAGCAAGGTACCGACTAGCCTCGGCCTTTCTCAAAGTCAAATCCCTCTCAAACTCGTCGTCATCTTCAAAGTGTTCCATACGTCCACTTCCAGCAGTCTCCTCCAAAGCCTTGTTCAGCAACTCCGTGGCGATCGCATCTTGTGGAGAAATTGCCAAAGCTTCATGAAAGACATGGACAGCTTCAAATGGTTTCCTCTGCTCCATCAGAACAAGTCCCTTGGCACAAAATATTGAGGGATCCTTGCCACCTTGCCTCAGAACCTCATCAAATTGCGAGAGTGCCAAATCCCACTGCTGCAACCTTCGATATGCATGTCCAAGGTTCGCCCGAGTCGAGATCCAAGCCGATGGGTCGCTGTCAATCTCTTCTGCAATTTCCAGAGCTTTCGAGAAGATGATGACAGCTTCATCTAGTCGCTCTTGGTGGTAAAACACGACTCCCATTTCATTCAAGAGCAAAGGATCCGTTTTGCAAAGTCCGTAAGCAGTCTTGAGAAACTCGTCTGCAAGCGTCATGTTGTTTAGCATATGGTTTTGCATGCCCAAGAACAGAGGCGGCAAATGTGTGCCCATGAAGAGTCTAGCAGCAGTCGAGTATGCTGATATTGCTTGATCATGCTCCCCTTCAGCCGCGAACGTGTGCGCGAATCCAATCCACGCAGGCCCGAAATGCGGATCCATCATGCTTGCCTTGCTGAAATAGCGTCGAGCTTCTGCGACCTTGTTAATAGCTAGGTAATATACCCCGACTGCCAGCCACGTGCATGGTTCTTCGGGATGGTTGTCTGCCAAATCGTGGGATATCAGAAATAGGGCGTTTTTGAGCTGCAGTTCGTACAGGCATGCCAGATGAAGTGGGTATATGCTGAAATTGTATTTATCTTCTTGGAGAATGGAATTGGTGATCGCCAATGCATTCTTGAATCTGCATTGTGTGAATAGAAGATCGGCTTTGGAGAGAAGGAGGTCGGGGTTCGTTGCAAGGTTGTAGTGGGTCGAGAGAGTTTCTGTTGCGGTGGTAAAAGCTGTGGGATTCTTGTACTTGGATAATCGTGTTGTGTACAGCATCTTCGTGAATTCGGCGGCTTCCTGGGAGGAGGAGGTGTCGTCGGTAATCGAGATGGCATCGAAGTCCAAAGAATCCAAGAACTCCCATTCTTCGTCGGGTGACATCAAGCAATTCTTCATAAGTTGCTCAAAGGCCTCGAAACATTGTACATCGATTCGCACCGCATCCTTGTAGCATTCTTTTGCTCGATCGAAAGCGTTCTGTTTGGCGTAGCAGAGACCTCTCAAGAAACACATCGCAGCCTCGAAACGAACATTTGCAGCTTCATCCTGAGCGCTCTCGTCCCGCTTGTCATGTTTATCTGCCCTGGACATCCCCTTGCCGTGATGTGACCCTGCTCGACCATTCCCACCCATATGCTGGAGTTTCCTCCGGCTGTTGCTGGCATTGTTTATCAGGTGCGTAGGATTTTTCTCCCCTAGAACATTGAGCGCCTCGTCGAATCTGCCCTGTTTAATCAGACAGTGTCCAGCCAAGTATCGACACGAGGGGTTTCGAGTGATGAGGTCTTGTTTGGAGAGGAAGCTCTGGGCTCGAGTATAGTTGCCGGTGGAGAAATGGACCTGCGCTAGCCAGAATGCGTCTTTGTCGTTTTCTTATTAAGATTAGCAAATTTGGATATGGAGAATAGATGTTAGAGCGTACGAGTCAACGCCAACAACTTGTCGCCAATGAAGATGGCCGAGTCGTACTGGTGTTTATTCAGAGCATCCTGGCGCCAGTCTCTTAAAAACGTCTCCATCGCGGGCGAGGTGGCATCCGCAGAACAGCCACAGGTTCATGAATTAGATAGCATTGAGGGAGAATCGCAGGAGCTTCAATTACGAGACTTTGGGTTTTGTTGGCGACCCGATGTTTGTTTGCGTCTGCAGGTGTGGAAGTCGCGAGACGCGTTGGGAAAATCGCAGCCTCGCACAAAGTTATGCACGGCGCTAGTGTAACCCCAAATTATGCACAACAAATTTGATAAGGCGACGAAGTTCAAGGTTTACGACTCCCCAACTTCAGACCTCCGCTCTACATTTCCTCTCCGACCACACCAACCCTCCTGTTTCAAACGCCAAGGCACTGGAAAATACCTCAAGAGCCAGCAACCAGAACCGCCAAGTTTCTGTAATCAACAGCCACCATGTCTGAACGAAAGGTTCTCACGAAGTACTACCCCCCAGACTTCGACCCCTCTAAGATCGTACGCTCTCGCGCCCCAAAGCAAGCAGGTCCCAAAGTCCAGACTGTTCGTCTGATGGCGCCTTTTCCCATGAAGTGCACAGCCTGTGGAGAGTATATTTACAAAGGAAGGAAGTTCAATGCCAGGAAGGAGACCACGGAGGAGAAATACTACTCGATTCCCATCTACCGATTCTACATTCGATGCACACGATGTTCTGGCGAGTAAGAACAGACCTTTTATTTCATACCCCTTCCGGCTCTCTCTCGACCCTCTTTTCCTTGAAGAAACACGCTGCTAATTTCATTGTAGAATCACTTTCAAGACGGACCCCAAAAACATGGACTACGAGTGCGAGAGGGGCGCGAAGAGGAATACGGAGCCTTGGCGAATGAATGGTGGTGGCAAGCAGGAGAGCGATGAGGAGAGACTGGACCGTTTGGAGAGGGAGGAGGAAGAAAAGAATGCAATGCAGGAGTTGGAAACAAAGACGCTGGATGCCAAGAGGGAGATGGCCGTTGCGGACGCTTTGGACGAGATTCGAACAAGGAATGCCAGGAACGAGAGGATGGGGAAGGACGGTATGGAAGTCACCGTTGCGCGAGAGAGCATTGACGAAGAGAAGCGTAGACAAGAACAAGAAGATGAAGAAGCTGCTCGTAGAGCATTCATGAGGCGGCATGAGGCAATGGAGGAGATTATTGAGGACGTGGACGACGATGCTGGAGAGATGGCACCGCCTTTCACAAAGGAACAAGCACTCGAAATGCCTCCTCCGCCGGCGCCGGCGCCCACATTCAAACGAGTAGTCAAGAAGAAAAAAGATTACGCAGGAGCATTGGGAATCAAGAAGAAACCACCCCTGGTCTGATAGCACAGCGAGCTGTAATATTACTGGTAGATGATTCGATAAAGCCATGACAAGCAGATCGTGAGTTAAGGGAAAGCGCGTGGACTTGTGGCGTAGCAAACAACGACTATTGACTTTCTCTTTCTTCTCACACGGTCGCCTAACATCATGGGAAACTCCTCACCATACTATTTTGATCTTGACTATTTCAGTCTGATTCATATTTGCTTTGCCACTCTTTGTTTTCACGAGTATGTCAGGCTCGTTATACAGGGGGTTTCAATACTGTGCTTTTGATTTTTGCTGCGAGCTGATACTCTTCCCTACCCAGTGGGTAGATATCACGTGTCTGAGTACATTTGCTCCTCCGAACTATTGTCAAGCCTTAAATTGGCACTCCAACATAGCAGCCTTCAAGGCGGTCATTGACTCCAATGAACAGTATGCTGCAGCCGCTCCTGATACTTGAACATGTTATTAATTTTGTTCTGCATTTTCCGGAGGGATTGCTGTACTTGAAAACGTGCACAGCGTTTCAGTAACCTTGAAGTACGGCTCGCAGTGATATCCCATGTCAGAATTGCCCCTATCTAAATCATCACGTTGCCATTGAATTACGCACCGTCATAAACCGCTGAATATTATTATTCCAGCCTTCCGTCCAGTGGAATGCACCTGACACTTGAACATTTTCGCGGACTAGAAAATATGCACACTCCATTTCCTCTATCACGATGTTATATGCTGTCTTAAAGTGTTTCAAGAATGTGTCCCGGTCTTTAGGGTCGTGGAAATTGAATGCAACTTTGGGTGCGGGAAGGAAAGAATCATCTTGGAAGCTTCTGATATGACGAGATTGTTTGGTGGACTAGATTTTTAGATACTCGCTTATTCGAGTTCTTAAAGGAACGAAACACACTAAAAGAGGACGGATCTCCGATCTTTTCGATGGTACAATACTCCAGGCTGGACTCTTGAGACTCCACTGAATGGCCGGAAGTGTTGTGCTGTGTTCCCTCCTCGCCCGGTACCTCTCAAGGATGGAGTAGTTGTCTAGCAGAATTCTGCACCCCGAAACCAACTACTTGGAGCCCTGGTCAAGACATTTCAAACTGTACACTGCCTAGGTCGCACTTTGCTTTCGTGCCCTTGCTCAGCGTCCGACGGGCAGACCCTGACATCTTCCGTTAGCGAATGCTACAGGGGGAGGGGCTAGCTATCTAACGAACTTGCCCAGTGACACTCCACACTCCGTACAACTCAGGTGCCACGAAACTATCGCATGGTTTATACATCGGTCACTTGCCCACAACTTTGATGAAATTCTCGAGCGAGAGCCATTGGTGATTGAGAATTCAAGGGGAGCACATGTCTG